>FWWM01001369.1_pt1 | contig 73698 bp, 75 predicted proteins | sample 2228351 | NCBI WGS metagenome assembly FWWM01 (sample SAMEA103939774, study PRJEB20133) | metagenome | reverse complement strand
ATGGAAGCCTTCTCCATTCAAGGAAAACCTGCGATTTTCTGACTTTTCAAAACGCTTTCCGATGGGTTTGGTGGAAAATTCTTTATGGCGTCCACATCGGACATAGAATAGAATAAATAAAATAGAAAAACCACCCTGAAAACCCTGGAAATTTCCGATGAGAAGCCAGAAAGAGGTCGAAAAACCATTTCTTGTATCATGCCAAGCCAGTGGAATTGCAAACCGAATATCCTCCGCCTGCTTTGGAATGCTATGGAATCCATTTGGAGGGCGTTGGCCTTGATGCTACAGGATTACTGAAAATCCTCGTAGCAGGTATGGCTGGCTGGGTCAAGGTAGGGAATCCGCTCCCGGCAGAATATACTCCATCTGCATCGTATGTAAAATGGGCAGGTTCAACACCCGCGCTGACTTATCGGGATAATAGGGATGCTCTGATTCAGCTTCTCGGAGGAGACACTGTTCACCCTTCCGATAAGGTGCGAGCAGAAAGACAGGCTATTCTCGACCTTCAGAATCAGTTACAATCTACTTTCCCAAAAATCAACCTCGCAGGCATTTGCGGCGAACGCAATCTCAGTGAAACCCTTACGGCCATCTCGTTCATCACAGGCTGCAGAATTTCTCTGACGGATTCCCAGCTGGGCTTGGCGCCCACCGTCTCTTTATTCTGCAAAGAAGTAGGCGTTCCAGGCCTGTTGAAGTTGCTTGCCACCGCTCTGAACTCTCCCATCATCATTGGGGAGGCGATGCCTCTTCTGCCTCTGGAAGCAATCCCTGACTGGATTAAAGAAGCAGCGCCTGATGGACTCTATTTATATTCCAGCCGGCATGACCTGATTTCGTCCCTCGGTGGCGAGAAAATCCTGCCTGTGGCAGACTGGGCATTGTTATTCTGAGAACTGCGAGGTATGCAGCTAGGAACTTCGTACTGAACCGTGCGAGAGTTGCCGAAGTGGTTCAATGGGTGTCATGGGGTGAGCATCCAGCGCAGAATCTGCCGCAGGGTGGGGCGTTTACCGTAAATCAAAAAGGTCATACGAAATACCCGCCCGGCGAGCCGGACAAAAAAGACAATACTGAGCAAGTCGATCAGGAAGGCTAATCCTATATCCCACCACAGGCTTGCGGGCTGGACTGCTATGAGGAAAAACATTGTCACCGGTGAAGTGAGCGGAAAATAGGCGAATAGTTTCACGACCCAGTGCTCCGGGGCAAACATAAATACGGGAAAAAGCATCATCGGAATAATGGAAGGCAAAGTGAAGATGAGCGACCAGTAGGTGATTTCCCGATATGTTGACCCCGTGGCGCCGAATCCCAACACCAGACTCCCATAAATGAAAAATCCAAGGATGAAAAAACCTAACGCAAGCAAAAACGAGATGACAGGTATGGAGAAAGGTAATACCAAGCGAATCAACAGGACAGGAATCAGAAGAAAAGAAAGCCAGATGCTCACTTGAATCAGTCCAGCAAGTCCGATGCCGATGAGTTTCCCCCACATCATTTCTGTCGGGGTCACACAGGAAAGAAGCAATTCCCCGAGCCGATTTTCTTTCTCTTCTGCCAGCCCGTACATCAGCATAGATTCTGTGAACATGAGCGAGACAAAGAACAAAAAGTAGAAAACGAATACCAGGCCGAAGTTCTTTCCCATTTTCTGAACTTTCCCGATGGTTGCCTCTATTTCATCCTCTGCTTCCTGCTCCGGTATGTATTGGGTTTGAACGGTAAATCCGGGCTTTTGCTCCTCATCTTTCCATGTGGGGGAATATTTTGCCAGTTCCTGCTGGTAGAGAATCACAATGAGCGCGCCCAGAATTTTGTCTTTTGTTTCCTCGTCCCAACGGAACTTAGTGAAAAACATCACATTGCCTTCTTTTGGAAAACCTTTGGGAAGCCACAACCCTCTTGCCATTTTTTCCGTCTGTACCTTTTCTCTCACTGTTTCCAGGTTTTCCACTGCGCTCCAGTGCTCGGGAAGTCGCAAAGTCTTCATTACGCCGGATTCATCGTAAAAATACACAGGTGGAACCTGTAAGGCAAATTTCTCTGGCTTTTCTTCCTGTTCCTCAGGAAGAGAAAATTCTTTGAACTTTTCAGGCAATGAACGCCAATCAATGCGCATTTCTTTCCCCACCTGAGCCGGGATGAACAGAGCAGGAATCAATGAGAGCGCCAGAAAAAACAGCATTACAAGTGGAGACAGGAAAGTAACCAAAAACCATTCCCGACTGCGAATCAGAAAGAAAAATTCCCGCTGAGCAACCACCAGCCAGGTCATTAAGATTCTTCCTTCGCCAGTTTGATGAACACCTCTTCCAGAGAGGGATACGCTTTGGAAAAGGCCGCTACTTCTATTTCCAGATTGTCCAGCGACTCAAGGATTCTGGGGATGGTTTTCGTAGATTCCAAACGGATTTTCCATTTTTTCTCTGTAAGTCGTAATTTTTCCGTGAATTCCGGCAAATCCGGCAAAAGCGTTTCATTTTCCAGTTCGAGAAGATAAGAGCCATCGTAAAATTGTTTTTTTATTTCAGGAATGGAGCGGTTAAGAACATTTTTCCCTTTGTGAATCATCAGTACTTCACTGCAGAGCGCTTCAGCCTGATGGATGATGTGAGTTGAGAGCAGGATAGTTCTGCCATTTTTTGCCTCATCAACGAGGAATTCAGAAAGTTCCTGCCGGCTGACCGCATCCAATCCTTCAAAGGGTTCGTCCAAAAAAACGAGGGTGGGTCTGCCCATAAAAGCAATGGCGATTTGAAGCCTCTGCTGAAGCCCTTTGGATAACTGATTCACCCGTTTCTTTTTCCATTCGTCCAGACGGAGAATTTTTAAAAGTTGCTCCGCCCGGTTTTTTGCTTCAGAAACAGGCAATCTCCGCAATCGGCCGAAATATACCAGAACATCCCGAACATAGTGACGCTGATATATTCCCCTTTCTTCGGGCAAATAACCAAAAAGATGCCGGCTCTTGCTTACCGGTTGTCCACAAATGCGAATGATGCCGCTGTCCGGGTAAAAAATTCCCACCATCATTCTGATCAGAGTAGTTTTTCCGGCGCCATTGGGACCGATTAGACCAAAAACCGTTCCTTCCTCTAAATAAAAAGAAACCCGGTCTACTGCTACCAGACCATCAAACTTCTTGACCACTTCCTCACATTCCAGTAGAGCCATTATGTGGCAACTTCATTCAAAAACTCGCGAAAAATCTGATACAGAGTGAACAGAGCAGGCAAATCCACCCATTCTTCGCGCGTATGAATACCTCCCCCGATGGGATAAGTGATGAGAATGGGAATTCCCAGTTCAGCAAAAAATCTCGCATCGGTGGCACCATGCTCTTTCAGGATTTCCGGTGTTTTTCCTGTGACTTTCTCCACCGCCTTCCGGTATTTCTGCACATAAGTATTTTCTGGCTGAGCTATCACCACTTCGGCTCTGGTGAGGATTTCCCAGTTCAAGCCGGGGAATGAATTCAGCAGGTTCTCAATCTTGTCTTTCATCTGGTCAAAAGTGAGCGGGTCGGGGAATCGGATGTCAAATTCGGCTTCCGCTTCATCGGGGACGATATTGACCTTTTTTCCGCCCAAAAACTTGCCCAGATTCAAGGTGGGATGCCAGTGCTGAGCGTCACTGCAAGGCTCTGCCGGGAATTCTTTTTTCAGTGCGTAATAAAACTCCATAATGTGTTCTATGGCGTTCTTTCCCTCCCAGGTTCTTGAGCCGTGGGCTGCTTTTCCTTTTGCTTTCACGCGGAAATGAATCGCCCCTTTTTCGGCAAGAACAGTGTGAAAATCATAACCGCCATCAGGAATGAGCGCAAAATGGGCGCCCCAGCCTTCCTGTTTCAAAAGATACTCCACCCCATTGGCACTGCCGATTTCCTCATCCGTGGTGAGCATCAGTCCGAGGCGAGAATTTTTCCCCTCTTGAGCCAGCGTGCGAAACAGATGAATCATTACCGCGCAAGGTCCTTTCATATCCAGTGCTCCTCTGCCCCAGAGTTTGTTTCCTTCTATTCTCGGGTGAAATTGCTCCGGCTCAGCATCCACCACATCCAGATGGCCAACAAAGAAAATTGAGCGCTTCTTCTCCTCCTCCCATTTCACAGTTTGAACGGCTATAAGAGATGGTTTATCTCCCGATGCATACCGATACTGGCATATACCTTTCACATTCAGCCATTCACAGCACCTCTCTATCACCCGCTCCAGCTCATCATTCCTGCTCGCCACTGTTTGATAGCTAACCAATTCCTTCAAAATCTCGGTGATTTCTTCCACAATCGTTCACCTCATTCGTTCTAAAAATTTTTGTGCCCGCTCCAAATCTTCCGGCGTATCAATGGAAATCAACTCGCCCTGAATGGGAAAAACCCGAACGGGGATACCGTAGTGCAGAAAGCGCAGTTGCTCCAGATTCTCCGCCTCTTCCGCCGGAGAAGGTTGCTGTGCGAGAATGTGCAAAAATACTTCTGGTCGGTAGGCATACACGCCGATGTGTTTCCACCATTGCTTCGCGTCAAAAGGAATAGGACTGCGAGAAAAGTACAGAGCATTTCCCTCTTTCGACCAGACGACTTTGACCGTATTGGGAGAATTCGCTTCTTCAAGGGAAGCACATCGAGTCGCCAGAGTGGCAAATTTCGCTTCTTCATGCTTTCCGTATTCTACAAGGGGAAATAGATGTTCTGGGCGAATCAACGGCTCATCCGCCTGCAGATGAATCACCCAATTGGTGGAAATGGAGCGCAGAACTTCCGCAACACGCTCAGAGCCAGAACGGCATTGCGATGAAGTATAGAGCACCCGCACGCGGTCATGGGGCACTGCCTGGACGATGCGTTCATCATCCGTAGCCACCAGTACAGAAGCAATGCCCGGCGTTGCCAGAGCCGCTTCGCATACCCACTGAATTACTGGTTTGCCTCCGAGGAGTTGGAGCACCTTGCCGGGAAATCGCGTGGAGCCATACCGCGATCTAATGATGCAATCCGTTTGGGTCATGCTTTTTCCTCCAATTCTGCGGACACCATCTGCAAGTTCCATAAACGGCGATACAGGGCATCCTGTTGAAGTAATTCGTTATGCGTCCCGTATTGAACAACTTTTCCGTCTTCCAACACCGCAATCACATCCGCCTTAGCCGCAGTAGATAACCGGTGGGCGATCAAAATTTTCGTGCAGTGGGGCAAAGATTCCGTGATTTCCTTGAGAATTTCTGCTTCGGTTTGGGCATCTAATTCTGCCACCGCTTCATCCAGAATCAGAATGGCAGGCTGGCGCAAAAGCGCCCGAGCAATGGAGATTCTCTGCTTCTGTCCTCCGGAAAGCATCTCTCCCCGCTCGCCCACATCCGCATCATAACCGCCGGGCAGTTTCATAATGAACGGATGCGCGTTGGCTTTTTTCGCCGCTTCTACAATTTCTTCCACCGTGGCATCCAGTTTTCCCAGGCGGATATTTTCTGCTATGCTGGTGTGAAACAACGGGCTTTCTTGGGGGACGACACCTATCTGGGCATGAAATTCAGGCACAGACCAATCCAAAAGGGAGGTGTCATTGATGTAGATACTCCCCTGCTGGAGGGGATAAAATTGTAGGAGTAAATTGATGAGGGTAGTTTTTCCGGCACCCGAAGGACCGACAATGGCGAGAATTTTCCCTCCGGGAGCGGTGAGCGTGGCACCTTTCAGCGCCCAGGGTGCCCCCTCACCGTAAGAAAACCAGACCTCATTCCAGGTAATCGTTGGCGAGCGCAGAGGCATTGAGAATGTCCCTTTATGTGTTCTTGACGGTTCGGGCAACTGAAGCACTTCTTGAATGCGCGCGCCAAGAACCACCGCGGTCTGCCATTGCAGGACTGCACGGTTCAAACCCCTTAAAGGCCGAATCACCTGCTGAATCAGGATGAATAACTGCGAGATCAGCGCACCTTCGCCAAAATTTCCCAATGAGACTGGATTTCCCGCTATCTCCTTCATCGCCACATACATCACCACCGCAAGAGCCAGACCACCAGTCATCTGCGCCAGCGGCGTTTCTCCTGCTCTGATCAGCGCTTCTTTCATTTTTGCCCGAAATGCCAGCCAGTTCTTCTGGGCAAACTGCTCACGAGAAAACTTTTCCAGACCGTAAAGGCGCACCAGAGCAGTGTGCGAAATGTTTTCCTGATATGCCGAAACTAGGGAAGCCAGATGCACCCTTGTTCTCCGTGTGGCTCTTCGCAACCGGTCTGCAAGCCTTGCCAGCGCTAATCCCAATATAGGAAATACAAATGCGGTCAGCAGGGTAATCTTCCAGTTGATCAACAAACTCGCTGTGAGGCTGATCAGGATGATGGTGGGATTCACCACTAAGTCCTGCACAGGGGCGCGGAAAAAATCTATGAAACTTTCCAAGTCCAGCGTCACACGCGAAAGCCATTCTCCGCCTTTCTCTTTCTTGAAATACTGCAACGGCAAACGCTGGAGCTTTTCAAATAGCACCTGATGCAACTCCTTTCCGGTCAGATTTCCCATCAGATGCGATAAATAATGGTGCACAAACATCGCCAGAGAGGTGAGAAAAGTAAAAAGCAGAAAATTCCGAAAAATCACCGGTGCATCTTCTAATTTCCCCTTCTTCAACACCTCTTCCACAAAAGGATTCAGCATGCTCCAGGCAATGACGCCACTGATTGCCTGCACGACGCCTCCTATCGCAAGGATGAGCAGCAATAACCGAAAATGCTTGAGGCATAGGGAAAGAATCCAGTTTTCTTTCAGTGATTTCATCCAGTAAGATTATAGGGGATGGAGAAAGAGGTGCTGGAAAAATGTTCTGATGGCTTTCGCCAGTTTCTTCTGCCTGATCAGCCCCGATTGCACCAGTTTGCAGAAACCCTTCTGCGAGCCAGCTCCTTTGTCTCCCTCACAGGATGGAAGACCGCAGAGGAAATCTGGATAAAAGGCATCATCGGCTCGGTTTATTGGGCATATTGCTTGAACTGGAATCTGGAAGGAAAAGGAATTGATGTGGGCTCGGGAGCAGGATTTCCCGGCATTCCCCTATCGTTGGTATTCCCCGGGCTTCATATCGTTCTGGTGGAATCCCAGCAGAAGAAGTGCCGATTTTTATATGAGATGGCGGACACTCTGGGACTGAACAATATGGAGGTAGTATGTGAACGAGCGGAGATTCTGGCACATCAATCTGCGCATCGGGAGGGATACGATTGGGCATTTACCCGCGCCTTGGGCGGTCTTCCGGTGCTGAACGAACTCACCTTGCCCTTCCTTCGCCTGCGGGGAAAAGCCTGCCATTTGAAAGGAGAAGAGGTCTTTGGAGAAATCCTTTCTGCTTCAAAAAGTGCGGAAATCCTGGGCGGGCAATATCTTTTTTTCTACTCTTATGCTACGCCGGATTCTTCCCGCAAAGAAACGGTGGTGGTAGTAGAAAAATACCGGGAGACACCAAAAAAGTATCCGCGACGCACCGGAATTCCACAAAAACGACCCTTACTATGAGAAGACAGGATGAAAAGTGGGATTCCAACTGAAGATGGATAAATCCGAACGCTTCACGCAAAGTTTCCACTTCATTGTGCATCCACACTCCTCTTCTGATTTCCGATTTGCTTCTGCTTTCTGATTCCTTTCGAATTTTTGATTTGTGATTTGTTTCGGATTTAGGATTTCGTATTAGAATTTATAATTATTTATTACCCTGACAAATATGTCCTACGCAGAATTCTGAAAACCAGTATAAAGTTGGAAATGATGGGTGAGGAAAAGAGAAACCCCCTACTTCCAAAAATTTTGGCAGCGCATCCTGCCATCTATCTGCCCCACTCCCCTCTGCACCTCATTCCGCAGTTGGGGAGAACATCCAGCACGCATTTGCGGAGGGGAGTGGGGCACCAACGGTCATCCCGGTCCATCCGGTCCATTCTTTTCGTCTCCCCATCTCCGTTTCTCCCCGTCCTCGGTCTCCAGTCACCGCTCGCCAGTCACCATTCACTACTCATCCCCCCTTCTTCCTCCCTCACCCCTCCACAATCCCCATTTCGCAATTTTCCATCCAAAATCAGCAATTCAAAAAGGCCTGGCGGGCGACGATAGGGCGACGAGGCAATATGGAGGTGGTTCAAAGTGACAAAGGTTAAGTTGCTCAGTTTCGCACCGCTATTAGTGGTGCTGGTTTTCATGGTGATTCTCACCGCCTGCGGCGGCGGATTCAGTTCAAATGCCACATCGGTACTGAAGGAAACTCCGGGCAGGAATGGCGTGGGTCCAGCCTTATCGGGTGCACCGCAATGGCCGATGCTCCATTACGATGTTCGGCACACTGGCCGAAGCCCTTATGTGGGACCACAAACGCCCAAAATCAAATGGACCTTCCAGACGACGGAACGAATCTTTGGGTCTTCGCCTACAATCGCCGAGGACGGAATTATCTATATCGCAAGCGGGGACGACAGATTGTGGGCAATCAATCCGGATGGCGCACAGAAGTGGATGTATCACATGGGAGGCAGCTACCACCCGACTAATGTCAATACCTCTTCGCCTGCTATCGGTCCAGATGGCACAATCTATGTGGGGAGTAACACAACGAAGCTCTTCGCGTTCAATCCCAACGGAACAGTGAGATGGGTTCATGATTGCGGCTCCCGCATTCACTCTTCCCCCACAGTGACCAATTCTGGAGTGGTCTATTTTGGCTGCTACAACGGAACCGTGAAAGCTGCGAACGGGGCAACTGGCGCCATCCTCTGGTCTCGAAGCGGATACCCCACTATTGACCAGTCTTCACCTGCAATCCTTCCGAATGGCAATATGGTCATTGGCATTGACTCGGTCTACGCGTTTGTTCCTGATGGGACACCTCTTTGGTCCACCGCAGTAGGTCCTGTGGTGGAGTCATCGCCAGCTGTTGCCGATGACGGCACAATCTATGTCGCGGGGTGGTATGACTATAGTCTCTCAGCTCTGAATCCGAACGGCTCCATAAAATGGAAAGCCAGTATTGATTGGTTCGGACGAAGTACCCCGGGTATCGCGCGTGACGGAACAGTTTATGTCACGAGCGACCAAGGGAAACTCTATGCCATCAACCCCGATGGAACGCGCAAGTGGGCTTTCACTATGGCTCCGTCCAAGCAGGATTCTCCACGCTCCGGTCCGATAACAGATCCTAATGGGACGGTATATGTGGGCTGGGGAGAAGGAAGTGATGTGGGAACCGGTAAAGTATTCGCCATTTATCCCGATGGGACCGTGAAGTGGTCTATTTCCGTAGGAGGTCGGGTCTTTTCAAGCCCTGCTATCGATCAGAACGGCACTCTTTATGTCGGCTCCTTTGACGGGAAACTTTACGCCATCGGAAACAATCCGCCGGATACCAGCAAGGCGTGTGCCACGCCGGACAGGCTATGGCCGCCGAATCATAAGATGGTTGACATCACGATTGGCTGTGTTACTGACCCGGACGGCGACCCTGTGACCATCACCGTGACAGGTATCACCCAGGATGAGCCAGTGAACGGCCTCGGCGATGGCGACACTTCACCGGATGGAATATTGAACCCTCTGCAGGTGCGTGCGGAACGCTCCGGAAAATGTGACGGTAGAGTCTATCGCATTGACTTCACCGCCAGCGACGGAATTGATTCCACACCCGGTTCCGTTACCGTCTGCGTCCCGCACAGTGTGAAATCCGCCTGCACCGACTCTCGGCCGCCCGAATATGACAGCACGCAATGAAGAGTGGTCAGGGGATAGGGAGAAGGGATTAGCGAAAAGGGAATGAGGGAACAGGGGCAGAGGTAAAGGGCAAAAATCAAAATAAAAAGGCGGATAAATTGCCGTCAGGATTGTTGTAATCCCGTGTGCCCGCTATTTTCAATGTGGTTGGGGATGGAATGAAGAGGGGGATTTCAGGAGGAGAGCCAGAGGATGCGGGCGGGGATGAGACGACGGTTCACAGGGTCCACGGTGAGCCCGAAAATCTCCGGCGCCGTCACCCCGAGAACAATCGTATCCCCCTCCTCTCCAAAAAGCACAGGAACAGGGAGAACTTCTCCATTAACTTTTAGTCGGATAACTCCCTTATTTCGGGTAATCACAGACCCATCGCCAAGCTGGATTTCTACTCTCGTGACCGGCTTCACGCCAAGTGATTCCAGAGTCGCCTTTGGGAAAACGGAATAAGTTGCCGCCGTATCTGCGATGACCGTGAAATTGACCTCTTTGGTGTCCCCTATCAGGCTCACAGTAACTTCGGTCATCCACATAGCCACTATTATTATATCAAAGAATAGTGAATTAGGGAGTAGGGAACAGGGATGGCGAGAAGCAAGTTAGCGGGACGGGGTTAGGGGCGGAGGAGGATGGGGGTGAGGGCGCGTTCCATTTCTTCTATGCAGCGAGGCAGTTCCCCCGATTCACAGGCGCTCTCTATGAGTCCTCTCTTCACCCCGTGAATTACCCCGCGGGTAAACCGAACGCCCTCCCTGCGGAAAGTAGCAAAATAACTGACTCCGAAAAACCTTCTATTCACTTCCTTTGAGGGGTCTTGCTCCTGAATGATGAATTGTAGGGAATCCCGGGAAGTTTCCCAGACCATATTGCACTGGTTCCAATATCCATGCTTGTCGTTGGCATAGATGGACCAGTCGGAGAGAGGGAAGTGGGCATAAAAGATGCCGAAGGTTTGAGGTATTTCTTTTTCGTTTAGATAGAATTTCTTTTCAGGTTGCGGGGAGGAGGCAAGGGAAAAATCACCGATGGAGAAAGCGCCGGCAACCGCGCCCCAGTAGTATCGCTTATCTTTGTGCCATCTTAAGGCTCCCGCGGGCAGGGGCTCCCAGTTTTCATTGACTCTGGTGTTATTGATGCCGCAGAAGACCACATCGGATTTGCCGTCGCCGTCAATGTCTGCTAATATGAAATCATTCAGCCCGCCGTAATGGTAATACCGTTGAAGCACCTTTCCATCGGAGGCGATGACAGCAATCAGGCTCGGCTCCCATCCATGGACATTGAGCATTGCCACGATTTCAGGTTTTCCATCCAGGTTCAGGTCGTCAATCAGCACTTTTAAGCCTTGGAAGAATCCTCGTGGGTCTTCATCATTGACTCTCACTAACTCCTGAAAATCAGGCGGTTGCCACAACACTCTGCCGTCTGGTTTCATCGCTAACAGCAGAGCGGAGGTCTCCTGCTCCATAGTCTCGGTGAGCACGATGACCTCCTGAATGCCATCGCCATTCAGGTCCTCGTGGGCAAGATGGCGGGAGTTGAGAATTTCCCAATTCGGTGAGCCGTCCTTACTCATCTGGTCTGGAAAGCGAGGCTGTGGGTCAAAGGCGGTGGGATAAGATTTTCCCTTCAAACTTTTGACCACTTCTAACAGAGAAATGGTTCGGATTCGTGGACCGTCTCGCAAAATCACTGTCTGCCCATTTATTCGGGCTTCTTTCGGGTTAAATGAGCCTTCATACCACCAGTAGAGACCTGAGCCGAGGAGAAGGAAGAAGAGGAAAGCAGATAGGGTAACCTGGATGCGGTGGCGTATGCTCCAGGGGGGAGGATGGGAGTTCAATGGGAAATTTTTATCACAGTAGAGGAAGATGGGTTTCCAGCCGATGCCCTTCAGGGAATATAGACCACAGTATTTCAACCGGGGTTTCAAAAGAGTGATAGGAGTTTTGGAAGTTTCAAGGGAGGCAACGGCTTCTTTTGAGAGGAGAATCTGGTCAGGTCGGGCAAGTTTGACCAGTCGGGATGCAATTTCCACCGCATACCCGCCGTAGTCCTCTTCGTACGGGCGACCGGGAGGGGCTTTGTTCCTCTCCGCCTCTCCGCAAGTCACACAATAATGAAGCGAAACACACTGAATTCCCTGCTTTTGCAACTCTGTTTCCCGATATTTCCTGACTTCCTGAGCAATCTGGCAGGCAGACTGAACCGCGCTTTCGGGATGAGGAAAGACCGACCGAAATTCATCCCACTCCCCCGAATAATGCCTGCCCCCGTTTTCTTCCACCGCCGTTCTGAAAATTCTCCGCACTTCGTCTTTGATTTTTTGAAGTGGATACCCCTTCTGATTCGCGCAACGGCGCAATCTCGTAGACCGCACCACATCAGCAAATAAAAAAGCCCACTTATCTCCCATTGCTCTTCGTTAGTTAATTATATATGGTGGTGGGGCAAAGGGAGGGATTACGGCATCAAGAAGGAGCGGGCGGGAAGGTAGCCGACCGGGACATCTTCTTCCACATGATATAAGCGATTCATTCCGACTACAACTGTTCCCACTCTCCGGTCATCAAGGATATATTTTAAGAGGGTTTCCACCCCATATTTCGGAATGAGGCTTTCGGGAGGTTGACCGAAAATACGCCGGCCAGGTTGGGGCGGCTGTCGGATAAATGCCTTTTTCACCATCACACCGCAGTCATATTGTTTTGCAACATCAAAAACTCCTCCGGGCTGAGCCGCATCCCGGAATTCTATGTTAAAAGAGGGAAAAATCACATCAAATTCCCCGGTTTTCACCGCTCGGAGCAAAGCATCCATCTGCTGGGCAGAATGTCCTCCGCTAATGCCCACATATCGCACAATTCCTTTCCTTTTCGCCTCTTTAACCGTCTCCATTCCCCCACCTTTTCCCAGAATCTTTTCCACCGCTTCCCATCTGCCGACCCCGTGAAATTGAACCAGGTCAATATATTTCACATCCAATCTTTCGAGGCTTCTGCGGATGAGTTCCTCTGCTTCATCTTTAGTCCACTGATGGCTCTGGCTTTCAATTTTTGTCGCGAGAAAGATGGATTCTCTGGGATATGGCTTGATGGCATTTCCTATGCGAATTTCACTTTTTCCGTATGTGGGGGCGGTATCAATGAAATTCACCCCGAGGTCTAATGCTCGGCGAATAACGGTTTCCATCCAAGCATCCGGTATTCGTTCGCCTCCAATCACACCGCCGCCAAATCCTATGCTGGACGCCTTCCATCCTGTTCTGCCCAGCCTCCGTTTCTGCATCACTCCTTTTTTGAGCAGAAATGGCTGTTCAGGCTTGAGAAGGGAAGCAAAAGGCAGGGAAGATACGGTTAACCCAGCCGCGATACCCATTGTGAACAGAAATTCTCTGCGCGAGTAGTTTTTCTGGCAGAAAATCTGCCTTTTTTGCAAATCTGCTTCTTCTTTTGCCATTGTCATCCCCTCCATTTTTGAAAACACCGCGAACGGGGAAAAGTTTCTAACGGAGAGGGCAGTGTTCCGGGAAGAGGTGATAAAATTGGTATTGATGGACAAACAGCCGAGACAGGTTTTGCGGGAACATTTTGAGCAAGCGGGCAGGTGGAAAAAATTTTCTCGTGGCGAGGCTTTGCTCACTCAAGAAGAAGACGCCTCCTCAGTTCTACTTCTGGTGCAAGGTTCTCTGGAAGTTCAGATTCAAAGCCCGAACGGCGAGCAACTTTCCTTGACCACATTATGCGAGGGAGACATTTTTGGGGAACTGGGTCTGCTCACCCATGGCATCCGCTCTGCTTCTGTGGTTGCCAGAACGAAAGGAAAAGCATTGCTTCTGTACCAGAGCGAGTTTTTTCACCTGCTCCAGCGGGAGCCTGCGGTGGTGCGCGCCCTTCTGGAAATCCTGGCGCTCAGAATTTTTCGTCTGACTAGGCAGGTGAAACTCCTCAGAGAGGAGTCCAGACGAAAGCGACTGGCTCAGGCATTACTCTTTTTCTATCAATTCCCGGAATATTGCCCTCAAAGTCTAACCATCGCCTATCTTTCCCGATTCTGTAACATCTCATACCGGCATATCTTTCGCCTGCTGAATGAGTTCGCCGCAAAAGGGTGGATTGCGCCTCTTTCCGAGAGAGCAACCATTCGGATTAAAGATGCAGATGGCTTGGAAAGTCTCCTCTGACCTTTGCCTTCCCTGAATGTAACTTGTGCAAACAAAATCAGGAATGTGGAAAAGGAGTTAGGAGTGAAGATTTTATGGAAATAGAACTTCCAGGGGAAAGGATTAAAAAAGTCAAAGATGAATACAATGCACAACTCCTTAAAATTCCCGGAGTAGTTGGGGGTGGGGATCAGTGAAATTCCAGACACAGCGGGAAGACTCCAACCCTGCATACGAATATGTGACCCAAACTTCAAAGCGTAAGCACAAGCGCGGTTGTAGTGGGCTCTTGCATACTTCAGGCTTTGCTTATTTTCCCATCCATTTCAAAAAATCTTCCACCGAAAGTCGTGCTTGTTTCAAGATGCTCCTGAGAACACCTGAAGGTAAGTCCCTGCTATGGTATGGAACGGTGATACGAAGCCCTGGCTTTTCCGGATGTTTCAACTGGATATGACTTCCTTTCTGGTGGTGAACAACAAACCCAGCCTTCTTCAAGACCTGGACTACTTTTCTGGCAGGAAGAACAGGTAATTTAGAGGTCAAGCAGATTTTAGGAGAACGGGAATTTTTTCACGGATGGGCTCTTCAGTGGCTTCTTTCTCTTCTGGCAAGGGCAGGCCATCTTTCAGATAGCCCTCCAAATGGCATTCTATTGCTTCTTTTGCCATTTTTCTGGCTTCCCTGAGGGTCTTTCCATAAGTAATCACCCCTGGAAGCGATGGCACGACCACCATATATCCGCCCTCTTTCAGAGGCTCAAAATAAACGGTATATTTCATCCTTTTCATTGCCCACCGCCCCTCACCGGAATAGATTATAGCATGTAGACAAAAGGGAAAAGGGAAGAGGGAAGGCAAGATTTTGGGTCAGGCACCGAACCATGCATTGCGATTAGAACCTTCATACCCATCCCGTTTCTTTCTTCTTGGCAAACCGGGCTTGTTCAAGTTGAACCTTTGCCTGTGAAAAGTCTGGTTTGATTCTGATACTGTTTTCAAAATCCTCAATGGCACCGTTCAGGTCTCCTTTTTCTTGGCGAATCAGCCCCCGCCCGTAGTAGGCGTCTGCATAATTCGGGTCTAACTTCAGGGCTTGACTTTTGCTTTTATTGTAAAAGTAGTATCCTACCCATATTGCCGCTATAACCCCTACTAAAATTGCCACCAATGTTTCAATAGAGAAATGGATGCCAAATGCGCTCATATTTTCCTCCCTTTTTCGGCCGGGCCCAGATTCTATCCAGCGTTTCCATCACTTGCCTTCACCTATTATACCAAGCACATCCATAGGGGAACACGGTAGAGGAGAGTTAAGTGAATCTTATTGAGGCGTTGGAACTTTTTTTTAAGGTCGCCTCGCCTTCAGAAGTGAAACGGCGTCTCCGCCAGGAAGTTTCCATTACCTGGAGGGATAGGCAGTGACCGAGGCGAAAACGCTTTACTCCGAATGCCCGCCTCCCTCACGACAACACCTCCGCCGGGGCTTTCCTTCCCCGCTCGGTTCGGTCAAAGTCGCTGTCGAAACTGACGATAGTCAGGTTATATTTCTCAGCTGTCACATATTGATAGGCATAATCAAAATCAAGGTTGAATCGCTGAGATGCATTCACGAGGGCTTGCATATCTTCCACCCCTAACCGGAGCAATCGCATACCACCGGTCACCAGCAAATCGTCCACGACCCGCAAGAAGATACCATACATCTTGCGATGTAAAAGAGCGATGCCAATAGAATATATACTGAATTCAGAAAGGTAAAGGTGTTCCAGTGGGGTGTTTCACAGGAGCCGCTCCACCTCCTCAGCCCTTGTTTGGTCCAAAAGGAACTCTGCGATCACGCTTGTATCAAGAAGGTACATCAGTCACCCCACCATTCCAGTATTTTATGCTGGAGTTCGACGGAGGTATATTGGTCGCGCAAATCCCCCAGAGCACCCCTCCAATCCAGTTTGAAGCGGCTCCGGGGTTTTTGCCCACGCTTCTCCAGCAGAAACCTTATAAAGTCCTCCACCTCCTGTTGGAGTTCGGGAGGCAATTCCCTGAACATTTCCTCAAGAGTTTTCATCGCTTCACCCCTGCCACATTCCATAGTTTACCACATCCACCGGGAGCCCCCCCATCACCCCTGCCACTGTGATGTTCATCTTCTTCGCCTCCGCACCTGCAATAGACCCTGAACTTGAGATTTTAGACCTTCCTTCTGCCCTCTTTTCTATTATTTATCCGCATTAAAGCGTCTCCCCTCCTTAATGAAGCCTTAATTTTCAGCACAAGGAGCCATTGAGCCGAATTTGGAAGCCATTTATGCTCACTTCCTCTTTTTTCTCCGCTTCTGATGTATAGCGTAGGAATCCAGTGAGTCTCTAAGAGTGAAGGAAGGGGTGGCATCCAACGCCTGGCATTCTACCAGTTGAGGAGTAGGAGCAGGCAGGGAGAAAAGGGCACGAGAGTAAAAGTCCTGCAAACGCTGAAATGCAGTCTCGCAGTATTCTTTTGAGATATCTATACCGATAAAATAGCGATGCCGTTTGGCAGAGACCAGCGTCGTCGTCCCCGCTCCATTGAAAGGGTCTAAAACTATATCCTCCTGATAGGAAAAGAGTTTCAGAAGGCGGGCAACTAATTCTTCAGGAAACATCGCAGGATGGTTGTATTTTTTCATATTGCTTTCTGGCGCTATTTCCCATCTGGCGTAGACCCATTTTTTAAATTCATCCCTGCTTATGTCAATTTTGTCTGTGGCTCCTTCTTTCCTGTGGGATTCTTTGCAAAAGACTTCAATAAATTCCCAGGTATATTTCATATAAGGCATACTCGGGCTTTTCCAGGACCCCCAAGCAGTGTATTTGCAGTTATAATTGTGTTTCTCCCAGAGGATTTCGGCTTTCCAGAGCAAGTTCAAATCCATCAATTGTTTAGAAATGAGATGATGGGTGGGCATATAATCGGAAAACAGAGGCTGAATATTGACGCATAACCTGCCAGCCGGCTTGAGCACCCGAACGCACTCCTTCCAGATTCTACCCAACTTGTCAAAGTATTCCTGCCAGTATAAAGCATCCTTGTGCTGGTCTTCCTTATACTCTAATCCGAAGTTATATGGTGGTGAAGTGATGATGATATCTACGCAGTTATCGGGAAATTTTTTCAATACGAGTTCCGCATCACCGCAGATGATTTTATTGAGAATTCCAGAAATGTCTGTTTCTTGGACCTCTGATTTCACTATTGTCAAGTATTTTGTTCCACCCCGCAATTTTTCTTTTTGAACCCGGTCAATCACTTTCCTTTCTCTTCTGAGCAGTTTTGCATCAGGATAATCCCTGAAAATTTGCCTTTCATTCTGCCGGGACTTCATGTTCTTTTGCCCCCTTTTAATTGCAAGCTTTCAAGCATTGCTTCCCTGAACTTTTCAATGGCATATTCCAGTCTTTCCTCTCTTAAAGGCTTGAAATATTGTGGCACATGTATTGGCTTTTTTATGTCCCTATCTCCATCTAATAAAGTTATCACATGCATCTTCACTTCGGGGAAAAGCCTGTTTAATGTGATGACCGATTCGCTTCCTTTCGCTCTCACATTTACTCCGTAATCACCACCTAAGAAATTCTCTAATTGAACGATGAAGAAAGCATAGAGGGTTGGCACATCTTCTTTTAGCAACCTTGCATCCATCAAAACTCTTTTGTACATCGCTACCTCCGTGTAGGATTTGCACGAGGTATCTACCCAGTTCCATCCCTCCATCTTCGGGCTCGGCGTTAGTATACTGCTTTAAGACATCTACGATAAATTCCTCATGGTTCTGAACCTCACCTGGATTGGTCTCAAACCAAAACATCATTCACCCCCCCCTTTTGGGTCAACCACTCGTATTACAACTGATATGCCCCACATATTCCACCGCAAATATTCGGTCGGCTGGTAGAGAAACAACAACCAATGCGGGTCAATCTCTATCTCCTACTGCTCCTCCGATTGAGCATCATTAAAGTAGCGGTAGTCTTTACCTTGATTGAAAGGAGGGTCCAGAAAGGTGAGAAGAATATCTGATTCGGTTTTATCCTTCAAGTAGCGCAGACAATCATCCTGGATAATGAAACAATCTGCGGGAATTTTTAGTCTGCTGGAACTATCTTCCAAATGGATAGAGTTTGCCTCTCCAGGCTTTCACCGGTAATCTTTATACCACGAAACGAGCAGTGCGCCGTGAAGAGAGTTCAAAGTATCCAGAGTTTCCAGGGGGCTAAGAGGGGAGAGATTTGCGGTGAATGCGGGCGGCGGTGGCGGCAAGGATAAACAGAGCCATCAAAATATAGCCGAAGATTTTTCGATTCCGCTCAACGGTTTCAAAGCCTTTCAGCGACTGCTCCATTTTCTCCAGGTCCGCGCTGATATCAATGGTAACATCCTGAACCACAAGGACGGAAAGTTCGTGAAAAAGCGTGTGATACAAATGCCGAAGGGCGAAATGGGATTGTTCTAAACTGCGGACATCGAAGCCAAGATATTTCATTTTTTGGGCACTTTCGGAGATGGCATTGAGGCGAGCGTCGGTCACCACCAGAGCCTTTTTAATTCGCTCCGCCTGCTGGTAAGAATGGCAACTTCCGCAAAGCTCTGGATTTATTAGTTCCACAGACACTTTTTTCTGCTGGTGTGCGGTGTGGCAGGTAACACAATTGGGCTTATCTATCAATTGGCTGGTGTAGTGTTTAGATTGTTTGAAATGGTCGCGGACATTGACATGGCACCGACCGCAGAAATCGGGAATTTCCTTCTCAGAAGGGCTGCCGATGAATCCTCGTTCTGGGCTCATAGCTTCCATCGCATCTTCCTTCGTCGGGTCGCCTCCGTGGCAGGAATCGCAGGAAATCCCTTGCTCTTTATGTATGCTTGCAGACCATTGATGAGCCGGTCCTTCTATTTCCATTGCCTTTTCCATTTCTGTATGGCATTTGAGGCAAAAAAGGGGCTTTTCCGGCTCCTGTGCGAAAACTGCCCGTGAATATGCAAATACCAGCAAGGTAAAACTCAACAGATGCCAGATAATAGAAGCGACGAGCGATTTCACGAGAATTTTCCCCAGATGGTTAAACCGATAAAAGCGCTTACACCGAGGAAAGCGATGAGCAAAAATACCGGGCGTTTTGCTGGATTCCGCTCCTGTCCGCGATCAAGAAAAGGCAGAAAAAACAACAACACTACGGCGATTATCTGAAGCAGAATTCCCAATTTTTCCGAGGGCACGATTTTTAATAACTGATAATTCGCCAGAAAATACCATTCCGGCTTGATGTGTAACGGCGTCAACAGAGGGTTCGCAGGTTCCCACGCATCCGGAGGGAAAGACCACTGCGGAAAAATGAAAATTAAAATCATGAGAACGGCAAAAAAGTAAAAGATAGTTTCCAAATCTTCCATAACGAAATTCGGATAAAAAGGGATTTTCGGGGAATTTTCCTTTTCCCAGGGTAGAGGGGCAATGCCGGTCTGCCGAATAAAAAAGATATGGGCAGTGACGAAGATAAGAAAAGTAGCAGGGATCACCCAGATATGGAGGGCAAAAAATCTGCCCAGAGTTTCCCCGGTTACAGAATCTCCGCCCCGTAACCAGTTTGCCAGAGTTTCGCCAAAAAGAGGGATGCTTTCCAAAGAATTGGTCGCCACCGTGGTCGCCCAATAAGAAAGTTGGCTCCAGGGGAGCAGATACCCGCTCAAAGCTGCGACCAGTCCTGCTCCGAGCAAAATCATCCCGGTGAACCACTGCAGTTCTCGGGGCTTTTTGTATGAGCCCATAATCATAGTGCTCAGCATATGGAGGAATAACACGAAAATGAAAAGGTTTGCCGCCGAACCGTGAAGTCGTCGGATATACCATCCATAAGGGATTTCATTATTGATTCTCATTATACTGTCAAAGGCTTTGGAAAAATCCGGCACATAATACACCAGCAGGAGCATACCGGAAGCGAACAGAGTAACCAGTAAGAAAATGAGCACAGCGCCGAGACAGTGCCATACCGTGAGATTTTTAGGCACCATATAGCCGGAAAAATGCGCCCGGAAGTATGTGCGGATTTTTATGCGCTCTTCCAGCCAATCGCCCAGTTTTTTAAGTCCGCTCATCTGATATGTCCTTCTTTTTCTACTGCGTTCGCCTTTTTCCTCATAGCCTCTACTCTAACTCACAAAGATTTTATTCTCTTCCTCCTTCACCAGATACACAGGAAGCGGAGCAGGGGGAGGACCGGCGAGCACTCTCCCGGAAGTGTCAAACTTTGCTGCATGGCAGGGGCAGAACAATATCGCCTCCCCGGGAATCCACTTCACGATGCATCCTAAATGTGTACACACCGCGCTAAGCGCTTTAATTTTTCCCTCGTGATAGAAGGCAATCGTTGGTTTACCCATCGCCAATCCGAGAGTAAAACCCTGTTGCTTCACCTGTTCGGGAGAAATGGGGTTTCCCTGAGAATCGGTAAACAAGTTGCCACCTATCCTTTTTAATGCGGGTGCCAGGTAATAGTAGGTGGGGATAAAGCAAGCAATCACCGTTCCCCATCCGATAATTCCTGCAATCCACTTCGTAATCAGGGCGCGCCGATTAATGGTTGCTTCCTCTTCCACCGAATTTCACCTCTTTCTGTTTACTTGCAATGAAAAGCAGGACAAATGAAGCCCCTGCAAAAATGAATGGCAGAAAGAACCAGAGGCGTTTTATTAGAGATTTTTCCCTAATATAGAATCGCTCCCTTACCATCTCCACCGAAATTTCTGGAGGGCTCATATACGGTAAAGGTAAATGATAAGTGAGCACGGCTTCTATTGTGAATATATCCCGCCTTCCCGCTTTCGGAATAGGGAAAATGAATTCCAGCCTCCGGGTTTCCTGCGGTCTGATGCGGTTGTCCTGAAGAACACCTGCGGCTTCAAGGAACATCTTCGGCACATCGCCGCCGGAAATAGGGATGCCATGGACATCCGCAAAAATCCGCTGAAACCGCATAATCTGAGTATCTATAACCTTTCCATCGCCATTTATCAAGCTGATGGTGAGCAGGATATAACGGGAAGGAACTCCGGTGGGAAGCCAATGCCCGGATTCCTGATTGGTCAGAAAAACGCTGGCGGTGATATTTTCGCGTTTTATTGCGGCGAGGACGGACAAGCGAGCCGCTCTGCCCAGACGGATTTGGGAGTGCCCTCCGGTGAAACTATGGCTGGTATAGGTAAGCGGGCTTCTATACTCATCAACTTCTACCGGGGTTTTCTCCAGTTGTTCTGGCATATGGCAATTCTGGCAGGTAATCCCTCTGCCCGCATAAGTGCTCATTTTCCATTCCTCGTAAGTATTCAATACTGCTATGCCATGCGGATTTACCGCTTGATGGCAAACCCCACAAAATTCGGATTTCTTATGGAATTCGGAAAAGGCCACCGGATGGAAACGGTCGGAGGCATCTTTGATGGGACCACGCTTCGGACCTTTGGGGTCCAGAACAAATTTTCCTGTTCCTACCTCGCCAGAAACCGCAGTATGGCAGAAATCACAGGTTACCCCCTCCTGAACCAATTTCGGTTTCAGACTCGGCTCGACCGTAATATGGGAGAGCGGACTGTGGCAGTTGGTGCAGAAATTTTTCCCTTCTTCATCAAGCCGATGATAAAACATTTGGAAAATTGGGTCAATTAGTGCATAGGCATGCAGGGATTTGCTCCATTCTTCATAAATCGCCTTATGGCAGGAACCGCAATAAGAAGCAGGCTGAATTTCTTCGCTTTTTCCTAACAGACTTACCGCAAGCCAGAGAAGCACATCCAATTTCAGCAAGTTACTTTTTAGATTCCTCTTTCTTTTCCTTCACCTGAAACAGGGCACCCTTAATTTCTCCATGGTCATGTTTCAGCAGTTCATGCTGGTGGACGGATTTGGATAGCGTGTCCTTATCATATTTCAACTGATATTTCTTGTCCACTTTTTCATTGAATGGACTCTTCTCATTATGGCAGGTCTCGCAATCTTTTTCGGTTCCAGGATAACGAAAACCGAGGGGGATTAAGTCAGCGATTTTGTGGTCTTTTTTGGACATATGAGATTTTATCCAGAGAGAAGAAGGACCGTGGCAGGCTTCACAGGAAACTCCCGCAAGAAGTTTGGTCTTCTCCATATCAGTAAACCCACCCGGTTGCTTATAACCTGTCGTATGGCAGGACAGGCAATTGGGGTCTGTGGTATAGTCCTTCTGCGGGTCCAGGCCGACTTTTTTCTTCTCTTCCGCGTATGTACCTGGCTTCAGGCTTTCCATCGCATTTGCCATCCGGGTTTTGCTCCAAGATTCGAATTGAATTTTGTGGCACATTTTGCACTTCGCATTTCCTTCAAAAGCAGGAACAGGCTTTTCTTCTTTCTTTTCCCCCGAAGCCGGTGCAGAGCCTTTTTCCCCGGAATTTCCTGCCCAGAGCATCATCCCTCCTGCTATGAATAACAACAAAATCCCTCGCTTTTTCATCTTTCCTCCCTCCTTTACCATTATATAAATCTCAAAAAATCAAAGCCAAAAGGTTGATTTATATCACATTTGCCCTGATAAAACCGAATTTTTTGACTATCTGAAAAGTAATTTTCATTTAAGAGTTGCCGTTGGAAAAGGGAAAGTAAAAACGCCCATTGACAAAAATCAAATGTCATTTTGAGATTCCTCAATATTCCCCTATTAGAACCATATATTTTACGATTATGGATGAAGCAGAAAGGAATATATAGGATGGGGGTGACAGCCATAAGAGAGAAGGCAAAAGTGGGTATTTTTTTCGCTCTTTTGGTATGCTTTGCCAGCCTGAATTCGGCGGAAAAAGAGGAAGAAAAGTCAGCGCCACCAGAGGCAGAAGCCAGCTATGTGGGCTCAGATGCCTGCTCTGCCTGTCACGAAGATTTTGCGAAAGCCTTTGCCCGAACCAAAATGGGGAAGATTTTTGCCATGCCACGCACCGACCAGGAGAAAAAAGGTTGTGAAGCCTGCCACGGACCCGCCTCATCCCATCTGGATGACCCTACCACCGGCGTTCTTCGCTATGCAAAAGCCGATGCCAAAACCATCAACTCTTCCTGTTTATCCTGCCATAACGCCAACAAAGCCACCCGAACTTGGGAAAAAGGGATGCATTCCAAATCAGGACTTTCCTGCGTCTCCTGTCACAAAATTCTTGCGGATGTGCCGAACCTTTTGATGAAACCGGAGCAGGATGTCTGCATCTCCTGCCACAAAACTGTTCAAGCCTCTTTCCGGATGCCCTCTCGTCACCCGATGAAAGAAGGAAAAGTACGATGTTCAGATTGCCATAACCCCCACGACCCCAGAATAAAGCCTATGGCAACTTCCCTTCAGCAATCCTGTGTTTCCTGCCATCAGGAAAAGCGCGGTCCCTTCCGATTTCCCCACCGACCGGTTTCCCAGAACTGCCTCTCCTGCCATCTCTCCCACGGCTCCCCGAATCCGGACATTTTAACCCTTCGGCAACCCTCTCTTTGCCTGCAGTGTCATCCCATACTTCCTGCTACGCATTCACTTGCTGACCCGAAAAAACGGCAGTGCACTTCCTGCCACTCTGATATTCACGGTTCCAACAAAAATCCCCGATATTTTCCATGAGGAGGTGATGCCCGATGCGGGTTTTTCTTCTCTCTTTTTGTCTTTTTCTCATCTATCCTATTTACCTGTATGCGGAAAATGAAGAATATCCGATAGAAATGCAGACATCAGTTTCCCTGATTGATTTATCCTATTCCAAAGGCAACTTTAATCAACTTCTGGAGCGGTATGCGGATATTCCTGCTTTTTCCTGGCGGCAATTTTCCATTCGTTCTACGGATTTACCCGCTTACGACATCAGGGCTTTCGGCTGGAATCTGGTGCGGGATGATGTGGAGGCCTGGGTAGATTTTTCTATTGGCTCCCGCTTGTTTTCTGAATTCACTGCTTCTGGAGTTCCCTACAATGTGGACAGCAAGATCGGTTATCGGCGCCTCAAAACCGGGGGTAGGGTGGAATGGTTCGCGCTTTCCTGGTTCACGCTTACAGCGGAGCAATCTGAAGAAGACAAAACTGGTTGGCGCTCGCCCACCCGGGCAATCGGGCAAAAATCTGAAATCGCTTCTTGGCAATTGGATGCCAACTTTTCCCCTCTGTTTTTTGACTTCTCATCTTTCAGTAACCTACTCTCTGAAACAGAGTTTGGCAACCGATTGGAAACTGCGCTATATTCCATTCAGTATCTTCCCGAGTATCCTGTTTCTCTGGAATTTTCCGGAGGTAGAGGAGATTTGAAAAGTCGGAGGGGTGGGGAAGGTCCCTCACCTGCTGATGTGGATTTTGATTTGATGAGTGGCACGATTTCCTGGACACCTGTTCCTTCGGTAGAACTCCGGCTGGAGGCTTTTAGTTCAGACCATAACGACCGGAATGCGGATTCGCTGAATGTGGAAACCAGGCAGATTTCCGGCTCAGCCGCTCTCTATTTCCCTAATGGTCTGGTTCGGATTTCCCTTTCGGATGAAGCGCGAGATTTCACCGGCATAGACATTTCCGACCAGGACCTGGAATCTCTGGGTCTGATGGCTCAATATCGTTACAAGGACTATATCCTTCAGGTGTTCCACGACAGGGAAGACCGGTCCACTTCAGGGATTTCCAACATCTATTTGACCAATACCGAAGAACTTGCCCGCTCTTCCCGCGTTTCTGGCGGCAGTTTTTCCGGCTTCCTTTTTCGCGATTTCTATTTCCTGTACACGCTTCGCTTTGTGGAAAATAATTTCGAGCGTGTTTCCGATTCCGGGGTGTTCCTGCAGAAATTCCGCAATCAATCTCTTTCGCTTTCTTACCCGGTCACTTTGAAGGCTTCTGTGTACTATACTTTTGCTGAAAATGCCTATCTTTCCCGATACAGCCGGGAATTTCAACTCACGCAAGAAAAGCAGAATTTGACCACGCAACTGGTAGACTCCAATACATATCATCAATTCGGGGTAACTTACCAATTGACGGACAAATGGTCTGTGGATTTTTCTTATCTCAATTCCGACTCAGACGGGGCAGAAGAATTTGAAACTAATTCGGTTGAAGGCAGGGAATTTCACACGCGAATTTCTCATCAAGCCACCGAAGACCTTTCCGTGAATTTGGATTGGATTTACAGCGACTACAAAGATGCCCTCGGATTATCTCCCTCGGCAACAGCCCATCTTTTGGGTTTGAATATACGGATGAAATTTTCATAGGAGGTGAGAGCGATGCGAAATCTTTACTTCATTTTTCGCATAAGTGTGGGGGTGGCGGTGTTTTGGGGGTGCGGGAAGCAGATTGGGAATGTCATACTTCCCGTGGCACCCACACATAATGAGTATGTGGGGAGTGAGGTCTGCGGGACCTGCCACGCGGACCTTTATGCTGAGTTCACCAGAAGTGGTCACCACAACAAAATTCGAACGATTGCTGATGCAGAAGAGGCTCCATTCCGCGGATTGCCCGAGATTCCCATTGCCAGTTTCCCGGGGATTGGCCAGCCAGGCTCCGGTGTAGATTCCATCAATGACCTGTTGTTGATGATTGGAGGCGTGAACTGGAAAGCCCGCTTCGTCAATAAGGACGGTTTTGTGGTGGAAGGACCGCAGGCACAGTTCAACCTGGTCAACCGCTCCTGGGGCAAATACAATACCGATACCTGGCGGGGGAACTTCGAGAAATATGACTATGCTTGCTTCAAATGTCATACCACCGGCGCTTCCCCCGATGGGCATCCTGAAGGGTACCCGCAGATTGAAGGCTCCTGGGAATTCCTCGGCGTTCAGTGCGAGCGGTGCCACGGAATGGGCTTGCGTCATGTGAATTACCGGGAAAAACCTCTCTTTAATCGTTCAATAGCACTCTGCGCCGAGTGCCATAACCGGAATAAAGGAAATACGACGGTGCTGGCAAGCGGAAACTTCGTCGGACATAGAGACCAAGTGAACGAGCTCACATCCAGCCATAAGGATGACGCAGGCATGGTCTGCGTCTCCTGCCATAATCCCCACAGGAGGGCAAAACTGGACCTGGAAATGAAACTGTGCGAGGGATGCCATACGAATTTCGCTCGCTATTTTCTCGGAACGATGCACGATTCAGCAAATGTCTCCTGCATAGACTGCCATATGGCGGAAACCGTCAAGAATGGCACCCCTCGGCGTGAAAACCCCACCCTCGGCGTCTTTATGGGCGATGGAAAATCTCATGTCTTCCGGATTACTCCCGACCCGAACTACCCAATGCTTGTAGATAATCCTGACCCCAACACCAAAGGCAAATGGCCCAAAATTATGAACACTGCTCCGGATTATCGCAACGAGAATGGTCCCTTTATCACCACGGGATATGCCTGCGGAAAATGCCACTACAACAACACTCCACAACTGTTTTACCAGGCAATTATCAACACCAATCCGGCGGACCCCGCCCATCCCAGACCGCACGGTTTAGGCAAACAGCACACTCCGGAAGGATGGCAGGCGCCATAAGGAAAATGAAAACAAAAATTCAGGAGGTGATATGAGATGCGTGCGTTGTTGTGTTGGGGTATGGGGCTGATTTTCCTTTTCCTCTTACTTTCCTGCAATGGCAATGGCTTACCTCCTACTGCCGGCTTACCCATCCACCCCAGCGGGGCAAAATATCTGGGCTCGGAAACTTGCAAAAATTGTCATAATGAAATTTTCAACGACCTACTGACCACCAAGCATCCACACGCATTGGAAACCCTTCAAATAATTGGACAGGGTGAGAATCCCGAGTGCCTGAAATGCCACACGGTAGGATTTGGCTACGAATCCGGTTTCGTTAACGCCTCTTCCACTCCTCATCTTGCCGGTGTTCAATGCGAATCCTGTCACGGTCCTGGAGAATTACATGTAAAGGGCAATGGTGATAAGTCAAAAATTGTCACTTATCCAGCAATTCTCTCGGCTCAAATCTGCGGAAGTTGCCATACCGGCTCCCATCAACCGACAAAAGAGGAATGGGAAGCCAGCCCTCACAGCGAAGTTGTTGAGCATGTAGCCGGCTATTTCGCAGACCCAAACAGGGGTCTGACATTCCTGCCCTCCTGCGGACCATGTCACTCTGGGGATTATAGGGTGTGGGGAATGGAAAATGGGAGAATCTCCGATGTGGACCTGAGAGGCAAGACCCGGGAAGAAATGACGCCGGTCACATGTTCCTTATGCCACGACCCGCACATAGCCACAGGGAATAATGCAGAAGCGGGGAGGGAAACTCAACTGAGGCACAAGGAATACTGGAACCCGGAAGAAGACCCTTATATGGGAGGCGACCCCACCGACAGAGAAGTGTATACTCGGGTCAACCATGTCTGTGGGCAATGCCACAACCGCAGGGGAGCAAACCCATCTGATGCAGGATTGGAAGCCAGCACTTCCCGTCCAGCCCATTATTCCGTTCAGTTGGATTTTCTCCTGGGTCTGGGAGGAGTGGAAGATGGAGGACCGCCCGCTCTTTCGGAACATCGTTTCAATCCAAAGCAGTGTGCCACCTGCCATGTCTCTATGAAGGAATATGAGAGTGAAGCAAATCCTGCCGTTACTGGACATACTTTCCGAGTCCGGCTGGAAGGCTGTGCTCCCTGCCACAGCGTCGGCGATGCCGCGGCAAGAATGCTCGCCACAAAAAGTGATATTGAAGCTCGACTCGCTTCGCTGAAGTGGAGATTGGATAATTGGGGTAGGACGGCGAATATTGAAGACAAAGCAGAGATGTCCTGGGAGTATTCCGCTTATGGCGGCCCTTCTTCCACAGGACAGAAACAAATTCCCATCGAAGTAAAACGCGCCCGCTACAATTACTATTATGTCGAACACGATGGCTCCTTCGGCGTTCACAACGCAAAGTATGCCCGCTACCTGATTCAAGTGGCAAATCAGCAGTTGGATGCACTCGGCGTCCCGTAAATTTTCCGACCAGGTTACCTTTCACTTTCGCTTTTATAAAGGAGGAGACACCTTTTTATTATTGATTCCTTAAGGAGCCAAGAATATGGCTATCTGTCACTGCACAGGCGGGCGGAAAAGATTTCTATTTTCCCCTCAGAAGCGATTTCGCCGAAACCTCGGGCACGGGAAAATACCAACCCTTTCCATCTCAATCGCTTTCCCACGATGCGTTCCTGCTCCGGGAGAAATGCCGTTACCGTTCGTTTGCCCTTCCACACGATTCTGGTCATCACCCCCTCAAAAGTTTCGCCTCCTTCCAACTCAAACTGATAGCCAAGATACCAATTGGTTAAATCCACGGAAAGGTCAACCTGAATGCACTGAAATTCCTCCGGGAAAGTGGCTCCCTGTTCATCCTGCATCGGCAGAAACAGCGAATGCTCTTCCTCTAAAGAGCCCGGAGCGAGAACGATTTTGCTCTGAGCAGTGGGAATTTCTTTCAAAGGGCGCGCCGCCATCCATGCGCTTTTCAGCTTTCGCTCTTCTGGAGACAAGGAAAGCCAGTTTTTCAATGTTATGTAAGCGGGCTTTTCCCGATTATCCCGGGATATTAAGCCCATCCGATTTTCCGTGATTTCCGCCTCATATCCGTCATCGCGAAAATCGTACCAGAAGATTTTGCTAACACCGAGAGAATTCAGATTGCCCAGAGATTCCTGAAGATATTTTGCCTGCAGAGTTTCTGAAATTCCATAACGGTTTGTAGAAGTGGGCCAACCCAATTCCGTGACCCAGACTTGTTTGGGCAAAACTCGCCGAATGAATTCTTCCGCCAGTTCCAGGTCTGTTCCTTTCAGCGGTGCGGGAAAAGTATATGGGTGAAACGCAAAAACATCCACCGCCTCTGCTCCTCCCCGGGCAACAAATTCTTCCAGATACCGCAAATCTGTGCCAGCAAATCCCGCAGATAGTAAAGTAATTCTCCCTTCGGTTTTCAGTTTTTTCCGGATTTGACTCAGTAAATTCGCATATAGCTGAGCATTCGGAGGACCGCCCCAGAACCGCTCCGTATTCACCTCGTTCCCTATCTGGAAATGCGGGATAAAATGCTGATAGCGATGGATAATCTCTGCTATGAATCCCGCCAGCGGTGCATTTTCCGCCATGACCCATTCCTCCATACTCGGTGGAAAGTCCGAAATCAGAAGCAGGATGCGAAACCCCTGCTGATGAAGCGTCTGAAATGCTCGGTCGTATTGGGAAAACCCTCCTACTCCGCGCTGAAAAAATACATCCTTCAGGCTGATTTCCTCCCGAACATAGGTGACCCCGAGGTCTTTCAATTTCGCCAGAATCGCGGGATATTCTTCCGGAGCATACCTGCGCGCAAGAAAAAGATTTACCCCTATTTTCTGCTCCACCCGCATACACCCCGCCAGAAACAACGCCACTGCACACCACAGAATAAACCTCATCACGAAAAATATACCGCAATGGGCTACCTCACCATTACTAAGGAGTCTTCTATATAATATAATGGAAAGTGATGAGCATAAATGAGAGGAAGAGGGCTCAAATTTTAACGAGGAAATTAGAGTCTCCATTGATTCCGATGCCGAACCAGCCTGCCCAGGGCGAAGAACGCTATTCTGAGAGGGCGCTGGGCGCCATCCAGACACCAAAGGAAGTTGTGGACTATATGGTCAAACTCGCTCCGATTTCTGCAAGAAACTCAATGGCGATTCTTGAGCCTGCCTGTGACCTTTGCCCATTTCTTTCTGCCATTTCTGAAAAAAGAAGCGCCCAGAGGAATGAGGACATTCTGGTTGGTGTAGAGGTCAGTCCACAAGTGGTTTCTCATGCACAGCATAAGTACCCAGAATTCAGAATTATCCATTCTGATTTTCTCCTCTGGGATACTCATATGAGGTTTGACATCACCATTGGCAATCCTCCTTATGGCATCATTGGCGACCCAAGCCACTACCCCATTTCGGCTTTCCGTGAAACGAAACGGCTTTACCGGAAATTGTTCGCCACCTGGCATGGAAAATATAACATCTATGGTGCATTCATTGAGAAAGCCGTGAATCTTTTGAAAAAAGATGGAACGCTGGTGTTCATCGTTCCAGGCACTTTTATGGTTCTTGATGATTTCATCAAGTTGCGGCAGTTTCTTGCCCGCAACGGACGCATCAAGATTCATTATCTCGGCTCGGTCTTTCAAGGGCGAAATGTGGTAGCAGTGGTTTTGGTTTTAGAAAAAGGCAAAAGGGGACTGGAGGTATGGGAAAGCAACACCCTCCTCTACCGAAAAGATGAGTTCAAAGGAGAAATCATCCGATTCGAGTCTCCTATGGCTTCAGAGTTTGAAAAAGGCAAAGTCCCGCTGGGGAAACTTTTCAAAATTCACTTCGCGGCTCGCAGCCCCCAAATAAAGGCTCACCCACTTGCGAAAAAAGAGCCGGGACCCGGCCTGGTGCCTGTCCTTACCGGGCGCAACCTCAAAACTGGTTTCATTGATTATGAACACTGCTACTCGGGCTACTGGTTTCCTCACTCAGATGCCTCATCCCTCCGATCCTTCTACGGTTTTTCTCACATCGTAGTTGCCCACACGAAAGGGAGCAAGGTCGTAGCCGCGGTAGATGAGCGCTGTTATCCGTGGCGAGAAGAGTTCCATCTTGTGCCACTGCGAAAGGATATAAATATCCAGGCAGTGGTAGATTACCTCAATTCCAATGCTGTGCAAGAATATGTTGCTGGACTCTACCGGGACATCAGCCCGCATTTGACTGCCACTATGTTGAAACAACTTCCAGTGCCCGAAAAAGTGGTGATAAAGGAAGAATTGTTGATGTCACCCGGTCTTTATGAAGAAAAGGTTGAAGGAGCAAAGAGCATCTTCGCTGAGCATCTCAGAGAATCGCCAGATATACCTCCCTGCAACCTGCTGAGAGTCTACGAGAATTTCCTATCCAATATTGATCTCGAATTCTACAGAGAAAAGTATGTCCAAATCAAGACGGTTGAACAGGACTTGCCCAGACTGATGAACCCTCTGCCTCCCATATATAACGCCTACTGGCAAAGGAGCGAATATCTTTCCTTTGAGGAATTCTTCGCTTATTACTGGGACAGCAGACCCAAGGAAATTATGGACTTCATCAAGCAGTTCTTTTGGGGATGTTCCATTGAATTTGTCAGACTCGGTTTGGAGGCTCGGCTCTATAGAACCTGGGTCTCCCTGCTGACGCAGTTCCACCTCGGCTATCTGTGGAATTGCCTTTACTCTGGAGCCTATAACGCCTCCGCCGGACTGGATATGGAAGGCATCGACGCGGTGATTACCGTTAGGGGGAAGAAGGTTGCCACACAGATTAAGAAAATCAGTTACCGTAGAGAAGCGTCTCAGAGACGCTTTAGTAAGAAGAAACTCGCTGGTTTTGCTGGCTCAATAGAGATTCCTTACACTGTTGAGGACCCTGCGGATATTGAAAATAAGAAGCGCCGAGCCAAATCTACTCGCTCCATTGCAGAGGCACAACAAGTCCTCGCCCTCGCCAGCGCCCAGCATTACCTTCCTAACGGCTTCGTCATCTTCACAAAAGATTATGCCACTCACCTCAACGCTCTCCTCACTCAGGCGCTTCAATCCGCACCTCCCGCCTCCGCCCCCTTTGAAATTACCTATCAACAGGTTCTCAGTTCCATGGTGAAAACATGATAAGGAGGAGATTTAGATGAGAATTGTCCAAATTGAGAAAATTAGTGAATCAGTAATTTCAGGGGCGATTCCAGCATTGGGTTATGATATTTTGGTTCGCCTCACTCCTGAAGAGGATCAAGTGTGGTTCTTGATGGGCTTTGCCCAGTTAAGTTTCGGGTTAGACGGGTCAATTTTGTCAGTTGCCAATCCGGTTATAGAATATGAGAAGGTAGATTACCAGAAGACTCTCCGTTTGCGATTCCCATTCCCGAGGGATGTAATCGGTGCTGTTGAATCCAAAAGGACCGATGACCTGACCTTAAATCTGCAACTTTCAATGTATTTCTTTATTCAATCACAATCATCAACTTCGCTGCGATTCTACGTACACAGTGAGTATATTTCAGTGAAGTATTCGCAGAAGGAATGGAACCAAATACTCGAGAAAATGGGATATTCGGAATCTTGGGTTATTGAGGTGAGTCGTCCTGAGATTGAAAGTTTCCCCGAAGTTGTTGAGCATCTTCATAAAGCATCGGATTGCCTATTTATTAGAGATTATGAAGGATGTATGACGAATACCCGTGCCGCGTGGAATTCACTGGAGCCAATGTTGAAAGCGAAGTGGGAGCATATCGCCAAGCAAATTGATGAGGGTTCACCAGGTGAAGAGTCGTATTCATCCAAATCCAAGAGGATTGAGGAACTAATAGCAAAGATTAAGCAGTGGTCCAATGTTGGGCCTCATCGGGAAGCCTACCGCATTTTTCCTGAGGATGCAATTCTTTCCTACTACATAACTGTGTCAACGGTTTCCTACTTATCCAAGTGGTTACGGAACATTCCTCTATAGAAGGTGGGCGGGAAGCACACATCCTGCGAGAAGGGAAGCGAAGGATCATATGATATTTTAGACAGCGGAATTATTTATTACCCAGCGCGCCGGCTCCTCATTGATGCACCTTCTTTTATACGAAGTATCCTCCGATACCTCTCCCGAACGGAGTGAATGCTTGGATGAGGCTTCCCGGGTATGTTATATTGATGGCGGGGATAGGAAATCAGGCGAAAATGATTGGGTTCTTGACCCTTACTGTGGCGTCGGGTCGGCTCTCCTTGCGGGGCTGAAACGCAATCGGAGAGTAATAGGATGCGATAAAGAGGCGCGATATGTTGAAACTGCGAAGAATCGGATATCAGCGCTGTTCAACGGCACCCTGAAGTTCAGACCTATCGGAAGACCGATATTTACTCCCACTGGAAGAGAGAAAGTTTCTCAAATTCCGGAGGAATGGAGGCAGAATTTACCTGAGGCTCGGAGCCGCACTGAATGATCATTGCGGGGCGTTATTCCTTCAAAGGCGGCGAAGAGTTCATCAGCCAGCACTACCCTCATTTACTCCACGAAATTGAACAGATTATCTCCTCAGTAGAAGCCAACCACGTTAAGACCAAAAAGAGCAAAGAGAAAACGATGCCCGGGAGAATTCTCTACAGCCCGAAGAGGCTGAACAGGAAATTTAAAAGGCGGTTTGAGGAGTTGGGCTGGAGCAAGCAAAAAATCGCCGCCGAATATTCAGCGGATTTCTATAGCAAAGATTTCACTCCGAGAGTATTAGAAAAGGGTGCCTTCAGAGAAATGGACTTCATAAAAGACCAATTAGGTGTGGAAGTCCAGTTCGGTAAATATGCTTTCATGGTCTACAATGTTTGTGCAAAAATGACCATCCTCCACAATCTCGGATTCATTGATGCAGGAGTGGAAATTGTGCCAGTAAAGCAGTTTGCGGATGAGATGTCCACAGGTGTTTCCCACTTTGAACAGTTCGTATGGGACCTAAAGGCGAGAGGGATTGCCGATATTGACATTCCCGTCCTTGTGCTCGGCATTGATGTGGAACCTGGTGGTCCGGATGTCGTTCGTGAAGAACCCCTCAACTGGGACTAAAACTAAAGCGTCACGATTCTATAAGAACAGAAGCGACCAGTTGCCGCTTTTTAAAAAGCCACTTTTGGAGTCAGACCCTGAAAGTGGTGGGGTTCACCGCCCGCCATTCATTATACCACAGGGAAAGCGGAGCAGGGGCTTGCTACGGTGTGCCTTGTCATAATTCCAGAGTAAGATGAATATCTTCGGGTTCTAAAGCCAATAATTCCTCATCCACTTTAGATGCGAGCCTGCATCCGTGCCTTAAGTAAAAACCCACTGCAGATTCAGTGGGAGTTGCTGAGATATACAGCCGCCTTGCTCCCTTTTCTCTCGCAATTCTTTTGCATTCCTCCAATAACTTTGTGCCTATTCCCTTTCTGCGATACTCATTACTCACATGGAGAATGAACATCTGGATTTCATCTTTATTCTCTCCAATGAGTTGATAACCAAGACCTGATATGCCCACAAGTCGTTCCTTATCAAATGCCCCAAATAGAACACCGCCATTATCCAGTTTTTCTGATATTTCTTTCATTAAACTCGCATCATGCCTCCAATCCGGATGGTCCCACCGAAGAACATCAATATCTACACTTTCTAACTCAAGTTTTCCTCCACTTAAGTTATAAAGGATTTTGACTCTTTCCGTTCTATCAATTTCGTTGATTCTATGGATTTCCAATTTATTCAGCTGTCTAATAACTATCATCATTTCTCCTGTTTCACCGCCCGAATTTTATTCTACCACAGTGAAAGAAGCAGCCCATCTCACCAAGCGTGCCACTGTCAAGGCGAATTCGGATGTGGTCATAGGCATTCCGGATTTCTTATGCAAGCCAACATCGGGCTTGAAATAAGCCGACTCCTTGGGAATAACTGTGCCACTGATGAACTCCCGGCGCCCTTTTTCAGTGCCTACATCGTAAGCAGGTGCGCGGGTGGCTTGGGCGACCTCAATAGGAGTTCAGGCGCGATCTTTCTGCACGGAAAAAAATCCTTTGGCACCAATTCTGTTCGATAGTAGACTCGTTTGATGAGCCCACGATATGGAACATCGAACATGGCTGAAATGTCCTGTACATGACCCGCCCCAATGAGGAAACACACGTCTAACCCTTTCGCAACCGCGACATCAGCGATTTCCTTCATGTTCTTGAAGATGAACTGATTTCTCCATCGGTTGTTGATTTCAAAGACGACGTAATCTGCTCGGACACCTGTTGGTTCGTTGAGGTAGCTAGCCACTTGACCCAGATCGACCCGCAACTCTTCAGGGAGTCTCTTGACTTCCTCGTTCATCTCATCAATGAGCACTCGATACAGTTCCACCCATGCCATGCGCTCCCCAAAGCGTCCAATAGAATCCGCGAACCGATTGACAACGGTCTTCGTGTCGACAGCCTCATGGTCTGAGAGGAAACGTGTCAGTTGGTCGTATAACTGATGCGATTGATGAGGGAGCGTTTTCTGTCCCATCGTCTGCCAACTTCTTTGGATCGATGGGCTTTCTCGTAAATCGTAGATCAATTGCGCTTTTGTAGTGAGGAACTCTTGCTTCATGTCATTAGCAAAATAGCCATAATGCAAGAGAGCCCCAGAATATTTATTCGCAAAATCGTCCTCGAAGCCAAACACCAACCCCTTCGTCTCAAGTCCGTAAACCGCCCGCACGAAACCCTGCTCTTTGGCATCATCTCTCGGGATGCCTTCTATACCTACCACAATCTCACCTTGAATTGCTTTTCTCAGAAGCTTCTCCTGAAACTTACGATCCTTCGGTTCATGATGACGCATCCCGATGATAAAAAGGTTGAATGAACGCATTTTATTCACCTCCATCCGAATACGCATTTTCGCCATTTTTATCTTTCGCATTCACTGGTTCTGCTCGGTTTCGGTAGATTAGACCACCGCTAACCTCCCAGTTGTGGGGACCAAGTTCTCCCAGTTTACTCTTCAGCAGCAGATTCATCAGATTCATCGCCCCTACCGTGTCAGCATGCTTTTGATAACCACAGCCTCGGCAGTGAAATGATGAATCTGCCCTGTTCGACGAATCCACCCGCCCACAGACAGGACAGGTAATACTGCTATCTTTTGGGTTCACGGGGATACACAGGAAACCTTCCTGGTATCCCCATGATTGAAGTTGTGGGAATAAGTGCTGATACGCCCAATTCTTATTTCTTCTTCTAAATTCTCTTGAGCGCCCCTGTTTTCCCTTAAATAATAACTTCTCCATAATAAAGTTCGTATCAGGATAGCGATGGATTAACTCTCTGGCTACCCGATTTAACCCTTGCTTATAAGCAGAAAGCCCTTTGTGGTATTTGCGCCATTTAGTCCCGATTCTCAAAGATTTTAAATCCTCTCCGAAAAAGCATCCATCCGAGGTGGCAATTGCTTTATTTAAGCCTACATCTATACCAAGATATTTAGATGCTTCCTTTCTGATTTCTGGAATTTCTATATAAACCTGGATGTAGTATTTTCCATATTGTTAAAGGAGTTTAGCAGAATTTTTTAATTTCCCCTTTTCAATAGCATCATTAAACTTTCCGAATCTTTTTCCCGGGAGGGCAAGGCGATGATTTTTTTCCAGATGGGAAACTTTTATCCAGAAATCAAAAGAATTCTGGAGGTCAAGAAATTTAATGGTGCTAGAGTTCAGGTCAATTTCATTCCCCTTGAAGATGGGCTTTTCTGATTTTGCTTTTTTAGCTCCCTTCACGATTTGGCATGCTTTAATATAAGCATCTCTGGGTAGACGCCCTTTTATCTTATATTCAGCCGGTATCTCTTCCAGTGGCCAAAACTCATCTATTTTTTTCTGCACTTCTTCCTTCCAGAAATTAAGAAGGGCATCTATCTTTTCAGCCTTATTTTTATTTGGGAAAATCCTCAACTTATAAGACTTTAGCATCTATAATCTCCATAATTTATTTTTCACCATTCCATTTCTACCTTTACCTTCCAGCCCCACAGAGCTATATACTTTTCTATATTTGGTTTCAAAAAAGGTGTTTTTGCCTTGTGTAATGCCTTCTGTTGCATATATTCTTTCCTTCCGGGTTCTTCCTAAATTCATTTGAAATCCCGTTACCACCGGGGTTTCATCGGCATTTTTGGTTTTTTGGGGTTTTTCCCGCATCCCTCTTACCATAATGAATTATACCACACTTTTTTAATCCTGTCAAGTCTTGCCTTGAATTTGCCGATGAGAAGGAAAAAGTTTCATCATCAAAGCTTTCATTGGTATTTTTCTCGTGTATCTAACGGTTTCCTGCGGCGGTGGAGGCGGGGGCATAAGGACGAGTTCAAGGATGAGGGGGGTGATGGCGGGGAGCGGGTAGCCATTTTGCGGGGCGCGCTCGTATTTCGGAGGATTGCCCGACTTGAACGATGTGCGGAGTCAACCTTCCATTGTATTATTCTAACAAGAAAAGGCCCGAAAAGTTTCTCTTCTTAATTTGGAGTTCAACCTTTTTCGCCTCATCAGTTTTCACATGCAGCTGCCAGCAAGACTGTCACAATAAGAATCAACTGGACTTTCATCAGATCCTCCTTTTACGGCTTTTGTATAACCAGCACCGGCGTTTCGTCTATCGTCACTTTATTCGCTGACATAATCACATCCGCAGGATAAATGGGTGCATAGTTCGTATCCAGCTCGGTGACGAAATATTTCACGATCACCTGTGGGGTTGATACAAAGGGCATCAGATCGACCGTCACTCGCTGACCGCGCTGCACCAAGCCTTGAGCGTCCACATCGAAGGGGTTTTCGTGCCAGAGAAAGAAGAGTTTCTTGCTTTCCTTGAGCACTTGATAAGCAAACACATTCTTGCCCAGGTCGAGAATCTTCACTTCTCGGTCTGCACCGAGAAGGAAGTCTATCAGTTGCTTGACAGCGTAATAGGCAGGCTCGCGCGCCTTGTAGATGTCCTTGGTTGCCTGGTAGAGGCGGGCATCCAGCAGCCCGGCATCCTGCCAGAGCGCCCTCGGATGGACAACTGGTCCCATCACCGGCTGGAGTGAAATGGCTTCCTGCCCGGAGGCAAGTGCCAAAAGAATCTTTCGCAGGCTCTGCCGCACTTCATCAGCGTGATAGAGCCTCCGGTTGGCCTCGTGTTGCGGGTGGGATGGGTCTCTCAGGTTTTTTACGAAACCTGAAGGATAGCGTGGAGGCAGAATGTGAACAGAGGCGTCGTTATCTCGGGGATAGGGTGTTGTCCGCGCATCAGCCACCAGAAAGGGCTTGGTGTAGCCGTTCTTCGCCATCTCCGTCTTCAGCCAGCGGACAAAGGGAAACAGACCGGTGTAGTGGTCGTTGAAGTTAATGGCAAAGATGTCGAAGTGCTCTTTTCCAAGCCGAAGGCTGGTGGAGAGAAAGTCCAGATAGTCTGTCCGACGTGCTCGTAGCGTCGCTTCGTCAGGGTCATCGTCAAAGATGTGACCCGGGTTTGACTTTCCCCGAACGACTATGAGGTTTGGATTCGCCTTTTTGGCAGACTGGTAGGTGACGGAGAGTATCCGGTCGTAGAGTTCCGGTGAGCCGCCGTAAGCCAGGAAATGGCTGGGCGCTCTTCGGGTTCGTTCCCCAGTTGGAGATACTTGATAGCGGGACGCGTGATTCCGGGGGCATCGCTGACGCCGTCACCGTCGTAGCGTTCCACCAGATTGAACACGAAATCGCCCCACGCCTGATAGGCAGTCATCCCCCAACCTGCAACATCAGAATCGGCATCTTCTTTGGGTGGGCTCATAGCGCAGCATTCTTCGTCCATATTCCGATAGGGCACCACCGTAGCCCAGTTGTTGCGGGAAAGGACCTCAAAATCCAGCATACGGCCAGAATCTATCATCACTTGAATCAGTGGGTCTAGGGCCAACCAATCGTAAGCATGCACGCCTTGCCTGGGCGGGTTCGGCTCAATCTTCTCCCAGCCGACGCCCAAGCCGACCAGCCCAAAGCCAACGGCGTCCTCGTCCATCAGATTCAAGACGTCGCGCCAGAACCGAACGTCCCGAGTCCAAAAGACGAAGCCAAAGAACTCCCGATTAATCTGCCCATCCTGCGATGCTGAATAAGCGAGGTTCTTTGGGCTGAAAGCCAAGGCCAGCAAGAGCATCACGGAGCAGCCCCACTTCGTTTGCCGATTTACAGTCATAACAATTTCCTCAGGTCTTGGTTTCCTCGCACGCTCTTTTGAATTGAAACGAGGGTTTTTTCATTTTACCTCCACAAACACCGGCTTGTCTGCCAACCACAACGATACGGAGCCGTTGACAACCGAAAGCATATCCACCTGAAAAGCGGTGTGTAATCCGTAACCTCTTTCCCCGATGAGTATTTTGGAACTGCTACGGTGACCTTGACCTGGGTGCTGTTTATCCCTGAAATTGAGATTTGTCGTTCTGCCGAGCTGTCATTCCAAGCCACCCAGATGGGTTTTCCGTTCTTGGTAAATTTGTAAATATACACCCCATCTTTTTCCTGAATTGTCTGGATGCTGTCCCAATTACTTCCTTCCAAAGCCTCTACCATTTTTTTGTAGGTGTAGTAGCCGAGTTTTTTGGAAGAATCGCCATCATTCTCTGGATTGTTCACAAGCCCCGTGAAGCCGAAGTGGACGCCCGCTCCTATCCAGCGAGATTCCAGGTACTCAACCAGGCTTGTCCAAAAAATCATCTTTTGCTCCAGAGAAAGGGAAAGTACATACGATTTCACCACATATACGGCCTGATCTTTTTCGTCCGCCTCTGTCCAGGCAGGCGTACCCATTTCACCAGACATAATCTCCAGCGCCGGGTAACCCAATTTCGAAGAGACCCTCCGTAACCGTTCGATCCATTCCTTGTGTCCGAGATAGCCTGTTCCGTTGAATTCAAAGGTCCAGTAGTGGTAGTCCAGCCCGATGTCGAGATATTGCCTATCCAAAAGTCGGAGCACCTGAACGAGAAAACCATCCTCCGAAACCGTGACCGTCCTTTGCTGGCGTCTGTCGTAAATCTCTTTTCCATTAAAAGCGTAATCCACCTTTGCATCCGCCCCGGGGAGCCAAAGCCTTATCTCAGGGGAGGCCTCTTTCATTGCCTCGTATGTCGCCTCGAAGAGCCGGGCGAATTCCTCAGGGCTAACGAATCGCTGCTCCCTTGTCAGGCTTGGGGGATGCATCTCGTGTATGAGTCGATAATTCAGAATTACAGGAGAGCCTGGCGCATCCTCCTTTCCGTCGCCATCATATCTTTCCATTGCCTTTTCTAAAAACTGAAGATACGCATCCGTATCTTTGGGCAGTTTTAGGGATAAGCCAACCGAACCTGCGTGTATTTTTTTTTTACCGAAGAAGAATCAAGAGCCCCTACAGCCACCAGCAGGTTTAAGTCGGCTTTATACGCTTCTAAAAACATATAATCGGTTCTTGCCCAATCATATTTGCCTTTCTCTTTCTCTTTCTCTATCTCGCCCCATACTAATCCTTCGGCACCTGCATATCTTATCCACTTTACTCCTATTTTCGCTATATCTTCGGGTTCGTCAAACCCTATGTAACCAGGCGGAGCCGTTGTCGGCTCTAATGGCAAAGGCCTATCCCGAACTTTAGGGTCATGTATGCCAAACGGTGAATCTTCGCTAATTTGTTCATTTGATGTTGAGGTAACGGTTGTATAGGCTGTTTTTGAAGTTGAAGTTTTTGGAGTTGAAATTGGCTGTTGTGGCTGGCTTGATTGAATGCTTGCAGGTTTTTGGAAAACAAAGAATGTGCCAATGCCTGCGGCGATGATTGCGGCTATGATAATTGGAATGATGAGTTTGTTCATTATCCCTCCTTTCTCCCCCCAAAAATAAATGTCTGCCTTATTGGTCCCCTCCTCCACCACATCTCATGGCCATCCCAATTTCCAACGTGAAGATGCGAGGCAAATGAGGCTTCATCTTCCGATGTCTCCTTCGCTTTTCCTGTCAAGACAGGTTGATGACTTCCAGTATGCTGCGGTCAAAATAGCCTACATAAAGGCGATTTCGGGAGAAATCAAAGCCGAAGGCAGAATAAACTCCTGTGATCGGGGAGAGGTCCCACTGGCGGAAAACCGTTTGAAAGGAAGAGTCATATTCTAGAATGCGTTCGTAGAAGCCGGCAGTCATAAAGTCCATCACATAGAAGCGTGTACGAGACGGATTCATCCCGATCACCTTAAGACCCGCAGGAACTTGCCCCATCGTGGCTCCGGTCAGGGCATCCAGAATATAAGGACCAACGAAAAGGCGCCCCCCAGCCTCATCACTGAAAAGCATATCCAGCGGGGTTGCTGTCTGATTGAAATCCGCTATTGTGGAATAGGTTAGCAGTGAAAGTGAAGTGCCGTCATAGATGTTCAGCCGATTTGCATCCGTGATGAACACATAGGCGCGATTAAGGGATTCATTGACTGCGATGTGGAGTTTGCCTGGTCCACCGCCCTGCGGGTTAGGCGTGTAGCCGTTAATAGAGACGGTCAGCGGAGACCCTGAGCCGTCAGCACTTACCATCGTCAGCGTGCCCAGTTCGGGCATAATGGCATAGAGTTTTCCGGTCGTGTGGTTCATCGCCATATTAGAAAGGGCATCCGTTCTCGCTCTTTGAGTCCCCAACGGGATGTCAAATAGTTTCGCATCGGTGGAAAGGTCAAATACCGAAACCTTTGCCTCATAATGGCTGAGCGCGTAAAGGCGGTTCCGGGCTGAATCAAGGAGAATCTTGGTCGGCCAGTTGCCCGGAATCAGTGTATTCGTCAAAGTTCCCGTCTGCGGGTTGATCCGATAAATGGTGGAACCTCCGAGGCGGTTACGGATGTAAAGACTTCCGTCGTCCAAGCGAGCGACGACATCCTCCATCGTGGTCGCCGCATCTATTTTCTTGATTGTGGAATAATTGGAAAGATTGATGATGCCGATGGTACCGCGTCCGGTGGAAGAATAGAAGAGTCTCCCTGTGCTCTGGTCAATGTCAAAATACAGCGTCTCCAAATCGGTCTGGATTTCCGTGACTTTACTCCCGGTGACCGCGTCCCGAACTTCCAAAACGCCGTAGGAGCCGTCGGCATTGGGAAGATAGCCGGCATAGTAGGGATAGCCCGTCATCTGGAAGAGCCGGCCACCGTAGGTTTCCATCTGTAGCCCATTCTCGCTCAAAGGAATGTAAGTGCCTGCTCCAGAGGCTTCGTCAATAATGGAGAGGGAATGCTTGAGGGTATTGCTGTTGATATAAATCCTGCCTCCGCCGACAAAAATACCTTTCGGAAGACCGTCAAAGCCAGCCGGCATATTATATTTTCGGATGAATTGTTTTGTGGAAAGGTTATAGACGGTGACGCCGGCTTGCGGCGGAGGAGCTGAGTTCACAACATAGAGCCTTTCTTGTGCGGCGTCAATAAAAATTTCGCCCGGTGCGGTCACACCAGTGATCACATCTACTGCCTGAAGCTGGTCGTTGTAGATGCGAATCTTGTCGGGACGCTCGGAAATATAGAGCAGGTTGGTGAAAGGATCAAATGCCGGTGCGCGTTCCGCTGTAATCGGAGCAGATACCGCTCTGCTCACCGGGTCGATGCGGAACAACTGCCTTTGCTCTATGACAAACATGTAGAGAATGCCGTTGCCCGTGTTGAGGAAGAGCATTCGCGAAACGAAGCCATCCACCGTTGAGTCAATGATGCCAACTATCTCTAGCGTCTGCGTGTCAATCACACCGATATACCGGCTGAGACTTGAGGCAAAATACGCCTTCCTGCGAGTATCATCCACAACGATGCGAGTGAGTTTCACGATATCGGGGAAATTAGAGCCGGTGACAAGTGAATGCACAGGGATAGTGGATGGCCCTGGCGGAACGGACCCTCCCGGCTCCAAGAGAAGCGGGTCTTCTTGTAGCGTGACGGTTGTTGTCCCGTTGACTATGGACACGCTACTGGAGGTAAACGCGGAATCATAGCCCGGCACTAAGGAGCCATCAGAATAATCTGGCACCAAGTCGGTGACGGTCAATATTGTCCCGGAGAGCCCGGTCAAAACTGCCTGTTTTGAGGAGCCAAGGGTGTAACCGGGGTCGTTGAAGTAGTCCCACCAGATAATGTATTTATACTGCCCGCCCACATTAAAGCGGTAGGCATACACATTATCTGCGCCATCTATTATGGTGGCCACATTATCCCAGTCTGCACCGTTCAAGGTTTCCACCATCTTCTTGTAGGCAAACCACCCGAGTTTCTTATAAGAAAGCCCGCCGTTGTTCGCTGGGTTGTGGATCAGCCCTGTGTGAAGGAATATCTCACCCGGGCTGGAGCTGTACTCCACGGTGGTTGTCCAGGCCAGGACCTTTTGTCCCAGGGAAGCGGTAAGGGCGTAGATCTTTGCCACATAGCGCGCCTGGTAGGGCTCGTTAGGCCGTAACGGCTGGCCCAATCTGTTGGTCTCCCCGGGACCGATGCCCGTCATCCCCGATTCGCGGGAGATGATGGGCTGGTCCACATAGCCAAACCGCCCGTAGGCGTGGCGGATGGCCTCGATGTAGGTCTTGTGAAGCCGATAGTCCGTCCCCTCGCTGTAGGGGTCGGTGGGCGAAGCCGTGCTCGCCCAGAAGTGGTAGTTGAACCCCAGGTCGTCGAACTGCGTGGCGTAGGCGTCCAGGTAGCGCAGGACCTGGACGACCCAGCCGTCGGCGGCGGCGCCCTCGTCCTGGAACTGGAAGTCCTCAAGCCTGGTGCCGGGCAGGAACAGCACACAGTCGGAGCAGGCGGCCTTCATCGCCCGATAGGTAGCATCGAACATCTCGGCATATTGCGCGGGGCGGGGTATCCAGTATCGGACCGACAGCTCATGTACAAAGGAGTAGGCCTTGATGGTCGGCGCGTCCGCCAGATCATCGATGCCGTCGCCGTCGAACTTCTCGACCAGGGCCATCACGTAGCTCTCCCAGGCCCCAACGTTGCCGTCGGGGTACTCATCGACGTTGAAGAACGTGCCATAGATGGGGTTGACCGACCGCAGCTCCGGGATGACGCGAACGCCCAGGGCGTCCATCTGCTGAAGTTCCGTCAGACCGATAGCCGACCAGTTGTAGACCCTCGGCGTGGTCTCCACGTTCTGCCACCAGAACCAGCTCCCCAGCGATACCCACTGGTTGCCCAGCTCGGCGTACTCGCTGGGCCGGGGCGGCGCGTCCAGGAAGCCGAATGGCGAGCCCCAGATGATAGGTTGGGCGCCTCCGCCATTTTGAATGGTAAAAGAGACGGACGATGAGAAGGCGAAGTTGTTGGACGGGTCGTATGCTTTCGCACGGATAGAGTGAATGCCATCAGGCTTTGTAGCGGTGTTCCAGGTGCAGGTGAAGGAGGAACCGGAGGGCTTGCCCACTTCGTCAGTACAAGCGGGGATAGTATCGGAATCAATGTAAAACTCAATCCGTGCAATGCCACCTGCGTTATCGGTCGCGGTCGCACTCAGGGTGACCGTCCCGGACAAAACCTGCCCGCTTGCTGGCGAAGTCACCGTGGCGGTTGGAGGCTGGGTGTCTCCCCCGCCGCCTGTCCCGCAGTCATACCGAAATGGTTTTGCGCCGTACTGGGTTCGCCAGATTTGCGCCATCTCGGTGAGTGTAGCCCAGCGAACTTTGCCTGCGGCGACTTCACCTGCGAGGGAGTCAATAAACTGCCCCAATTGGGTAATGCTGCCCGAAGTCATAAAATCCTGAATCATCATAATGGTCGCGGTGTAGAAACCATCAGCGGGAGCACGTCCTGCAGTGATATCGTCCAATAGTTGCCGAACACCCTGCTGATTGTTCAGGCAACCACCGATATAGAGGAGGCGTTGATTAGGGTCGTCCGTCGTGAAATTGTATCGGTCTTTCGGACGCCAGATACCGGAGGACCTATCATCGTTTCCCTGGTGAAGGTAAGTGGCGGCACCCCATAAATGGTCTGCACGCCAGAAATAACTCGGATAAATCACGCCCCAAAGCCCGTTGATATGCTTCTCCCAGCTTTGATAATTGTCGGGAGGGTCATAAAGGAAGCCACCCACATTCTTAGATGGAACAACACCCAATTGCTCTATCAAATAGGCCACATCGGCATAGTTGTATTGAGTCTCGTGGGCATGTGGGTCCACCTCTACGCCAAGGTCTTCTTTCATCCAGCGCACAATATTCTTACCCGCAGTATCGTTCGTGACCGATCCTGTATCATACAACCCCACCGCCTTCAGGTAGTTCCAGTCGGACTGAAAGTTATATTTACCGCCCTTGCTCGTGACCGTCTCCGCAAGGAGTTTCACGAGGGCACGATTCTGCAAATAGTAATTTCGGTCAGCGGTATAGTCAGGCCGCCCTTGACCGGGCTCCTCATTATGGGAAATCACGGTGACATAGATAACCGCTTGAGCGGGGATGATATTTAGAACACTCACATAAACGCTGGCTTCTTTCCAGTTGCCCGCTAAATCCGTGCATCTCGCAGCTAAAATATGCAGTCCATCGGCATATCCGGATGTATCCCAGGAGAAAACGAATGGGGGAGTAGTAGTCATCCCTTTCCAGACCAAGTCCACCTAAAAGTCCACTTGCTTGATTTTCCCCGAGTTATCCGTGCAGGCGATTTCAACCTGAACGACGCCGGAAACCCGGGCATAATTTGCCGGGCTGGTGATAGCAACTTCCGGCAGGGTTGTGTCCTGCAAGGGCGCCTGCCTGCTCCCCCCTCCTCCACAGGAAACCACAATCAAAGGAAAGAGGACGCCTCTAATAATCCGACTCATATGCCTCACCCCAATACAATAAACCCCGGATTCTAAGAAAGTTTCTAACAAATGTCACCCTTCTTGGGAACCCGACCGCTTTTCAAATAGTTTGCCGGGAATGTCGGTACGGGGGCAGGGAGCGGCAAAAAGCGAAGGCGAGCACTTATAAGATGAATTAGACATTTTTACCTCTCCTTTAACCCCGTCCAAACATCAACTCATCCAAATCTTGAATCGCCTGCACAAGCCATCTTTTTGCCTCCGCTATCTTATCTTTCATAGAGTATCCTCCCATTTTTCAACGCAGATTTTACCAATGGATTGCTGTCTCTCATTTCCTGAAATTCTTCTGGCGTATAGATAAATATATTCACACCCCCACTCTCGGTTTAAGATGTTGATAAAACTCATCTAATCCATCCAGGAACCTTTTTTCTGTCTTTTTTATAACGAGTAAATCAATATCGTTGGATTTACGGAGGTTTTTGGAAACAAGTGAACCAGAAAGTATATTTTTTTCCACATCCGATTTCAAAATCTCTGAGGTGGGGCGATTCAATTCCTCTTCTAACTTTTGCTTCTTTTTTCTGTTAACCCGATTTTGCCCGCCGTTTTCTCTGCTTACCCCTGCCAATTTCATTTTATCTCCACCCAGTTCGGCAAAAGGATTTGAATCCATTGCTCTACAAGGTGCAAACCCGCCAGAACGCTTTATTGAACCATTCCGAGCATTTGGGAAGAATAGAAGCAGTCCTGGATTTGCTCCATTTGCAAAAAGCGCCTGTAGAAGGTCTGTTTTGAAGTTTCATTGGGCGGGACCTTGACCGGAAATTTGGCAGTAGAAAATTCCGCATCCAAGGTTTGTGATAAAGTAAGTTGAAGGATGTCGGGGCAACTCTGCTGGTTCGTTTTCTTTTTTTTCCATTATTGCGGGGCACGGTCGTTTTCACGGAAAAAAACCAGAATCAATTGAGGAGGCGAAGGGAAAATGAGGTTGTGGCTTTTTCCCAAGAAGCAAGAATTTTACGAATTTTTCCTGCGGGCGGCAGAAAATGCTCATAAGGCAGCCATAACCCTGGTGAAGATGGCGGACGACCTGGAGAATTCAGAGGTCATTGCTGGCGAGATACGGAATTACGAGCATCAGGGGGATGAGATTACCCACCACACCATTCGTATGCTGAATGAGACATTCGTCACGCCCATTGACCGAGAAGATATTCACAGTCTAATTTCTGCTCTGGATGATGTTGTAGATTTTACCGAAGCAGTTTCAGAGCGGTTGTGGCTTTATAAATTGAAGGGGGTAAATCCGGCATTGCAGGAACTGGCGCGGATACTCCAGGACAGTGTGGCAGAGGTGGTTCAGGTAATGAAGGGGCTTAAGGACCCCCGGCAACGAAAAAAGGTTTTTGGCATTCTGGAGAAAATTCACACGCTGGAAAACGAGGGGGACCGAGCGTTACGTTCTGCGCTGGTTTCACTATTTGAAAACACGCCCGATGCGCTGGAAGTCATTAAATGGAAAGAGATTTACGAGACGGCAGAAATCGCCATAGACAAATGTGAGACGGTGGCAAATATCGTAGAAAGCATAATGGTGAAGTACGGTTGAGGAGGGCATAAGGAATGGAACTGGGCATCCTGGCATTTCTATTAGCGATATTGTTATCGTATACCTACGCTTTCGTGGGGGGATTCACCGATGCGGCGAATGCCATAGCCACCTGCATTGGCAGCAGGGTATTGACGCCCACAGCGGCTGTTCTGCTTGCCGGCATATTCAATTTAATCGGGGGGCTCACGGGGACAGCAGTTGCTCTCACCATAGGCAAGGGAATTGTGGACCCGAGCCTGTTGAGCCTCTTTACGGTGGTGGCGGCGCTTGCCGGGGCAATGTCCTGGAGCCTGTTCACCTATCGGTATGGAATTCCCGTGAGTGAGACGCACGGGTTGATTGGAGGGGTCATAGGTGCGGCAATAGCAACTGCCGGCATTGGCACGATTAAATGGGCGGGTTTGAACAAAATCCTGTTGGCGATTATCCTATCACCCTTATTAGGTCTGACAGGAGGTTTGGTGCTCATCGTTGTGATTTTCTGGGTGTTTCAAAACGCTCGCCGTCTCCTTACGGCTCCTTTATTCATTCATTTGCAACGGCTTTCCGCCATGTATATGGCTTTCAGTCACGGGCGGAATGATGCCCAGAAACCGATGGGGATTCTTGCGCTCACGCTGGCACTTTATTCCGGTGCTTCTCAAGTCACTGTTCCGAAGTGGGTCGTCGTCAGTTGTGCATTGCTGGCTGCGCTGGGAACAGCATACGGAGGATGGCGGATCATTAAAACGCTGGGTATGAGAGTGACTGCTATGGAACCCGTGCACGGATTTGCTGCGGAAGTTTCGGGAGCCACGGTACTTGAACTTGCAAGCGCTTTCGGCATCCCCGTCAGCACCACGCATACCATCACCAGCGCCATCGTGGGGGTGGGCGCTGCCAAAAATCTCTCCGCGGTTCGATGGGGCGTCGCATTTGAAATTTTGCTCTCCTGGATACTTACCCTGCCTATGACCATCTTCCTCGGCTGGTTCTATATGTCCTTGCTCAGACTTATTGCATAACTCCAACCTATGCGGGGCTGGCATATTTTTTCCCGACCAGGAGCTCTATTCTGTAGTCCGGTGAGGTGGTGAAAGCGAATAGGTCTCAATGTTATGGCGGGCGATTTCCTGTAGTTGTTCTATTAAAGTATCTCTTCCTTCCACTTTGAAAAAATGGGCGAATCTGCCCTGGATTTTCAGATATTCGGTCACGGGGAGAATTTTGCCGATTTTTTTCACGAAGATGAGTTTTCCTTCTTCGTATTCCAGCAGAGGAAAGAGGCATGTTTGCACGGCGATGCGGGAGAGTTGAATGGTCAGATTCGGAGGAAAATCCCAACCCAGCGGGCAGGGGCAAAGGATATGAAGAAATGCCGAACAATGCCTCTCCTTTGCTTTTTTAATTTTTTCTTTCAGGTCTTTGGGATATCCGACCACCGCCGTTGCAACATAGTGAACACCGTGGGCGAGGGCTAAATCCACGAGATTCTTTTTGCGCGTAGGGTTGCCGGTAGAGAAGGGTCCTGCTGGGGTAGTTCGGGTAGAGGCGGCATAAGGGGTCAAACTGCTCCGCTGGATGCCGGTATTCATATATGCTTCGTTGTCGTAGCAGATGGAGAGAATGGGATGACCTCGCTCCCATAGACCGGATAAAGCCCCGAAACCAATGTCGGCAAGAGCGCCATCGCCACCCTGAGCCACCACAGTAATTTCCTGTTCCTTCCCCTGATATTTCAAACCCAGATATACGCCATTTGCAACGGCGGCGGTGTTTTCAAAGAGAGAATGAAGCCAGGGTGCGCCCCAGGATGAATATGGATATACCGAGGAAAACACCTCCAGGCAGCCAGTGGCATTGATGAATATCGTATTTTTCCCCAATGTTTCCGCCACAAAGCGAGCGGCAAGAGCCACGCCACAACCCATACACGCACGGTGCCCGGGAAACCAGTATTGCCGGTCAGGAATGATTTTCGCGTTATTGTTCATCTTCCAACCAATCTGTATGCACATCCACAAATGCTCTTTGCGGTGCCTGCTTCATACAGGAGAGCAGGAGTTCTCGGAGCAAGGGCGGAGGGGAATCCCGACCACCCAAGCCCACAATGCGTTCAAATACCTTTGGTTTTTTCCTGAGCGGGTAGAGCGCAGAACGGATTTCGGATGCAACAGGACCTGCGCCACCAGGAGAAAATGCACGCTCAATCGTTATCACCGTTTTTACTTTCCCCAGAATGTCCCGAATTTGTTCTGCGGGAAAAGGGCGAAATTGGGATAATACCACTAACCCCACTTTCTTTCCTTTCTGCCGGAAATCATCCACTACCTCTCGCAGGCTTCCGCATATAGACCCCATTCCCACTACAACAAATTCCGCATCATCCATTTCATAAAGGTCTAGTGGGATGGGCAAGGAGCGATGAAATATGCGGGTAAACTCATCGATGGCTTTCTCCACAACTCCAAAAACCTTTTGGAATGCAGAATCCAGCATATAGCGCGTTTCCATATAATGGGTAGGTTCCACCAAAGTGCCGAAGGTGAGCGGGTTTTCTGGGTCGAGTTTTCTCTGCGGTGCGTAAGGCGGAAGAAAAAGGTCTACCTCCTCCTGTGAAGGAATTTCCACTGGCTCGTAAGAGTGGGTGAGATAATATCCGTCCATACATACCATAACCGGCAGGGAAATGGAGGCATCTTCAGCGATTCGGTAAGCGAAGATGTGGAAATCCACGGCTTGCTGATTATTTTCCACATACCATTGAATCCATCCGGTATCCCGAACGCTGATGGAATCCTGATGGTCATTCCAGATATTGATGGGGGAAGAAATAGCGCGATTAGCCACAGTCATCACCATCGGGAGACGTAAACCGGAGATATTGAAGAGCACTTCAAACATCAGGAGCAATCCCTGGGAAGCGGTAGAGGTATAGGAGCGGACACCAGAAGCGACGCCGCCAATAACAGCGGAGGCGGCGGAATGTTCGCTTTCAACATTCAGATATTCGCACCGCAGTTCCCCATTTGCCACCATTTTTGCCAGTTCTTCTACGATGTGGGTCTGCGGAGTGATTGGATAGGCGCAGACGAGTCCCGGGCGGCATCGTGCTATGGCTTCCGCAACTGCTTGCGAACCTTCTAACACCCGTTTCATTTTTCAGGCGCCATTTCAAAAGCATCTTTCGGACATTCTTCGGCACAGAGACCACATCCTTTGCAATAAGCAGGGTCAAAGGCATATTTTTTTTGTTCCAATCGCACGATAATCCCTTCGGGGCAAACATCCAGGCAAATCTGGCAATCGGTGCATCGTTCCGCCACAAACACAGGGATTTTTCCCATTCGCCAGGAGCCGGTGCGATAACCCACGCTGGAGCCGGGGTTGGCTACTGCTGCTCTTGTGATGTGCTTCTGTTCCATCATTTTTTCCCTCTTCCCATCAATTGTTGGGAAACCCAGAAATAACCTGCCTCCGCCGACTGATAATTTTCCTCTGCAATTTTTTTTGTAAATCGGCTGAAGATGGCTTCTTTGAGCGCATGGAGACCAAAAATTCTATTATGGGCAGAATATGCGCCTAATATGGGGATTCCTGCCCATTTCGGAGTACCTAAATATTTCTCCGCCAATTCAAACGCCGGAAGAGTAACTACTTCTGCTTCTACTGCTGAAAGGAGGGCTTCTGGTGCTACTGGCTCCGGATAATAAATGATTCCGCCTTTTCTGATGACTTCCCCTTTGTGGAAGGCAAGTAGAGTGGGGTCCAGAAGAATAAGGTCATCGGGGAGGACAATAGCAGAGCGAAGGCGAATGGGTTTCCTGTCAAGGCGAACAAAAGCATTCATCGGAGCCCCCATTCTTTCCGCGCCAAAATGGGGAAAAGCCAGGATATGCCATCCATCCAAAAAGCCCGCCGTTGCCATAATAGAAGCAACCGTTATCGCTCCCTGCCCTGCTCTTCCCAGAATCGTTACCTCTCTCATCCATAACTAAACTACATCGCAGTTGAATGTGAATTCTTGACTTTCATCAAGAGAAAAGGGGAAACACTGCAGTGCAGGACGATTATCGCTTTTCCGTATGGCAAAATATAAAAGGGATGTGGGCATATCATTTGAATTTGAGTGAAGAAGAGGTAAAGAATGCGCGGTTAGTTCTTTTACCAGGCGACCCTGCTCGGGTGCCCAAGATTGCAAAACGGATAGACCTTGAGAGCCAAATGATAGCGGCGAAAAGGGAGTATCACACTTATCTTGGCTCCTCGGAGGGAAAGCATTTTTTAGTCACTTCTACCGGAATCGGTGGTCCTTCCACTTCTATCGCAGTAGATGAACTGGCGCAACTCGGGCTGAAGACTTTTATACGGGTAGGTACGACAGGAGGGATTCAAAGAAATGTGCGGGTTGGCGATGTGGTGATTACGACTGGAGCGGTTCGACTGGAAGGAGCATCCAGCCATTACGCACCCATAGAATACCCAGCAGTGGCGCATTTTGAACTGGTTGCCCTGCTACGGGAGGCGGCAAAAAAGGCAGGGGTCCGGTATCACATAGGAATTACCGCTTCTTCCGATACCTTTTATCCCGGACAAGAAAGAAAAGATTCATTTTCCGGATATATTCCGCGAAAGTTTCAGGGGCAGACCGAAGAACTGACGCGGCTGAATGTGTTAAATTATGAAATGGAAGCAGCAACTCTGCTGACGATGAGCGGTGCTCTGGGTTTGTATGCGGCGTGTTTTTGCGGAGTGGCGGATAATCGGTTTGAAACGGAACGGGTGAGTCCGGAAGCATTGGCGTTGGCAGAGGAGAATGTGCTCCGCGTGGCAGAGGCTTTCGTCCCGTTATTCTTTTTGCGATTTCCCGAGGGAATGCCCGAATGAAATCTCACCGAATTATACCATTTCTCTTTCTCCTGCTCTCCCTTGCTGGAGTATATTTTTCCGTTCAAATGACACGCTATCATTATCAAAATCCCAAGCATATACAAAATCTTCTCAGGCATTATCCCTTCCTTTCCCGCTGGATTTCAGCACCAACCGAAAAAGGCACGCCGATTTTTGATGAAAATGGAACTACTTCTCCTTATTCTTCCTTCGCAATTCTTGGCGTGGGGTGTAACATTTCCGCTTTGCTTTCCTGCCAGAAAGTGGATGAAAGCGCCTATTCGGAGCTATTCAATGTGGGAGTGGCAGTTTATGGTGTGGTCGGCTATACCTGGCTTTTTCTCCTCGCCTTCCTCCAAATCTTTCTTCGTGCTTTCCGCTCTCTCTTTGCGGTTGTAAATCTTGCCTCCTCCGCATTGGGGTTTGCATTTACCGTATATTTGACCTACATTGAAATCTTTCTCATTGAGGTCCTTTGCCCCCACTGTCTCATTTCTGCAGGAATCATCACCAGCTATTTTGTCCTGTCCATCCCGTATTTCCTTTCTCAGAGGCGATAAATTCTGGTCCTGACGAAAAATCAAATTCGGCGAAGCATCCGCATTGTGGAGGAGCAATTAACCCGTATGTATGGGGAAGAAAAGGATGTGGGAGACGAGCCGGCATTTTGGGTATTCATCAGAGGAATTCTTTCGCAAAATACTAATGATCGGCTCAGAGACCGGGCATTTGAAAATTTGAGAAAAAAATTTCCCACCCCGGAGAAACTCGCTCAAGCAAATGAGGAAGATATCGCTTTGCTGATTCGCGTGTGTGGGCTTCCCAGAATCAAAAGCAAACGAATCCGAAATTTTGTGCAGCACATCCAGAAAAATTACGCTGACTTTGACCTTTCCTGGCTATGTGATAAACCTGTGCGGGAAGTGGAAAGGGAATTTCTGTCCATCCCTGGAATTGGCATCAAAACTCTGCGGGTTGTGCTCGCCTTTGTCTGTGGCAAAGAAGTTTTTCCCGTGGATACCCATATATTTCGGGTATCCAAAAGGCTGGGCTGGATTCCCACCAAGGCTACGAGAGAAAAAGCCCATCAACTGCTTCCTCCCTATATTCCTGATGGCAAGGCGCTTTCTTTTCATTTGAATTTGATTGAATTTGGCAGAGAAATCTGCCTGGCGAAGAAGCCTCGCTGTGGAATCTGTCCATTTGATTCCATTTGCGTTCTGGGACCTTTTGAATGAACTTCTGAAGGGAGAATTCAGGAGATACGAATCTTTGATTCCCTTTTACAGGTATTGGCGCAGGGTGGATTCCAACACAGAATAACGCATCAGCCCTACATGGTCTTCCACAATGCCTTTTTTGGTAATAAAAATTGTTCTGGGGATGCCTGCTACACCGTACATTCCGGCTACATCTTCGTTTTCATCCAGCAGGATAGTTAAAGAATAGCGCCCGGCGAGAAAAAAGGACTTCACGGCATATGCATCTTTCCCAATGTCAATAATCAGCACCTTCAAGCCCAGGTCACCGTATGCTCGTTGAAGTTTATGAAGATAGCCGACTCCCGTACGACAAGGAGGGCACCAGGTAGCGAAGAAATCAATGATGACGACCTTATGCTCTTTTACAACTTTGGATAATGTTACTTCGTTCCCGTTCAGGTCTCTAAGCGTGAAATCCACAGGCAAGTCGCCAATCCTCGGGACACCCGGCGCCATCTTTCTCCCTTTCCATCGGGCCCATATCCCCCAGAACTCGTCCTTTTTCAGCGCATATACTACGCCACCAAGATACACCAAAAGTCCAACAACAATGATGCCCAAAAGCGCCACATTGACTCCTCTTCTCTTCGGAGGCCTATACCGATATACCCGATAACTGTAATCTTCCATTTTAGGCTGGGGAGGCAGGATTCGAACCTGCGCATCTGGGATCCAAAGTCCCACGCCTTACCCGCTTGGCTACTCCCCACTCCTTCCTCATTATAAATCTTATCCCTTTTTGGATTCTTTGACCTCAGGGGAAGTTTTCGGCTGGTAAAATCGGGCTTTCAACTATCCCTCTTTCTGTATGACTTTGCACATCGGGCAACTTTGCCCCATTGCGGTATGGATTATCAGGATGATGCCAATGAGCAATCCGAGCCACCACATCGCTGGGCGAATTGCAGGTATGAAGGCAAGGACAATGAGCGCGGCACCCAAAAGATAATCGCAATTGAACCATTTCATTTTATCCACCTCCGAAAATCATATTTTATGTCTTTTTTGCGGATTCGGTAGCGGAATTGATTTATTTTGCCTGCACGTATGATTTCAATTCCACTCAAATAATGGTGATTGCTGGGAGAAGGGCTTTCAGCGGAAATCGGGGTAAGCACGGAAAAGGAGAATAGCATTATGGCCACCGAAGGCGAAAGAGTTGTTCATAGCAATTCGGACTTTTTTCTGTCGTAGCACATTAGGGACATAATCCAGGTCGCAATCGGGGTCGGGATACTCATAGTTTATAGTGGGTGGGATGATGCCCTCTTGGATGGCTTTCACACAGACGATGGACTCTATGGCTCCAGCAGCACCCAATAAGTGTCCATGCATGGCTTTTGTGGAACTTATGGGGATTTGATAAGCGCGAGGTCCGAATACTTCTTTGATGGCGAGCGTCTCCGTTTTATCGTTGTATGGGGTGGAAGTGCCGTGAGCATTTATATAATCCACCTCGTTCGGTGTAATTCCAGCAAACTGTAGGCAGGCTTTCATCGCTGCGGCAGCACCGGCTCCGCAAGGGTCCGGCGCAGTGATATGATAGGCATCCGAGGTCAACGCATAGCCAATCACTTCGGCATAGATTTTTGCTCTACGTTTTTCGGCAAAGGAAAGGTTTTCAAGGACGAGCATAGCGCCGCCCTCGCCCATAACGAAACCATCTCGGAGTTTATCAAACGGACGGGAGGATTTCTCTGGTTGGTCATTGAATTTGGTGGACAGGGCTTTCATATTGGCAAAGCCAGCGATACCCATCGGGGTAATCGCCGCCTCTGAACCGCCACAAATCATCACATCGGCCAGCCCCATTTTGATGAGTAGCATCCCTTCTCCAATGGCGGTAGAAGAGGTGGAGCAGGCAGTGACCACGGTGTTGCTGTAGCCTTTAATGCCCGTGAGGATGCTCAACCAGCCGCTCAATAGGTTGATAATCGTTTTGGGAATAAAAAATGGGGTCAAGCGATGAGCGCCCCGTTCGTGCGCGATTTTGGATTCGGCGAAAAAAGTTTCCAAGCCGCCGATGCCGGAACCAGTGAGTAAACCAATGCGATATGGGTCCATCTGAGATATGTCCAATCCAGCGTCTTGAATGGCTTCCATCGCCGCCCAAACGCCAAACTGACAGAAACGGTCCATTTGAACTGCCTGACGCGGAGGAATATATGGATTCGACGAAAAATCGGAAACTTGAGCGGCAATCTGGCAGGGAAGATTATCCGTGGGGAAATGCTGAATTTTTTTGATGGCAGAGCGCCCCTCTTTCATTGCCTGCCAGAAGGCATCTACGCCCTGGCCGTAAGGAGTAACTGCCCCCATTCCAGTAATAACCACTCTTGTATCCGTGACAAAATTCAGTTTCATGACATATATGTACCCCCGTTTATATGGATTGTCTGACCGGTGATATATCGCGCTTCATCAGAGGCAAGGAAAACAGCTGCACAGGCAACTTCATCAGGCGTACCGAACCTTGCCATAGGTATCGTTTTCAAGACGATGTCTGTAAAGCGTTCCAGCAGGTCTTTGGTGAAATCGCTTTCAATCAAACCCGGGGCAAGTAAATTCACCGTGATTCCTTTCGGGGCAAGTTCCCTGGCAAGGCTTCGCATCATTCCCACCAAAGCCAGTTTGGAGGCATCATAATTTGCCTGTCCGGGGCTACCCACAAAAGGTCCTAAAGAAGAAATGGTGATGATGCGGCCGGATTTGTTCCGAAGCATATAGGCAAGGGCAGCTTTGGTAACATAATAGGTGCCCTGCAGGTTGACTTTGAGCACTTGCTCCCATTGCTCATCCGACATTCTGGAAAACAATGCATCAGAACGGATGCCGGCATTGTTGACCAGGATATCTATTTTTCCCGCCCAATTCACGAAGTTTTTTACGATGGCTTCCGCCTGAGTTTTTTCTGCGACATTGCCTGGAAACTTCTCCGCCTGGACGCCTGCGATTAAAAGTTGCATTTTCAGTTCTTCTGCTTTTGCTTCCTGTTTTAGATAATTGATTCCCACGGAGGCGCCAGCAGAGGCAAGGGCGATGCATATCGCCCGCCCAATTCCCCGGCTTCCTCCGGTGACTAAAGCGGTTTTACCATCCAGTCGAAACACGGGTTTTCAGTTCCTCCACTTCTTTTTCATTACTGATAGAGAAAACTATTTTCTCACGAAGAAATGGTGCAATCATTCGGGAGAGAATTCGCCCCGGTCCGATTTCTATAAAGGTTTGCACCCTCAATTGCACCAGGCGCTCAATGCAATTCCACCACAGAACGGGATGGTCCATCTGATAGCGAAGCATACGGGGAATTTCGTGATGAGAAGGATACAGGTCCCCCGAAACATTTGCAAGCACCGGGAAGTGAAACGGTTCAGATTGCAGAAACCTCAGATGCGATGACCAGAAGGCATCTGCGGCAGGTTTCATTAAAGAAGAATGAAAGGGACCTCCCACGGGAAGTAAAACGGCCTTTTTCCGAGTGTTCCGCAAAAGGGGCGTCTTTTCCGAATAAATTTTTTCCAGTGCATCCATATTTCCAGAAAGCACTGTCTGCTCCGGAGAATTCCGATTCGCAACTTCTACCACGCCGTTGGAGCGGTACTGGAGAATTATGGAGTCAATTTCCTCCTCAGAAAACCCAATGAGTGCGAGCATACCGCCTTTTTGATGGGGCACTGCCTCCGCCATATATTTTCCACGAGCAATGACCAGATTCAGACATGTGGAAAAAGGAATGGAATCCGAGGCGCACAGGGCGGTATATTCTCCCAGACTATGCCCGCACGCATAATCAGGTGTGATTCCGCTATGCTGAATCAGGCGAAACAGGGCATAAGAGACTAAGAAGACCATGGGCTGGGTGATCTCGGTGCGGGCAAGGTCTTCAGTCGCGGCGGATTGCAAAAAGGTGGATACCGGCATTTTCATCTGCTCGCTGGCTTGCTGGAATATGTCAGCACATAAAGAGGGCAAATTTCCTGCCATTCCCGGGCGCTGGCTTCCCTGCCCGGGAAATAGGAAAGCCACAGGTGGGGTTATGGTAATGCCCATCGGAGTAAAGAAGCCCCCCAGGTGAAGCCTGCTCCAAAAGCTGCCAGAACTACCAGGTCTCCTCGATGGAGCAGACCTTCATTGTACGCATCATAAAGCACCAGAGGAATGGAGGCAGCGGTGGTATTTCCATACTTGTGGATATTGATGTAAAACTTTTCCGGAGGAAGGTGAAACTTTTTCCACAACCCTTCAATGATACGATAATTGGCTTGATGGACAGCGAAAAGGTGCACATCTTCCGGGCGAATATTGTTCCGCTCCAGCAGTTGCTCAATCGCCTCTCCCTGGCGGCGAATTGCCCAGGTGAAGACTTCTCTGCCGTTCATCTGAAGCGAATGCAGATGACTGCGCACTGTGAACTCAGAGGGAGGCAGACGCGAGCCACCGGCAGGCATCCAAAGATGTTCTGCCCCCGCACCATCCGAGCGAATCAGGGTATCCAGAATCCCAAAACCGGGCTCTACCGGCTCAACAAGAACAACTCCCGCTCCATCACCAAATAATACGCACGTCCTTCTATCTTCCCAGTTCACGATGCGGCTCATCACTTCCGAGCCGAAAAGCAGCACTTTTTTGTAGGTGCCCGAGGCAATGTACTGCGTGGCAACGGACAAGCCATAGATAAAGCCGGAGCAGGCGGCGAACAGGTCCATAGCTGCCGCTTTGGTTGCTCCAATCCGATGTTGAACGATATTCGCTGTGGTAGGGAAAAACATATCCGGAGTAACCGTGGTGACCAGAATGAGGTCTATCCCCTCTGCTGCCACCGGGTATTTTCGGTTCATATCCTGAAAAGCCAGGTAGGCTAAATCGGAGCAAGCCTGGTCCGTTGCGGCAATGTGTCGTTCCTGAATCCCGGTGCGTTCCTGAATCCATTCATCGGATGTATCCACCATCTCGGAGAGATCGTGGTTATTGAGGACCTTCTCCGGAAGATAAGCCCCGATCCCCAAAATCCCTGCCGAATACACTTTCTCTTCGCCTCTTTTTTTTGAAGATGATGTGTTCTTCCATTTTTCGGATAAAGTCGGCTTCCAGCATCCGCTTGGTTTGCCGAATGCAGGAATAAATGGCTCGTGAGGTGGCGCTACCGTGAGCAACAACGCAAATGCCCCGAATTCCCAGAATGGGCGCTCCTCCATATTCCTGGTAATCCAAACTGCTCATAGATTTTCGCAGAGTAGGCAGGAGCAAAAGGAAAGCTATCCGACCCATTATTCCCTGACTCCCTTGTTTCATCAAAATTCTCCTCAGTGTTTTTCCTACACCTTCCACACTTTTTAATACCACATTTCCCGTGAAACCATCTGTCACCACCACATCTGCTATTCCGGAAAGCAGGTCTCTGCCCTGAATATTTCCGACAAAATTGATGGGAGCGTTCCGTAGTATGCGAAAGGCTTTTTTCATCAGATTGTTGCCCTTCCCCGGTTCTTCTCCGATATTGAGCAGAGTGATTCTGGGTTCAGGGATTCCTTCCACCTGGCGCATAAATGCCTCACCTAATAGAGCGAAATCCAGCAGATGAAACGGGAGGCAATCCGCATTGGCTCCTACATCCAGCAGAAGAGTTTTTCCTCTCAGTGTGGGGAAAAGGACGGCGAAGCAAGGGCGGGTAATAGCGGGAAAGCGAAGGTATCGCACTGCGGCAGCATAAAAGGCTCCAGAATTGCCTGCAGAAATTGCCGCATTTGCCTTTTGCTCGTATACCAATTTCACTGCCGCAACTACGGAGGAATTTCTCTTTTCCCGGAAAATTTCCATAGGGTCATCATCCATAGCCACCACTTGAGGAGCGTGCAAAATGCGAATATGCGAAGCATCCTGATTTATCGCAATTTGCTTGATCTGGTGCTCCAGGTGATTGCTATCTCCTGTGAGCACGATGTCCACATTCAGCGAAGCCGCTCGGAGGGCGCCACGAATTATCTCTTCTGGCGCCTTATCGCCACCCATCCCATCCAGGGCAATGGTGCACCTGGCTCCAAGGGGATTTGAACCCCTATTTCCGCCTTGAGAGGGCGATGTCCTCTCCGGATTAGACGATGGAGCCATTCGCGCTCTTTCCTTCTCGCATTTACTATTTTACTTTATCCTGAATGCGGTGAATTTTCCTGCCTTTACATTTCAATGTATAATCTATGCAGGAAAAGCAAAATTTTATACCGGACAGGAAAAAAAGGGAGAAATCATTCAGGAATTTAAAGATGAAGTCACCGCTTTTGACGCGATAAAAAAGACAATAATAAAGGGAAAGGGGGAAATCAACTGTGCCATCTCTTCCTTTCTGTTCACCCTGCTGAACGAGAAGGGAGTGCCCACTCATTTTCTTCAGTGAATTTCCGAGCGGGAAATGCGCGTGCGAGGGTTAAAGATGATTCCCGTGGAAGTTGTGATACGAAATCGCATTGCAGGGAGTATGGCGAAGAGATTGGGTGCGAAAAGATGGTTTAAAAGTAAATTCCATTCGGATAAAGATGTTTTTCGCCGGGATTTGGGAGACCTCCTGGAGGCTTATTCCGAAGTCTTGAAGCGATTAGGCGGATAAGTGATTTTTCCCAGAACGACGGGATGACGGGCTCCAGTTACCTGCGGGAGATTTCCGGCTTTCCCATAGATAAAATGATGTGCTAAAACAGCGAAGAGAATTGCCTCTTTTGATTTTTGCGGTATTTTCTGCCCTTTGGGATGTTCACAGGGCAGGAGTTCGTAAACCAAAATGGGAAAACGACAAACGTTTTCTATTGCTTTCTGCAGAAAGGGATTTTTCGCTCCTCCACCGGTCAGCCAGATTTCATCGGGATAATTTGGTAGCAGGGAAATACCGCCGAAAATTCCAAATGCTGTGATAAAAGCCAGAAGGCTGAGGGTGTGCTCCCGGTCAATTCCGTGAGACTGTGCCAGGCTAAAAAGGGAATCAAAGTCCTCTACATCCGCACTTTTTGGATAGGATTGAGAAAAAAATGGAAAAAGGGATGCAATGGCAACGGCTTCCGTATACATATGGGTTTTTAAAGTCAAAGAAGAATAGATTTCCGGGAAATTGGGCTCAGGGAAAAGGCGAAAATATGTGTCCATAAGGTAATTCCCCGGACCACAGTCAAAGCCAAGGACCTCTTCCTTCTGGCAAGAAGCGGGTAAATAAGAGATGTTGGCAATTCCGCCGATATTGACCAGAACACGCGATAGGGTGGGGTGGGCAAAACAATAATAGTCCAGGAGAGGGACCAGCGGTGCACCCTGACCCCCCTCGTCCATATCCGCACGGCGGAAGTCAGAAATCACAGGTAGTCCGGTTTTTTCAGCTATTTTTTCCGGGTTACCCAACTGGATGCTGACTTTGGGTGGGCAGTGCAATATGGTTTGCCCGTGCGAACCCACTGCACGGACGAGAACAGTCGCAACCTCTTCGGCGGCGAGAAACTTTTGTATGCAGGTGCCCATCCAATCCCCCAGTTCTTCGTCCAGTATTTTCACTTCTCGACCTTCTGGAGAAATATGTTCCTGAAGAACCCCCTTTGACAATTTACGACAATGCCCGGCAAGGTCGAGAGGGAAAGGGAACCAGGCAAATGCCCGGAAGAATATTTCTGGATGGGCTGGATTACCGGCAATTTCCACTAATGCCACATCAAGCCCATCCATACTGGTTCCGGAAATAGCTCCGATGAAAAATTCAGAGTTCGGTGAAAACTTTTCTGAGGGAGTTCTCATGCTCTCGGAGGAATTTTTTTGCCCGGGAGTAGGACAACTGTTTTTTGCCCATCACTAAGGCAATTTTTGGCGACAAGCGGGCGCGGCGAAGCAGTTCCTTTAACTGCGCCTCGGATTCCGGCAAGAAATGCCTCAGAATTCGTATCGCCCGGCTTCGGAGTTTCTCGTTTTTTGCCTGAACATCAATCATAAAATGGCTGAAAACTCTGTCTGAACGAATCATTGCGGCAGTACTCAGCGCGGTGAGAATCTCCTTTTGAACCAAACCGGCTTTCATTCGGGTTGAGCCGGCAAGTAACTCTGGTCCAGTGGGGATGTAAATCAGTAGGTCAGAAACTTTCTCCATCAAGCAGGGACGCTGGTGAACGATACTAATGGTTCGCGCTCCATTTTTTCTCGCTTCCCGGAGGAAAGCGTAAACGAAGCGAGTTGAACCTGAGGCTGAAAGTCCGATAACCAAATCCCTTTTTGTAATTCCGAGCGAGTGGACTTTCTTTTCTGCAGTTTGCATATTGTCTTCCGCTTCTTCAATCGCTCGGGAAAATGCTTTAGAACCACCAGCAAGAATTGCCAGAACTTTTTTTGGGGATATGCCAAAAGTGGGTGGTAATTCCGCTGCATCTGCGGTGGCCAATCGTCCGGATGTCCCTGCGCCAACGTAAATCACCCGTCCGCCAGAACGAAGCGTTTCAGCGTATATATCCACTGCTTGAGCCAGATAGGGCAAAATCAAAGGAATTTTGCGCATTCCTTCCATATCTTCTTCCCAGATGAGCCGCAGAAGGTCCGGTGTGCTCAACGAATCCCAATCCTTTGAGCGAGGATGAAGTTGCTCACTAATCGGAGTCTCAGGAATGGCTCTCAATAACCCAGCGCCTTGAGAAAATCTTCTCTTCTTCGCCATTTTTTCTTCACCTTCACCCACAAGTCCAAAAATATGGGCTTCTGGAAATGTTTTTGCAGGTCCTTTCGTGCTTCTGTGCCTATGATTTTCGCCATTTTCCCTTTTTCTCCAATCAAAATTTTTCTCTGTGATTGCTCTTCCACATAAATGATGGCGGAAATATAGTATTTGTGCTCATCCTGACGAAACTCATCTATTACCACTGCGGCGGAGTGGGGAATTTCTTCATAAGTATGCTGTAGAATTTTTTCTCGAATCGTTTCTGCGGCGAGGAGTTGATGGGAAAGATTGGAAGAATATTCCGGGGGATAATAGGGAGGATTCAGAGGCATCAAGTGGTGCAAAATTTCTGATAATCGGGCAAGATTGAGCCTGTGCAGAGCGGAAATGGGAATGACTTCGTGAAAAACATAATGGTTTCGTGTTTCCTCCTGCAGAGCCTGAATCTTTTGAGGAGAAATCAAGTCCATTTTGTTGATTGCCAGCACTACCGGAATAGAAAGCGGACGCAGATGCTTGAGAATGATTTCCTCCCATTGCCGAAAGCCCTGGGTGCCATCAAGGAGAAAAAGGATGGCATCCGAACCTTTCAGCGCCTCAAATGCGAGGTGAATGAGTTTCTCTTCCAGCAAAATACGAGGATGAACAATTCCGGGTGTATCCTGGAGGAGGATTTGTGCTCCAGGAAAATTCCAGACACCAATTGTTTGGAGTCTTGTAGTTTGGGGCTTTTCGGAAACGATGGATATTTTTTTGCCGATCAGGGCATTAACCAAGGTAGATTTTCCACTATTAGTTGCCCCGACAATTGTGACCAAGCCGGAGCGAAAGGAATCTGAATTTACCTGCCGGTTCCCCACTGAAATTTTTTCTGCAAGGTGTAATAAAAGGTAGTTCCCTTTAATCGCACGATGGAGATGGTTTGTTTACTGCCAGTTATCATAGTGATTTTTTCCGGCTTGAGAGGAAGGGCATATTGCCCATCAATGATAATGGAACCAGGCCTGTGGATGCGAACGCCCACCTTGCAGTATGTAGGCATTACCAATGGTCGGAAAGTGAGGAGATGGGGAGCAATGAGCGAAACGGTAATCCCGCGAATTTGGGGATGCACTATTGGTCCGCCTACGGAAAGCGTATATGCGGTGGAGCCAGTGGGTGTGGCAACGATGACCCCATCTGCCGGTAGGTCCGAAAATTCTTCTCCATCCAGATTCAGGGAAATATGCGAGGTTTTAATGGGTTCTATTTCCCGAATTACGAAATCGTTTATGCAGATACAGGATTTTTCCCCGATTTGGGCTTCCAGAACGCATCGGGGCTCCAGAGCATACTTCTGTTGCAGAATCATCGGCGCCCATCTCGGGAATTCTTCGTATGTGATTTCGGTGAGAAAGCCAAAGCGCTTCAAGTTCACTCCTAAAAGAGGCACTTCCTGTTGAAAAGCAAAACGTCCAGAGGTCAGCATAGTTCCATCTCCGCCGAGGGAAATCAAAAGGTCCACTTCTTTTTGCCTCTGCATTTTCCATACATACATTTCCTCAATGTTTGCGTCTGAATCGTAAACCTGAATTTCACTTTCTGGTTCTAAAATAGAACGAATGTGTGGTAAAACTTCCAGAGAAAAAGGGTTAAGCGGATTCACTTTGATTCCGATTCTCATTGGAAGGCGGAAACCTCTGGCAAAGTAAAAGCCATCGCCTTTTGGGAAAACAAAAGGAAAAACTCCTGATTTCCTTTCGCACCCAGCAGTGGTGAAGGCGAAAATCCGGCAGGAAAGAGCGCAGATTTCTGAGCGCAGGCAATCACTTTTTCCACTGCCTGCTTTCGCAGTTCGGCGTGGCGAATTACTCCGCCCTTTCCCACCTGGGATGCAGGAAGTTCAAACTGTGGTTTTATTAGAGAAATCACTCTGCCCTCCGTGTCGAGAAATTGCACGATTTTTGGGAAAATCAGACATAAAGAGATAAAGGAGAGGTCTAATAAAACGAGGTCAATTTTTTTCTGCCATTTTTCCATGAGTTCTGCCGGAGGTAGGCGAAGATTTACCTGCTCCCAAACCTCAACGCGAGGGTCTTTGCGCAGTTTGTAGCACAGAACACCCTTTCCAACATCCACCGCAATCACTTTTTTTGCCCCATGCTGAAGAACGCAATCTGTGAACCCTCCTGTGGAACAACCTCCATCCAGAACTGTTTTTCCTTCCACAGAAATCCTCAGGTGGCGTAAAGCGTCCTCCAGTTTTTCTCCACCCCTTCCCACATATTTCGGCGGCTTCAAAATGCGAATAGCGGCAGTGATTTCCACCAGGCTACCAGGTTTGACATTTTTGCCCTCTATCAGGATTTTGCCTTCTTTTATGGCTTGCTGTGCTTGGTGTCGCGAGAGGAAAAATCCGCGCTCCGTCAGAACCTCATCTGCCCTTTTTCTCACCGATTATCGCTTCAAAGTGAAATGAAAGAAGAAAACCCCCTCTCTTGGAGCGGCGCGAAGAACATTCAGCGAAAGGGAAGTTGCTTTCTCAAATTCCTTCATTGCTTTGCGGTAATCTGAAATGTTTTGGATGGAGCGATTTTCCACTTTTACAATGACATCGTTCGGCTGAACGCCTGCTCTACTGGCGGGGGAGCCTCGACTCACTTTCGTAACTAATACCCCTCTGTCATCGTCCAAGCCTAATTTTTGCACATCTTCTTCAGTGAGCGCCCGAACACTGATTCCCCAATCTTCTTTTGCCTTATCCTTTTCTTCTTTGGCCTCACGCTTCTCCAAGTCATCCAACACTAACTGAACATTCACTCTTTTCTGGTCGCGATACAGAGTTAAGTTAACGGTGTCCCCGGGATTGCTCAAAACAGTTTTCTGCCTCATATCAATAAAATTTTTCACCGGTTCTCCATTGAACTCAATGATGAGGTCTCCTGGTTTCACACCTGCTTTCCCGGCGGGAGAATCTTTCATCACCTGGGAAACCCAAACGCCCATACGCTGCGGAAGCCCTTGCTTTAAGGCCTCTTCTTCACTGACATCCTGCATATATATGCCCAAAAAACCCACGCCAACTCTTCCCGTTTTTTGAATTCGTTCTGCGGATTTTATCAAGACCTCCGATGGTACGGCAAAACCAAGCCCTTCTCCATAAGGAAGGATTGCGGTGTTCATACCAATCGTTTCACCGTTGAGCCGCACCAGGGGGCCCCCGCTATTTCCCCGATTGATCGGCGCATCCGTTTGTATCAGGCTGGTTCTCAACGAGGGAATTTCTGGAAGGAATCGCCCTAATGCGCTTACCACACCCACAGTTACTGTGTAATCCAATCCAAAGGGACTTCCGATGGCCACTACCCATTCTCCCACCTTTAAATCTTTGGTCGAACCAATGCGAATGGGTTTCAGTCCTTTCACACCATCTATTTTCAGCAAAGCGGTATCAAAGGCTTGCGTATACCCCAATAACTTCGCCGGATAACGGTTGCCATTTTGCAATACAACATCAATTCCTTCCGTACACTCTACTACATGGGCATTGGTGAGAATTAAACCGTCTGCGGAATAAACAATGCCAGACCCCAAACCCAGCCTTTGTGGCCTCTCTTCCTCTTCTTCCGGAAGAGGGACTGGAAACGGAAAGGGAAAATCATGTGGTGCCTTTATCGCTGGTGGTGGAGACTCCGTATAAATAGTGACTACGGATGGGCTTACCTCTTCTACCACCTGGATAACCACGCCGCTCAAATCGCCGGGATTCAGGGAAAATTTGGGGGAGGAAACGGTGGAAGGGGCAGAAAAGTTTTGATTTTTGCTTCCTGACTGCCATCTATTCTCCAAAGGCGGGGAAGGATTTTCTGCAGAAATCGGAAATATTTTTCCCACCGCCCGTGCCAGTAATACACTCACCACTACTGTTAGCAGCCAAAGCAGAATAATTCTTGCTTTCATTTGTCGCATCACCATAATATATTATGACACATTAAGCCGCCTCTTTTTCCTCCAACAAAGTCCCTGAATTGCTGACAAAAGGGAAAGTTCTACAGAAATAGCGGAGCGAGGACCAGAGAAACGGTACTCAACAGTTTAATGAGCACATGAATGGAAGGTCCTGCGGTATCTTTGAGCGGGTCTCCCACAGTATCGCCTACCACAGCAGCTTTATGAGATTCAGAACCCTTTCCCCCGTATTCCCCCAATTCGATGAATTTTTTGGCATTGTCCCACGCAGCTCCGCCATTATTCATCATATTGGCTATGAGAATACCTGTAATGGTGCCAATCATAAGCAATGCAGCAACCGCTTCGGCACCGTTGAACCGATGGTGAGAAAACTTGAAAAGAAATCCCACCACGGCTGGGGTAAGCACAGCGAGCAAGCCGGGAGCAACCATTTCTTTCAGCGCGCCTCGGGTGACGATATCCACGCACCTTCCATAATCCGGCTGCTCCGTCCCAGCAAGAATCCCCGGATGCTCCCGAAATTGCCTGCGCACTTCAGAAATAATGTAAAATGCGGCTTTGCCTACCGCTTTAATTGCCCAAGCACTAAATAGGAGCACCAGACCAGCACCCAGAAATGCCCCAACAAAATTTGGTATTCTGCCCAGGTCAATCTGCAACGGCTGCATCGGTGCGTTTAACAATTTACTTCCCACTTTTTCTACCTCATCCAGGTAGGCACGAAAGAGAAGAAAAGCGGAAAGGGCGGCACTACCGATGGCGTAACCTTTGGTCAACGCTTTCGTCGTGTTCCCGGTGGCATCTAATCGCTCACAGCGACTCCGCAAGATTTCCTCCCCTCCGGACATTTCTACAATTCCTCCCGCATTATCCACAATCGGACCGAAAGTATCCATAGCCAGAATGTAGGCACAGGGAGCCAGCATACCCATAGTGGCGATGGCAGTGCCATAAAGACCTGCCGATGTATGCGGCATTTCAGGCAATGCCAGCGTTCCAAAATGATATGCCATCATCAGTGCGCCGGCAAGAATGATTGTGGGTAGCGCAGTGCACTCCAGCGCCACGCCCATACCGGTGATGATGTTGGTTGCTGACCCGGTCCGGGATGAGATAGCAATGGAGCGAACGGGAGAATATTGATATTCGGTATAGTAATAGGTCACAAAGAGAATAGCCACCGCAGTTGCCAGCCCAACTAATCCACAGACAAAGAACCATATATTTCCCTGCAGTAGCCATTGAACTGAAAGATAAAATCCCCCTGCGGCCAAGGCACAGGTAAAAATAAACCCTTTTGCCAGAGGCCTGGAGGGATGCTCCTGCTCCGAAGCCCGCACGAAGGAAAGGCCGATCAGTGTGGAGATGAGCCCAAAAGCACGAACCACGAGAGGGAAAACAATTCCGCCGAGACCAAATTTGGCCCAAAGAGCGATTCCAAGAATCATTGCGCCAATATTTTCTGCGCTCATCGACTCAAATAAATCTGCCCCTCGCCCCGCGCAGTCTCCCACATTATCTCCCACCAGGTCAGCGATGACTGCGGGATTTCTCGGGTCATCCTCCGGAATGCCCGTTTCGACTTTCCCAATCAAATCTGCGCCCACATCGGCAGCTTTGGTATATATCCCTCCGCCGAGCTGGGCAAAAAGAGCCACAAAACTGGCGCCAAAGCCAAATCCCACAATCTGAAGGGGAACTTCTGTGGGATGGCGAAGGCCACCGAAAAGGAGGAAAATCCCGCCCACGCCCAGCAGGCTCATTGCCACCACAGTCAAACCGGAAACCGCGCCCCCTTTCAAACCCAATTCAAATCCACGAGATAGCCCTCTGGACAACCCGGCGGCCACACGGAGATTGGCTCTTACGGAGGCATACATTCCGATAAATCCTGATAAAGCGGATAACCCGGAACCCATCAGAAAAGCAAAAATTACCCGATATTGCATCCCTGGAGTTGCCTGAGGCGAAAAGGCATATAAGAGGTATAACAGCAAAGCTACCAAGATTCCCATTATGCCTATCGTGGAGTATTGCCTTTTTAGAAAAGCATTGGCACCTTCCCGTATCGCTTGAGATATTTTTCCCATTTCTACTGTTCCACTTTCCGCTCGTAGGACTACACTCAGCCAATACAACGCAAAAAGTAGAGTGAAAATGGATACCGCAAAAACCAGCCACAGAATCTCCACCGGCTATTTCCCTCCCACCAGTGATTGATGGAGAACTGATTCGTTGTCGGAATGAAAAAGCGCTACCACCTCGTCTCCTGGAGAAATAATCGTCTCTCCTCGAGCAATCTGGTAATTTTTGTCCCTGCGAAGGAACAGGATATTGCAGTCCTTGGGCAAAAGTAATTCTTTTATGGATTTCCCCACCGCAGGTGAGTTCTGGGGGATGCGGTAAAGTCTCATTTCCAATCCTTCTTCTAAATCCATCAAGTGCACCATATTCATCACTGGGATTCCACGTTCAATATTATGAACAAGGAGGGAAGTGGAACTCACGGTAAAATCCACTTTCAGCAGTTTCATTATCCGCTCATTTTTGGGATTGGTGACGCGGGCAATGGTCTTGGGAATACCGAAATATTTTTTTGCCATCAAGCAGGCGATGAGGTTAGTTTGGTCCTGCCTGGTGGCGGCGGCAAGCACAGAAGCCCTTTCTGCTCCCGCCCTACGCAGGCAGGCAAATGTTGACCCATCCCCGTGAATTATTCCACAATCCAGGCTACTTCGCAGTTCTTCAAATCTCACATAATCTTTTTCCACCACGACCGTTTCATAACCCAGTTCTACCAATTCTTTTGCCAGATAATAACCCGCCTTTCCACCTCCGATGATGATTATGAAATAAGGGGTCTTTTCTATCCCCTCCGGAACTTGAGGCTCATGGGTTGGCTGTTCTTTCTGCGGTTGGGTGTTCAAAAATTTGACCAATTGCTGAGAAGTTAACAGGGTAGAGCAGAAAGCATCGTCCACATATTCCCGAAATTTCCCCCCTTTACCCGGGTCAAAGACCAGAGCGTAAATTCGCGGAACTTTGAAGAGAAGTTTTGCCATCATTCCCGCCATTAGATTGGTATTTTCGTCCCCGGTAACTCCAAAAAACACTTCGGCTTCTTCAATTCCCGCGTCTTTCAGGGTGTGTTCATCTATGGCATTTCCCTGCACGGTACGCACATTCTCAAAGGGGAAATCCTCAAAAAGTCCCGCGCTCTTGTCCACCACAGCTACCTCATGCCCCCTGGAAACCAGATAAGCCAGCAGAGACTGCCCTACTTTGCCAAATCCTGCCAAAACGATTTTCACTTTTTTCCAACCTCCTGTTTTTTCACATAATTTAACTGGATATTTGCGATTTGTGTCTCCATCTGAATTCGGCGATGAAAGGGAATCTTGTCTTTTACCTGCTCAAAAATTTTCTCCAGCACGGGCACCACCTGCTCAACCTGCTCCAGGTTCTCTTCTATTTTCTGCACCTCAGGGTGGGGGATAAGACCCAAATATGCCCAGCCTTTTTCTGCCAGGCTGTCAAAGACCAAGAGCAGGAAATCCTCCACCCGGATGGGCTTTTTTTCCTTTTCCCTCTCTGTTCTCCCTGATTTTTCCTCTCCGGCTCCCTCTTGCATATTCCATAAATCATTCATACCATATTTCAGGCTTTCTGTCAAAGGATATAATTCAGATTGGTAGGGGGGTGAGAGATATGAAGAGGGGCATAATACTATTCATAGTGATTTTCTGCGGCTGTACCCTGCTGTATAAACTGAAAGCGAAAAAATGGGGAGAAGAAATTAACCGGGCGATGCAAATCATTCAAGAGGTGGGAGGGCAAATTCAGGCGAATCCGATGTCGGCGATGGACCCGAATATGAAGTCCCAGTATCTCGGCAAGATTTCCGAAGCCCAGACCATTATCCAAACTGTTTCCGACCAGGTGAAAGTTTCCCCACCCCCCGCTTCCCTGCGCGAAGCCTGGGAAACTCTGGACAAGGGCTTGGATGAATTGTTGGAAGGACTCCGGCTCTTCTCTTCCGCTATAAATCTCGCTGATTACGCAAAAGGGCAACTGGCAAGAAGCAAAATTGAATCTGCTACGGCAAAATTAAAGTCGGCGAAAAGTCAATTTGTTGGAGAATAGATTCCAGTTTCCTTTCCATAATCCCTCTACCTGTATTTCCCCAGACCGCAATACGAATTGAGTTTTTTTCCCTGACCAGGGGCTTATGTGGAAATTTCGGAGGAAGGGGAAGCGGAGGCAAGTGGGAGGAAATTTCTACTCCCATCCATCTCTTTCCCAGCCCAGCATAAAAAACCCTCAGTGCCCACTGTTTTTCATCTGCGTAGAAAATTTGAAGATGCTGAGGCTTCAACCAGAAAATTTGCTCGGGCAGATGATTCTTCTCCAGAAAATCTCTCATTGGTTGGTCTCGCAACTCGCGAATTTGTAAAAAAGTGTACCCTTCCCACCAGCGGGAGATTTTCCAATCCGGAATCTCTTCTTTTTCCAACGAAATTACATTGATTTCCAGAACTCTGCGTGGTCCGATGGAAAAAATGACCTTTTTTGGCTTTCCACTTTCATCCCGCTCAACTTCCCATTTGCCCAGCCCGCGCCGCTTTGTTCCTTCATCCGATTCTTGAGGTTCGGGCTGCATTATTGTTTTACGAAGAAAATGAAAAAACGGGGGCGGAGGAACTGGTCTGGACGATTCTATGGCTATGCGAGGAGGGTCCATCAGGATAACCAATTTGCCAGGCGTATGAATCGTCGTTGGTCCTGGGGGATTGAGTCGGCTGATTTTTATTCCTTCATTGGCAATTTCTAATTTCCAGCGGGAAATGCGGGCGCGATGCGAAACTTCCAATTCCACCCGATGCACCGTCGCCCCGACGATAAGTATCGGAAAGCACAGGGAAAAGAACCGATTCAATTACTTTCACCCCTCTTCAGGCAAAAATTCCCCCAACATCTGTTCCACCTGAAGAGAAGGCTGGAAGAAAAATTGGCGCGACATTTGCTCCGTGCTGGGTGTGACCAGAAACCAGATGAGCACCAGGGCAAGAACCGATACGAAACCGAGAGAAAACCACAAGCGAGGAAATGCGCGGGATACCTTGTGTTGATGAATTCGTTCCAGCAAGTCCCTGCGAATTTTCTCCATTGGGAATTCTGATGGTGTCGCTTGAATCGCCCGGATATATTTCCACCCATCCTCCCAATATTTCTGGCATACCTCGCAACTTTCTATATGCCTGACTCCTTCAGAGGGCAGTTCAGAAGTGGGAAAAGGATATTCTTTTTGAAAGATTTCACAATTCATTCCATTCACCTCGTTTCTTCAATGCTTCTCTAAGTTTTGCACGAATTCTATGAAACCGGGATTTCAAGGCAGGTATAGAAATCCCCATCATCTTGGAAATTGCCGAATAGGACAATCCCTCAAAAGCATATAACGAGAGCAGATGCTGGTCTTCCTGGGGCAACCGGTGTAACTCATCTCGGACCATATCAAAAAATTGCTCCTGCTCCACTTCATGAACCGGGTCAGAAGAACTGGCTATCCAATCCGGCTGAAGCGGAAAGGGTTTTTGCTTTTCGCTGAAGGAAAAAATGACATTTCGAGCAATACGATATAGCCAAGCTTTGAAAGATACTGTTGGGCGAAATTTATGCCGATAATTGTGCACTCTCCAGAAAACTTCACTCACCACATCCTCCGCCAGAGCAGAATTTCTCGTCATTGCCAGCGCCATCCGATAAATTTTGCCCGAATATCGGTCATACAACCCGGAAATCGCCTCCTCGTTCCCATTTTGCATTTCCTGCATCAACTCTTCGTCTGTATCTTCCATTTGCCCTCATCCATATAATATAACTTTCTCCTCACCTGAAGAGTTTCCTATCTCTTCTCTTGTCCCATCCGGCCACTCTCTATAACAGGGGATATACAGGGCTGAATTTATAGGGCTCTCTATCAATCATATAAGTGGCGTTCACCACACCCCAGTCGCATACATGATTCAAATCTTCCGGCGTCCCCCGCCTTGTGGCAATCAACCGGTCAATGACCCTTTTCATCGTCCAGTTTTATTTTATCCCTTTTGGGGGGCAACTGGCCACTCCCCACGGGACTTGCGGGCTTAAAAACCTTGCCTTCGTCTGCCTCGTGCGCACTATCTATTGGTTGTTTTTAACTGGAAGAGCGAAGTAATGCCCCTAATTCTATGCGACGGAGTTCTTTTTTGCCTTTTTCACCCGGTTTCTCCAGCGGTTGGTGGTAATGTGAAGAAGCCCGTCGGGAAGAAATCTTTTTTTGCGTATTTCCTGTAGAGGTCATCCATGCGCTTCATGAAATCCCCGAAAACTGGCGGGAGTTCCTCTTTCTTGTTGAAGTAAAGGTAACTGATGTAAGATTCCCCGTAGGTGCTGGGACGTCGTCCCTCGGGCAAATGCTGATGCTGTGGCCATTCCCACACCTTGTCCTCCTTTCCCCAAACCCTGTAGATTCGTATCGTAATCCGATAGCGGAACTTCTCTCTGGGCTCTCCCCTCGGTGTCCACTCACCAAAGGTTTCCGACCTTGTTTTCACCAAGCGTGGTTTTTGGGTATCACCGATGGTTGTCTTCGGTTCATCTTCTGGCACAAGGTATTCCCGCCAAAAATCGTTAGGCTGGTTTAGAAGTGATAGGAGCAGAAACCCCGCAGGGTTCTCGGTCCCGGGATATGAAACGCGGACCGACTGAGGGGCTGGTTTTCTCCGAGTGTCTGCACGTTCCGCGAGATAACCGATGGTCGCGGTCGCCTGATTGATGTCATCAATGCTGATGCTCTTAGTCCACACGAGTGGGCGAATCTCACCCTTCCTACTCCCCCATTCTTCGATTTCCGCCAATGACACGTTGCCCTGAAAATGGGGGTCTTTTTCGACCAACAGCTTGATTATTGCCTTCTTCTCTAAAGCGCCGCTCTTTCCGTCCCCGCCGAAGTAAATGAGAGAGATGAAAGCCGGGCACAACGTGCAAATGATCAGCATCGGTCTAACGGTCATTGCTATCCGCCTCCTTATTCATACCTCGGATCCTGCCGCATTGACAGGATTTCTTCCCTGCAAAAATGCGTCGTGAACGAATCGTCCGGTAGGTACCGTACATCCATCACGGTGTCGTCGGTCGGGCACGCCGTAGATTCCGGTGGATTCCCGGTGTGTATAAAGCCTCCGATCAGGTGCCCGAGCTCATGGATACTGGCGTAAAAAACGCGCAGGAATTGGTCCATTTGCGCCGCTGGAGGGGCCGCGCCTTGTGGACAATGCTCGGGTTGGATGTTGTTGTAATAATGCGGAAGCCCCACAGCGTCGAATGCGTGCTCATGGCTCAGGTTGGAAAACAAGACTGATACACCTCCGAAGAATTCGGGGTTGTTGAGCCCCGTGCATATCCCGCTTTCCGGGTCAACTTGGAACCCGAAGCTGGGGAGGTTTCCATCTGGAGTCCTCTTCAGGAAATTCACGCCAAGCAACTCCACTGTGTGCGGCGGAGTGAATCTATCCGTGAGCGGGTCGTGAAAACTCGTTTCACAGTCCGCGTATTGCACGATTAGATAGTGACTGCTATCGGGCGGGTTTGAATTCGCATGAGCCCTGAAGCTCTGGCACGAGGACTCGTCATAAGTGAATGACATAAGCCAATCTACAATGTTGCGGACATAGAAGGTATTGGTCTGAGGGTCCGGCTGTTTATACTGGATCTCAATAAAAGCGTCATCATATGCCCCTTTGAGCGTATGCCCGATGTAGCGCGGGTCGCCGCCAAGATACTGCTTCCAGGGGTAAAAGTGGTCGTCGTAGACATCTGGGTCCTCCCACGCCGGCTTCGGAGCCATAGACGTTCTTTGAACATTTATCTTGCGCCAGACGGTGAGGATCTGAGTGCCATCGCTCCAGTCTCGGAGCGCGCAAGAACGGTCAGGGTCATAGGCCATAATACGGTAATTATCTC
>FWWM01000315.1_pt1 | contig 73730 bp, 64 predicted proteins | sample 2228351 | NCBI WGS metagenome assembly FWWM01 (sample SAMEA103939774, study PRJEB20133) | metagenome | reverse complement strand
AGCGTCCAGGAGCTCCTGCCCCTGGAAGACGTCGTGGATGGGGTCCTCTGCCTGCGGGGCAGCGACTATCGGGCGGTGCTGGAGGCCCAGAGCGTGAACTTCGCCCTGAAGTCGGAAGCGGAGCAGGAGGCGATCATGGCTGGCTACCGCGCCTTCCTGAACTCGCTCAGCTACCCCATCCAGGTCGTGGTGCGAATCCTGCCTACCGACGTGGAGTCGTACCTGGGCGGGCTGCGTGAGCGCTTCGGCGGGCGCGGCGGGGAAGTTCTCCGGCGGCTGGCGCTGGACCACGAGGCCTTCGTGCGACGGCTGGCGCGGGAGCGGACGCTGCTGGAGCGGCGCTTCTACGTCGTCGTTCCGGCAGGGATGGAGGGCGCTTTCGAGCGGCGGGGCATCCGCTGGCCCTGGCAGGCGACGCCCAGGAACGTCCGAAACAACCTGGAGGCGGCGGCCAGACAGCTCGACTTCCGCTGCCAGGAGCTCGGCCAGGCGCTGGCCTCTTTCGGAGTGACGACGCGCCGGCTCAGCAGCGAGGAGTTGGCCCACCTGTGGAACGGCATCCTCCGTTCCGAGGTCGCCTCCTTGCCGCCAACAGGGGCCAGCCACCGGCCCGTGGTGACGGCACCGAACGGAACGAAGGAGAGCCCCCGTGGTTGATCTCCTGTCCCGGCTGGCCGGACGCAGGAACGGAGCGCATCCGGCGCCTTCAGATGAGCGCTTCCAGCGTGGCACGCGGTCTGTAGTGGACGTGATCGCGCCGGCTGCTATCGAGACCAGCAGGTCGCACCTGCTGCTCGACGGCCGGTACGTGCGCGTCCTCGCCCTGGCCGAGTACCCCCGCTACGTCCACCCCAACTGGCTGGGCCGCCTCATCGACTTCGACGCACCCCTTGACCTGAGCCTCCACCTGGAGCCGCTCGAGTCGGCCACCACCATCCGCCGCCTCACCCATAAGCTGGTGGAGCTCCAGTCGTCGCGCATGCTCGACGCCCGCAGCGGCAAGATCGCCAGCGCCGAGCGAGAGGTCGCCTACGAGGACGTGGAGCGACTGCGCGACGCCCTCCAGCGGGGCGAGGAGCGGGTCTTCTCTGCCAGCCTGTACCTCTGCCTCCGGTCATCAACGGCAGCCGCGCTGGACGACCTGACCCGCCGGGTGGAGGCGGCCCTGGGCGGCATGCTGGCATCGTCCCGTCCGGCCCTCTACGAGATGCTCCCCGGCCTCCTCTCCTGCCTGCCGGCGGGCCAGGACCACCTGGGGCGCTGCCGCAACCTGGACACCACCAGCGCCGCTACCATGATCCCCTTCACCTCCAGCCACCTCTCCATGGAGCGGGGCATCCTCTACGGCCTCAGCGTCCACAACAACTCGCTGGTCATCTTCGACCCCTTCAGCCGGGAGCTGGAGAACGCCAACAAGGTCGTCTTTGCCAAGTCCGGCGCCGGCAAGTCCTACGCCTGCAAGGTGGAGGCGCTGCGGGCGCTGATGCTGGGCATCGAGTACTACGTCATCGACCCCGAGGACGAGTACCGGCGCGTCTGCGACGCCGTCGGCGGACAGTACATCCGTCTGTCGGGGACTTCGTCCCACCACATCAACCCGTTCGACCTGCCGGCGGCCGCGCCTAGGGACGACAGGGAGGCCCGAGACCCTCTCGCGGAGCGGCTTCTCGCCCTCCAGGGTCTGCTGGGCCTGATGCTGGCCGACCGGGGCTCGACCCTGGGCCAACGAGAGAAGGGCGCCCTGGACGCCGCGCTCCTGGAGACCTACCGCCGAGCCGGAATCAGCCGTGACCCCCGCACACACTCGCGCCCAGCGCCGGTCCTGCGAGACCTCTACGCCGTCCTGCGTAAGGAGGGCGACTCCCACGGGCTGGCCGACCGGCTGGAGCGCTACGTGGACGGCAGCCTGGAGCGCGTGTTCTCGTCGCCCACCAGCGTGGATTTGGCCCGGCCCTTCGTCGTCTTCAACGTGCGCGACCTGGAGCCGGAGCTGCGGCCCCTAGGCGTCTACCTCATCGCCGACTACATCTGGCGCCAGGTGAGGGGGAGCCGGCAGCCGCGCATGCTCCTCATCGACGAGGCGTGGTCGCTCATGCAGCACGAGGAAGGGGCCAAGTTCCTCTCGTCCATGGCCCGGCAGGCCCGCAAGCACTACCTGGGTCTGACCACTGTCACCCAGGACGTAGAGGACTTCCTGGCGACCCCAGACGGCCACACCGTGCTGGCCAACAGCTCGGTGCAGCTCTTGATGCGTCAGGACAGCTCCACCATCGACGTGGTGAGCCAGACCTTCCGCCTGAGTGCGGGCGAAAGGGAGTTCCTGTTGTCCTGCCGTAAGGGTGAAGCTCTCTTCTTCGGCCTTGGGAACCATGTCGCCCTTCGGGTCGAGGCGAGCCCGATGGAGCACACGCTCGCGACGACCGACCCGGCGGAGCTGGCCGAGCGAGACCAGAAGGAGGCGTGATGGTCTACGACATCGACGCCATCAAGCAGCGCAACCCGATCGAGGAGGTAGTGGCCCGACACGGGGTGGCCCTGCGGCCCAGCGGGACCCACCTGACCGGCCGCTGTCCCTTCCACCAGGACGAGCATCCTAGCCTGGTGGTCTACCCGGAGACCCGCAGCTTCTACTGCTTCGGCTGCCGGGCCTCCGGCGACGTCATCGACTTCGTGCGACGGGCCGAGGGCCTGAGCTTCCGCAATGCGCTGGAGCGACTGGGCGGCCAGCGGGATGGGCGGACCGCTCGGCAGGCCTTTGACCCGCCGAACCCCAGCCGCCCTGAGCGCCCACAGACCGCTCCGGTCAGCGCCCAGACGGGCGCCCGTCCGGGCGAACGCCTATCCCTGGACGACCACATGATCCTGACGGCCGCCTGCGCCGTCTACCACGAGACGCTGCTGCGGACCCCCAGGGCGCTCCAGTACCTGGAGGAGCGGGGCATCGGGCTGCCGGTGGCGCGCCGCTGCCGTCTGGGCTTCAGCGACGGTCGTTCGCTGCGCCGCTACCTGCAGCGCCGCCGGCTCAGCCTGCGACGGGCGACCGAGATGGGCCTCTTCTGGCCGCGAGGCGCTCGCGGCGAGACGATGGCCGGCCGCATCGTGATCCCCGAGCTGCGGGGCGGCCAGTGCATCTGGATGCTCGGTCGGGCCCTGGAGGACGACCGCCAGCCGAAGTACCGCGGCCTCTCCCTTCCCAAGCCTGTCCTTGGCTACGAGGCGGTCAGAGGCCGCCCCAGGGTCTTCGTCACTGAGGGGGCCTTCGACTACCTGACAGGCGTGAGCTGGGGCCTCGCCATCTGCGCTCTCCTGGGCACCCAGGTTAGGGCTGAGCGCCTGGCGTTCCTCCAGCGTGCGCGCCGGGTGCTCATCGTCTTCGACAACGACGGGGCGGGGCGCGAGGCCGCGTCCGACCTGGCCCGGCGTCTGGGACAGCGTGCGCGCGTGGTGGTCCTGCCCGAGGGGGTCAAGGACCTGAACGACCTCGGCCGCCGGCCTGACGGTCGAGCGATCTTCTTCCGGTTGCTGAAGGAGGCGGAGCGGAACGAGGAGAGGGATGGGGTCCAGGGGACGTAGGGAGCCGGCCCTTCTCGTCGAAGTGACGCCCTCCCGCTGGGACGACGACCCGATCGCGCGATCGCGAGCGTTCCTCACCGGCCTCGCCGGAGCTGCCGGCGTGTCTCTGGAGTACGCAGCGAGCGGCGACGGCCTTCGCTTCTACGTGCGGGCCGCGTCCGCGAGTGCGATGCAGCAAACGATCGCGCAGATCCGAGCCGCCTATCCCCAGGCAGGGCTGACCGAGGTGGCCATCGCCGAACAACCCCATCTGGACCCCGCGTGGCGCGCGCAGGGAGAGGAGATGGCGGCGCTGGAGCTACGCCTGTCCCGAGGCGCCGACCTTCCTCTCACCTGCGACTGGCGGAATCGGGGCGACCCTCTGCGGGCGGCGTTGGCCATCGCCTCCGCCCTCCGGGATGGCGAGCGGATCGTGTGCCAGGTCGTCCTCGGACCTGCGCCTCCTGGCTGGGCCGATGGCCTGCGAACCAGATCGGCAACGGGTCGACGTTCGCAGGGGAGGGATGCACCGCCGACGCAGGAGATCTTGCCTTTCTTGGCCCTGTTCGGGATCGGGGCCGTCGGGCTTCAGGGATACCGGTGGTACCAGGCCGGAGACATCCTCCCGCTGGTGGGCGCCGGGACCGCAGGGCTCCTCGGCCTGCCGCCGGCGATGGCCCTGGTGGCGCGCTTCCTGTCCAGAAGACAACCGCTCGAACAAGAGGAGGTCGAGCAGAAGCTGGCCTATCCCGGCTTCGCGACTCACGCGCGGGTTCTAGCCTTCGGATCGCCGGGTGTCTCCTCCAGGGAGCGGCTGCTCGAGCTAGCCGCATGCGTCGCCGCCGCGTACCAGGCCTACGACCACCCTGCTGGCAACGGCCTGCGGGCGAGACGCTGGCGGGGCGACCCGACGCGACCGGCAGTGCGGCGACACCTTCTCCGTCGCCCCGACATCCTCAATGCCGCCGAGCTGGCGAGCCTCTGGCACCTGCCCGACGACGCATCCGGCCTGCCGATGGCCAGCCAGGCGGCAGCCCGCCGGATCGTGCCCGCCAACGAAGAACTCGCCCGCGGCTGTCGGGTCGGCGTGTCAATGCACCAGGGCCGGCGCGTGCCGGCGTACCTGCCTCACGGGTTGCTCTTCCGCAACCACCTGGTGGTGGCCAAGACCCGTCGGGGCAAGTCGACGCTGTTGTTGCACGTGGCCTCCTACCTGATGGAGCGCATGGCGGCCGGCCGCGAGCGGCTGCTCCTGGTCGTCGTCGACCCTCACCAGGATCTGGCCGAGGCCGTCCTTGGCATCGTCCCCTCCGGCCTCGAAGACCGCGTCACGTACCTGAATCTGGCGGGCCTCGAGCGGCCCGTCGGCCTCAACCTGTTGGACGTGGCCCTCTTTCCGAGCCGCGACCGGACGGCCGAGAACGTCGTCACCATGCTGCACCGCCTCTGGCCCGACAACTGGGGGCCGCGTATGGAGGGGGCCCTGCGGGCGGCCCTTCTGTCCCTCCACGAGGCCAACCAGGCCCGTCCTCGCGAGGAGCAATACACGCTCCTGGACGTGGTGCCCACGTTGAGCAACGCCGACTTCCGCGAGGAGGTGCTGAAGCAGGTGCCGGACCGCGCCCTCTGGGCCTGGTGGCGGGACAACTACGACCGCCTCGGGCGCTCAATGCAACAGCAGACGGCCAACCCCGTGACCACCAAGGTGGGGCGCTTCCTGGTCACCGAGGCCTCCCGCCTGGTCCTGGGCCAGTCGTGCTCTACCTTCGACCCGCGCTCGATGCTGCGCGAGGGCGGCGTGCTGGTCGTGAACTCCGCTGTCGGCCTCCTTGGCGAGGGCGGCGCGGCGCTGGTCGGCGCGACCGTCCTCAACCTGCTGGGACTGGTGGTGGAGGAGCAGGTGGCCCTGCCGCCAGCGCAGCGCAGCCGTCTGGTGGCCCTGGTCGACGAGTCCAGCACCCTGGGCGCCGCCGACTACCCCCGCATGCTCAGCGAGCTGGGCAAGTACGGCGCCAGCTTTGTACTGGTCGCCCAGTCGCTGGCCAAGCTGGACGCCATCGACGACGCCCTGCGCCCTACGGTGTTCTCCAACGTCGATGGCCTGACCGTCTTCCAGGTCAGCGCCCAGGACGCCCGCTACCTGGCGCCCGAGCTGGGCGGCGGCCTCGAGGTGGACGACCTGACGGCCTTGGACGACTTCGAGTGCTACGCCCGCTGGTGGGCGGACGGCCGGAGGCTGCCCACGTTCTCCCTGCGCCTGGACCCGCCACCGCCGGTAGACCGTGGCCGCTTGGTCGCCACCATGCAGCGCTCGGCGGAGCGCTTCGGGCGGCCCAGGGAAGACGTCGCGAAGGAGATCGAGGACGCGCTCGTCAGGCGCGGAGTGAATGTCAAGCCGGCCGGCCAGGCCTCGGCGACGACGCACACCGCTCAGCAGGGGGGCCAGAAGATAACTGACGACACGCAGCCGACGGCGAAGCAAAACCCGAAGACCAGGCCGCGCAGCGAGCATCGCGACCAGAGGTGAGGGACATGCCGACCAGCGACTCGCAGCTACAGACAGAAGCCGTCGGTTGGTTGGTCCGCCTCCCCTTCTTGGGAGCCGAGGAACTGTCCCTCCTCCTGGGCATCAGGAAGCCTCAGGTCGCCCGCGTTCTCGCGGAGTTGGAGAAGCTCGGTTGGGTGGAGTGGATCAGAGCCTCGTCGCCCGAGCTGGACGAAGAGCGCCTGAACGTCCTGACGGATGGATGCGTGCCGAGATTGGCTGAACACTTCGGCCTGAGCGAGCAGGAGCTTCGAGAGATGTTCCCCGTCGCGAGGAAGGACATCCTGGAGCGCCTCCCCAGGCTGGAGACAACGGTTGGCTTCAACCGGTTCGCGGCGGAACTTGTCGCTGCCGTACGAGACGACGAGGAAGTGGAGCTTGAGGAGATCCGGTCGCTGCCGTGCCGGCGCCCGGCTCGGGCCTGGTGGCCGCCGGAGGTCGAGGGCTACGGCTGCCTGCGCTGGGGGCCGTGGCGCGCGCCCTTCTTCTTGGTCTGGGATCGGGCCGGCGCGCCACCCTTCCACCGGCGCAGACGGGTGGGCGCCTGGTGCGCCTTCCGGGAAGGCGACCATCCCTGGGGCCGCGACGACATCCCGCCCATCCTGGTCGTCTGCCCCGGTGAGGCCGAGGCCGAGCAGTGGGCCCGGGCCGTGCTCGCCTCCTCGGACCGCAGACACGCGCCCCGCCTGCCGGTGTTTCTCACCGACGTCCTGTTCGCCCTGATCGGGGGACCCCTGGGCTCCGTCTGGCGTCGCCCGGACGGGACCGTACGGGCCCACCTCTGCGAGCGCCTGCCCTGGCGGCCGGCCGTCGCGCCCCAGGCTGGAACCATCAGGCCAGAGAACCCCACGGAGCAACTGGACTCCGTGTCGGCGAGCGGGCCGACGCTGCGAGAATGGGCCACGCAGGTCGTCGACGCCGGGGAGACAGCGCGGACGCGCAGCGGTCGGGAACGACTTGCCGCTCTCTCGCTGGTGACGGGCACCACCGAGAAGCGGGCGTTGGAGTGGCTCGGCCACCATCCCCTGCTATCGGCCCACGACCTGGCTGTGATCCTGCGCGTCTCGGGGCAGTTAGCCGCGCGGCTGCTGGACAACCTGGCTCGCTACGGCCTGGTCCAGTCGACCGACAAGGCTCTGGAGAACGAGGCGGCGCCCCCTCGTCGCTACTACCTGACGGACACCGGCTTGAAGCTGCTGGCCGCGCGGGACGGGGTGCCGCCTCGTCGCTACGCCCGCTACGGGATTGTGGCCGCCTCTATGCCGAAGAAGCAGGGCGGTGGCAGGCTGGAGACCCTGCTGCGCCAGCTCGACCACACGGTAGGCGTCAACCGCTTCTTCGTCAGGCTGATGGCGGACGGGGCTAAGAACGGCCCACGGCTCATCCGCTGGCTGAGCGCCTCCGAGGCGGCCCAGAAGTTCACGTATGGCGAGGTCACGCACTGGCTGCGTGCCGACGGGGCGGGAGACATCTACTGGCAAGGCAAGATTCGGCGCTTCTACCTGGAGTGGGACCGGGGGACGGTGAAGCTGCCGGACCTGGTGGAGAAGTGCCGGCTGTACGCTGCGTATTACGCGTCACTGGTCCGGACGGGAGTGCCGGAGCCGAACAGGCCCGCCACTCTTGTGGTCACGAGTTCGCCGGTTCGCGAGAGCGTTCTATGGCGGACCATCCTTACTGCTTCCGATGAGGTGGCGGCGTCCCCCTGCCGCCTCTTCACCACCGTTGATGCTCTCATCGGCCGTGCAGGCCCGCTCGCGCCAGTTTGGCGGGGATCGGATTCCTCTCAACGCTCGTTCTGGCTGGAAGGAGTAGGTCGATAGTCTTGGATCCGCACGCGGGCAACAGCGCAATGCCGGTCGATTCCAGCTTCCTGCTCACTGTCCCCGAGGCGGCGAGGCTGCTGCGCATCTCGCGCAACCTGGCCTACGAATTGATCCGACAGAACGCGCTGCCTCACGTCCGCCTAGGGCGGCGCATCTTAATACCGCGGCGAGGCCTGGAGAGTTGGATCGAACGGGAAGCTGGCCTGCCCGTCGGTTAGAATCGGTGCTGTAGAACCATCGATCGGGAGGTGCCGAATGCAGGGCCACATCCGGAAGCGGGGCAAGGATTCTTGGACGGTCGTGATAGACGCCGGCCGCGACCCTATAACCAGGAAGCGTCGCCAACTGCGACGGTCCATCCGGGGCACCAGGCGGGATGCCGAGGCCCTGCTGGTGCACCTCCTGCACCAGCGCGATAGCGGGATCGACGCGCCGCCGGGCAAGCTGACGGTGGGAGAGTTTCTACAGCGGTGGCTGGAGGACTACGCGAGGGGCAATACCGCACCTCGAACCTACGAGCGATACGAGCAGATCGTGCGCAGCCACCTGGTACCCGCCCTAGGCAGCGTCCCGCTTGCCAAACTTCGGCCCCAGCACATTCAGGCCTACTACTCCGAGGCCCGTCAGTCGGGCAGGGTTGACGGGAAGGACGGTGGCCTCTCGGCGCAGACCGTGCTGCATCATCATCGCGTTCTAAGAGAGGCATTGCACCACGCCGTGCGGTGGCAGCTTCTGGCCCGGAACCCTGCGGACGCCGTCGAGGCGCCGCGACCGCCGCGCCACGAGATGCGGGTTCTCACCCCTGATGGCGTGCAGAGGTTGCTGATAGCCTGCACCGACCCCGATCTCCACGCCATCGTCTTTGTCGCCGTCGCCACCGGTCTGCGCGAAGGGGAACTTCTCGCCCTCCGCTGGACGGACGTCGATCTGACCGGCGGCGGCATCCACGTCACGCGAACCCTCCAGTACGTCTCCGGTGGAGGCCTCCTATTCCGCGAGCCGAAGACGTCTCGGAGCCGCCGGCGAGTCTCCCTGTCGCGAGAGACCGTGACCGTACTCGCCGAGCACCGCAGGAGGCAGCTGGAACGGCGTTTGGCCCTGGGCCCGGGCTACGAGGATCAGGACCTGGTGTTTGCGGGACCGACCGGCAAGCCCATCCCACCGTACAGCGTTTCTCAGCGGTTTGCGACAGTGGTGAAGGCTGCCGGTGTCGGACCGCTGCGCTTCCACGATCTCCGGCACACCAGCGCGACGCTGATGCTGAGTGCCGGCGTGCACCCTAAGATCGTGAGCGAACGACTCGGTCACAGCGGCGTTGCGATTACCCTGGACACCTACAGCCACGTTCTGCCGGGCTTGCAGGAAGAGGCAGCTAACCTGCTGGACGCTTTCCTGCGAGCGCCAACGGCGAACGTGCGCCGCTCCTGAGTTAGTCGCGCGCCCATCCGGCGTGGCGTGCGGCCAGCCCGCCCGCGGGCATTCACTGAGCCTGACTTCACGCCCGCGCCAGCCATTACCCTGGCGGCAGCTGCGTGACGGAGTGTAGTTCAGAGAAGTATACTCCGCTATTCATGAGCGGGAGGAGTTCGGTGGCAGCGCCCGCCGTGGCTTATCCGTATTTCACGTCAACGAGGTAACCTCGCCGACCGGGGCAGGTCCAGGACCCGCCCCTTGCCTTGTGCTTGCGCAGAGTTGAGTCGTTCTTCCTGTGCCGAAATTTCTTTTGACAATAGGCGCATTCAAAGATGTAAGTGGGACCCAATGACCGGGCTCGAGCGGCTCGCCGCCGCGGGAGCGTCGAGCGATGTGGACTCCCGCGGGTGGCGGATGAGGTCGGTGGAGCTATCAGGGGACCATGAGGCGTCAGTTCGACGCGGTATCGGGGCGTAAATGAGGCGTTGGCGGGTCGCACCTCAAACATGTTGGCCGTGTTGAATGCCTTGATGTGAGTCGCCCCCTCTTCCCAGCCGTAGAACAGCAGATTCCCCGTTCCGGCCCGGCGGAGGGAGTAAGGTTCCGCGCGCCTGCGCCTGCCGTTATAAGTGAACTCGACAAGGAGCCGGTTTGCCCCAGCGAACCGAATGGCTTCCAGCGGCGTCCGGCCGCCCCAATACTGGATACCAGCAGGTGCCACGAGCCCCTCCGCGACAGGGGCAGGCACCTGGGCAAGTTGAACCGCAGGCGGTACTAAGGTTGGCACGTCGATCCACGCAAGGAGATCGGGCAGGCGATTCAGCAAATCGTCTAGGCTCGGAAGAGTCGGTAGCTGGTGCGAGAGCATGTTCGACCATTCGGAGCCCAGCTCCTCGGCCTCACTTACGGCGTCCAAGATCCCTCGCATTGAAGGCGCGCGAAAACCCTTGGCCTCGCACTTCCGTCTGAACAGCTCGCCGACATGGTGAAAGTCGAATGCATCGGGCTGATTATCGAGGATGTAGACCACATCGTAGAGGTCGCGCGGACGCGTCCGCTCATAGAGGGCGCGAACCTTCTCGGCCAAGAGCTCGCTTAGAGAGTAGGTTGAGACCTCAAGGTCATTTGGTAACGCATCCGGATAAGGATGAAAGACTCGCCGCTTATCTGGAGCATCAAGCACTGGCTCATGTCGGGTGATATCGAAGAGCACCCTCGGGTACGAAGGGATAGCAAGGGGCCCTCGGTACGAAATTCGAGCCTCGAAGGTAGGGCGGCCCAGCTTGTCCTGGCGTGGCCGCACCTCGATTTGATCGGGTGGGAACTCGATACCACTCAGCTCCCCGGCGGTTTGCACTATCTCCTCTAGGACTCGGCGGAGGTCATCCTGCGTGTACGGAGCCTCGGGCAACAAGGAGAAGTCCAGATCCTCAGAGAAGCGGTAGGTTTCGACATAGCATTTCTTGAGGCAGGTGCCCCCCTTGAAGACCCAAGTCCGGCTGGCCACAGGATGCGCGCCTAGCCCTGCAAGTACCCACCCAAGTACGTAGTCCTTCTCGACGATATCGGGACGCAATCCCCACTCAGCCGCCCGATCCCGGAGATCCTGCCTACGTATCACCCTGTGTGTCGCTCCTCAACAGCAACATTGACCCAAAGCTGCCACCGGCGAAGGAGTGTGCCTCGCCGACGAACAGTCGGGTCCAGCTTCACATTGCCCGCCGTGCGGTGTCCTTCGGCCTCATGAACAAGCGCAGGCTCGTCTGGCCAGAGCAACCCGACTAGATAGCCAAAGCGCTTCCATGCCGCTCCGTTTGCCACTTTCCTGGCGACCGATAGCAGGCTCTGCGGATCATACTCGCGGCTCTCTTTGTACCTGCTCATCATGTCAACAAGGTGCCGCACGCCGCCGCACAATCCGGGGTGCCTCAAGCAGTCAACGATAGTCCGCTCCCGGCCCGAGACAGGAACGCGCTCAGAACCGCGCCAGACGAGCGTCGTATCCTCAATCCTCGCTCGCGGCACTTTGAACAGGCGGTAGTCATTGCCCAACAGATTTACAGAGGTATCGCGGATGTGCGCCGCAGTCACCACAAGGGTGGAGCGGAAGAGCTGCTCGGTGAGACCCCAATACTCGGCTGCGCTCCAGCCACCGATGTAGCATGGAGAAAAGACTTCCCGTGCGAGGACCCAAGGGTCGTCCAGAGTGACGGGACGGCCCGGCTCCGTTTCCAGCGGGACGATGAAGTATAGGCCGCGCCGTACGTGGAGCAGCCAGCCACGGCGCGCAAGGGCAGCAAGTTTCAGCGCAGCGGCGCGCCGTGACATGTCGAGCGCTTCTGCCGCCTCCGCCACCGAAAGGAGTCCTCCCTTGGCAATGCGTGCGAGCCGCGCGATGATCAGCCTGTCGCTAGAGAAGACCCCGCCCGGGCCGACATTCTTCGCGGCATTTGGGTTGGACATTTCGAGTGCTGTAATATCGCCTCTGGCTATACTGCTACACACAAAGTATACCACCGCCCATTGCCGCTACAAGCCGGGTGACGCTTTCTAGCCATCGGCGGGACGTCCTGACATCTCGTTCTAGCCGCTCATTTGTGAAAAATTTCCTGTGACCAATTTGTGACCAATTGCTGATGGTCGTGAACAATAAGCGAGGGCGCGGAGCCCGAAAGCTCGCGTCTTCGCTAGATACGGGTTCGTATCTGGCGGGAGTGCATGGGAGTCGAACCCACCTGGGACGGTACTGCCGTCCTGCAACGGTTTTGAAGACCGCGAGGGCCACCGGGCCCCATCCACTCCCGCTCGCACGGTACGGAGCCCGGGCGCTCGCGGTCAAGGCCCGCGCACCGTTGACACAACGCGCGCCGTACAGTGCAATGTCGCTGAACTCACGATGACCACCGACACCGAACTGGCGCCCAGGAGGACCACCGTGCTCCAGATCCGGGAGGCCGACCTCGGCCATCTCGAAGTCGACCATATGCGGCTCCTCTACGCTGACCTCTACGACCTCGACTTCGTCCCCACCCGTATCCAGGTCGGTGAGCGAGAGTTCGTGTACCAGCGCAGCTTCCCGGTGCGAGGCCACGGCGCCATCATGCCGCCCTACATTCGCTCCCTCATCGACGAGGGCCGCGTCCCGCTCGTCGTGGAACGCAACGAACGCTACTACGTCTACGTGCACTGAGGCCCGTGCCCGACGACGCCCCCAGACGCCCCCGGAAGCCCAGGCCGCCGAATCCCCCGCACGTCAGGCGGTACCGGGCGACCTGTCCGGTGTGCGGCCGCGTGTACGAGGGCAATTTCCCCATGTGGGTGGAGATCGGCGAGTTCCCGTGCATCTGCGGCGCCCGCGTACCGCCACCGCTGGTGTTCCCGCCGAGCTACCGAGAGCCCGAGGACTGACCACCCACTTGTCACCGGTGGTATGATCATGTCCCTTCGCCCCGGGCGGGGCGTCGAACCAGGGTCTGAAGGAGGCCACGGATGGCGACCTACATCATGCTTACGTCGCTCACGGACGAAGGACGGAAGACCGTCAAGGAGCACCCGAACCGGATCCAGGAGGTCAACCGCGAGATCGAGGCGATGGGCGCGAAGGTGGTGTCCCAGTATGCGGTGCTGGGGCCGTACGACTTCGTCAACGTCGTCGAGGCGCCCGACAACGAGACGATCGCGCGGGTGTCGCTGGAGCTGGGCGCGCGAGGGACGGTGCAGATCATGACGCTGCCCGCCATCGCCGTCGAGCAGCTCGTGTCGAAGCTGCGCTGAGCCCGCTAGCGAGGCGTACGCGCGGCGCCTAGAATTGCTCTGGAGGACGCGCGTCCGACGCCGGCATGGCGGTGAGGACGCGTGGGCGCCCTGATGTCGGTCGTCACCGTTTCGGGCGGGCTCGCCTCCGGCGCCCGGGAGGTCGCCAGGCTGGCTGCGAGCCGGCTGGGGTACGACTACGTCGACCAGGAGATCCTGGTCGAGGCGGCGCGTGCCCTGGGCGTGCCGTACGAGCGTGTGGAGAGCCGCGACGAGCGCACCGCCAGCCTGGGCGAGCGCGTGGCGGCGATGCTACGGGCGTTCCTGGAACGCTCGGCGGCCGCGGGCGTCTCCGATCCGATGATGGGAGGTCCCGGCCTCGAGACGCTCCTGGCCCGAACCTACGGCGAGGCCGCCGGGCTGACCGAGGCCCAAGAGCCGGGGTTCGATGAACGCCGCTACATCGAGACGTTGACATCCGTCATCCGCGAGATCGCGAGCAAGGGAGATGTCGTGATTCTGGGACGCGGCAGCCAGCTCATCTTGCGCGACTGGCCACGAACGTTGCATGTGCTGGTCATGGCGCCGATGGCCGAGCGTGTGCGGCTGCTCCGGGAACGCGAGGGTATCGATGAGGGCGAGGCGGCTCGCCGCATCCACGAAGGCGACCGGCACCGCGCGGCGTTCCACCGCGCGTTCTTCAAAGCGGATCCTTCCGATCCCTGTCTGTACGACCTCGTCGTGCACCTGCCGCGCATCAGTCGGGAGACGGCCGCGGACCTCATCGCGATGGCCGCCCGGAGCCTGTAGGGAGCGCCTGGTGTACGTGAGTCCCGAGGCGCAGCGGCTGCTGGAGGACGTCGAACGGGCGCACCAGGGCCTGCTCGGTCATTTCTCCGCCCCGGATGACATTCGGCGTGGGCTGCTCGCGGTGCGCGACGCACTGGCGGCCGCCGTCTGCGGCGTCAGCGAGCGCGACCTCGTGGCGGCGCACGGGAATGAGTGGTCCATGGCCGAGGTGCTCGTACACGTGGCGCGACACGACCACCAGTACGAAGAGGCGCACCGCCGTGGCCTCGCGCACTTCGTCGAGCACGGGCTGGAGCACGCCCGGCAGCTCTGGCTGCTGCGCGACGCCAGCTTGAGCCCCGAGGGGCGATGATCGAAGCGGCCCTCCTCGTCGCGGCGAGCTACCTCATCGGCGCCGTGCCGGTCGCCTGGCTGACCGGCCGCCTGCTTCGCGGCGTCGACATCCGCTACGTGGGGAGCGAGAACGTCGGTGCGTCCAACGTCTGGCAGGCGGTGTCCAAAGCAGCGGTGGTACCCGTCGGGCTCGCCGAGATCGCACAGGGGTTCGCCGGCATCCTCATCGCGAAGGCGCTGGGGCACGGCGACGGGACACAGGCGCTCGCGGGTCTGGCCGCGATCGCGGGCCACAACTGGTCCCCCTTGCTCGGGTTTCGTGGAGGGCGCGGCGTCGGGCACTCCCTCGGGTTCATGGTGGTGCTGTCGTGGCCCGCGCTCGGCGCGTTCACCGTCGTCTCGCTGACGGGCGTGGCGCTGGGGCAGATCCCGCTGTTCGTGGGGTTGGGCGTGTTGGCAGCCCCCTTCGCTGCGCTGGTATGGGGGCAGAGCCACGAGATCGTGCTGGGTTTGGCGGGCATGGCCGGCCTCATCGCCCTCAAGCGTCTGCTGTCGAATCGCCCCTTGCCCCCGCCCGATCTCGACCCGCGCGAGGTGTTCGTGAACCGCTTGCTGTTCGACCGCGATGTCCGGAGCCGCGACGAATGGATCCGCCGTGGCCTGGCGTCGCGTCAGGCGCGTTCGTAGCGCGGCAGTGTTGGCTCCGGCGGTGAACGCGGAGACCTCCCGTTACTGGACGCTTCGGTTGTAGCGCGCGATGGCGCGGTTGGCTTCTTCGGTGGCGCGGTCGAGCGCTTCGCGAGGGGTCTTCCCGCCGACCAATACCTGCTCGAACGCCTCTTCGACGCTCTCCCGGACCTGGGTGAAGGGCCCCAGCACGGCGCCGGCCGTGACGACGTTGCGCGGCGACGCGAGCACTTGTTCTCGGGCGATGGTGAACTGGGGGAAGTCGCGGTGCAGCGAGGCCGCCGGCTCCATGTCCCATGCCGACAGCCGCACGGGGAAGTATCCGGTGTCAGCGTGCCACTGGGCCTGAATGTGAGGCATGGTGGCGTACTTGAGGAACTCCCACGCCCCTCGTTGTTCCGCCTCCGGGCGGTCCTTCATGATCCAGATGGCGGCGCCGCCCAGCACCATCCCGCCGCCCTCGCCCGGGAACGACGGCAGGGGGCCGGCGCCGAACCGGCTGGAACCCTGGGGCCCCAACGCCAGCAGAATGGAACGCATGGCGGCGGTGGACTCGATGGCCATGGCAGCTTTGCCCGAAAGGACCGACAGCAACGCCTGGAGTCCCTGGCGCCCCACGTGCACGGCCAGCCCCGAGTCCACCATCTCCTTCCACCACGTGAGGATGGCCTCGCCTTCCGGCCCCCCGAAGAGCACCTCGGTAGCGCGCCCTTCACGGCCGTTCCCGTTGTTTGCGTACAGCGCCCCCTGCTTCGCCAGCATCTGCTCGAAGTACCAGGCGCTGATGTTCAGCGCGATGCCGTGGCGGGCGATGGTGCCGTCCGGGTTGCGTTTGAGGATGCGTTCGGCGTAGGCGCGGACCTCGTCGAGCGTCGCCGGCGGGCGCTCCGGGTCCAGCCCCACCTCACGGAAGACATCCTTGTCGTAGTAGAGGACGGGTCCCGAAAGGTTGAACGGCATCGCCTGCAGCTTGCCGTTGAGCGTGTAGTAGTCCAGCGCGCGGGGCTCGAAGTCGGCGAGGTCTACCGGCGGCGGATAGCCGTGGGCCGCGTCGCCAGCGATGGCGTCGAGGTCGATGAAGTCCTGGACGGGCACGGTGGCCTCGCTGTCCACCATGAACTGCAGTTCGATGTCGTCGAGCTGGATCATCGTGGGCATGCTGCCGGTTTCGAACGACGACACGAGCTTCTTGAGCGACTCGGGATACCCGCCCTGAAAGATGGCGCGAACCTCGTACGTGCCCTGCGCGGCGTTGAAGCCATCGACGATGCGCTGGAGGGCGTCGCCGTTGACACCTCCCATCGAGTGCCACAGCCGGACTTCAATGCGCCCGTCGACGTGCCGGACGCCGCGTTCCTGGCAAGCGGCGAGGGCGAGGGCGCTCAGGAGCGCCGCGAGCGCGAGGACGGTGCGGCGCATCTCACCCCTTCACAGCGCCGGCCGTGAGGCCGCGCACGAGGAACCGCTGGAACACGATCACGAGCACAAGCATCGGCACCAACGCGATGATGGTGCCGGCCAGCACGACGTTGGTGCGCTGCACCTCCTCCGCCTGGAGCGCCGCGATCCCGATCTGCACCGTGCGCATGTCCGGTTCGTTGGTGACCAGCAGCGGCCACAGGTACTGGTTCCATGCCTGCAAGAAGCTGAACACAGCGAGCGTGGCCAGGGCGGCGCGCGACAGCGGCACCACCACGAACAACAGGAACCGCAGGTTTCCGTACCCTTCGATGTCGGCAGCGTCCTTGAGCTCTTGCGGCAGCGTCAGGAAGTGCTGGCGCAACAGGAACGTCCCGAACGCCGTCGCCAGGAAGGGCACGGTCAGCCCCTGGTAGGTGTCGAGCCAGTCGAGCCGCTGGATGGTCTGGAAGTTGGGGATGATCGACACCTCCCAGGGCACCATCATGGTCGACAGAAACAGGAAGAACAGTGGCGTCCGGAACGGAAATCGGAGGAAGGCGAACGCGTAGGCCGCGAGCGCCGACGTGACGAGCTGCCCGGCGGTGATGATGGACGCCATGATGAGGCTGTTGAGCAGGTATCGGCGCATCGGAATCTCGGTGAGCGCGTCCTTGTAGTTGGACCACAGGGGATCGTCGGGCCAGAAGTCAGGCGGGAACGTCAAGAGCTTCTCGAGCGGCTGCAGGCTGTCCACGACGGTCATGTACAGAGGGAACAGGATCACCGCCGCGGACGCAGTGAGAAGCAGGTACATCGGCACGCTGGTGAGCGCGCGGACCGCGAGGCGTCGGTAGCGCCGGCTCATCGGTAGAACACCCATCGCTGCGCGACGGCGAACTGGGCCAGTGTGAGCAGCAGGACGATGACGAACAGCACCACCGCCTGCGCCGACGCGAGCCCCATGTTGTAGTGCAGGAACGCCTCCTGATAGATGGAGTACACGATCACCGTCGTCGAATCGAGCGGACCCCCGCGCGTCAAGATGTGGATCTGGCCGAACGACTGAAAGGCGAAGATCACGCCGACGACAGACACGAACAGCAGCGTCGGCGAGAGCCCCGGCAGCGTGACGTGGAGGAACTGGCTCCACTTGCCCGCGCCGTCGACCCGCGCGCTCTCGTACAGCTCCTCCGGGATGTTCTGGAGCCCCGCGAGGATCACGATGGTCGCGAAGCCGACGTTCATCCAGACGGTGGTCATGGCGACCGCCGGAAGCGCCCACGTGGGGTCGGTGAGCCAGTTCGCCGTGGGGATGCCTCCCCGGTCGAGCAGGTAGTTGAGGACGCCGACGCCGGGGTTCAGCAGCAGGAGCCACATCACCGAAGAGACGGCGACCGAGGAGGCCACCGTCGAGGAGAACACGGTCCGGAAGATCACGATGCCCGGCAGACGCTGGTGGGCCAGGAGCGCCAGGTACAGCCCGATGAGCGTCGCTGGGATGACCGTGTACAGAGCGAACTGTCCCGTCACCAGCAGGCTGTAGCGGAAGTCCGGGGACGTGAGCACGTCGCGATACTGCTCGATGCCGGTCCAGACCTCGCGACGTCCGAAGGGGTCCGTGGCGTGGAAGCCGAGCCAGATCGACCGGACCAGCGGGTAGAAGACGAAGACGGCGAACAGGAAGAGGGACGGCAGAAGGAACGGCGAGGCGCCAGCGAGCCTTCGCGCCCCCCGACGCATCCTCCAGGCGGCGTCTCGACGGACGGCCACCGCGGCCGTCATCCTAGCCTCCTGCCGGTCGCGGGATCGAACAGGTGCAGGCGCTCGGGGCCCACACAGAACCGGCGGACCTCTCCCGCCCGGACGAGGGCGTCCGCCTCGAGCCGCGCCACGACGCTGCGCTCGTCGATGAGCAACGTCGCGTGCGTCTCGTTTCCCAGCGCCTCCACGACATCCACCGTGGCCTGAAACTGGGCGGCCGCGGGACGTTCGCCGTACGTCTCGGCGAGCTCGATGTGCTCTGGTCGCACGCCGACGACCACCTCCTGAACGCCCGCTTGGCGCACGAGGTCGGCGTTCTGATGCCAGAGCCGGAACGAGACGGCCGGCGTTTCCACCACGAGCGCTCCGTCGACCGAGCGCACCGGACCGCGGAAGAACGACATGGCGGGGCTCCCGATGAACTCCGCGACGAACAGGTTCGCCGGGCGGGCGTAGACCTCCTGAGGCGCGCCGACCTGCTGGAGCACTCCTTTGTCGAGAATGGCGATCCGCCGGCCCATCGTCATGGCCTCGACTTGGTCGTGGGTGACGTAGAGGACGGTCGCTTGAAACCTTCGGTGCAGACGAATGAGCTCGATACGGGTCTGTACCCGCAGCTTCGCGTCGAGATTGGACAGGGGCTCGTCCATGAGGAAGGCCTTCGGGCGGCGCACCATCGCCCGGGCGAGGGCGACGCGCTGGCGCTGGCCGCCGGAGAGCTGGCCCGGCTTTCGCTTCAGGAGGTCCTGCAAGCCGAGCAGATTCGCCACCTCGCGGACCAGACGGTCGACCTCGCGGCGCGGCACCCGGCGCATCCGGAGGCCGAACGCGATGTTGTCGTACACGCTCATGTGGGGATAGAGCGCGTAGTTCTGGAAGACCATCGCCACGTCGCGGTCCTTGGGTTCGAGGTCAGTCACGTTGCGTTGGTCGATGTAGACCTCGCCCTCGTTCGGCTCTTCGAGGCCAGCGAGGACGCGAAGGGCAGTGGTCTTGCCGCAGCCCGAGGGGCCGAGCAGGACCATGAACTCGCCGTCCTCTACCTCGAGGGTGAAGTCCGAGAGGGCGACGACATCGCCGAAGCGCTTCGTAACGTGCTCGAACCGGACGCTCACAGCGCTCCTTCCCCGTGGCTCGGCCAGACGCCAGCATACGGCAGACGCGTCAGGGGTGGGAAGCGTGGGAAGCTCAACCGCCGCCCAGCGCGCGTCGCCTGCGTTCGCGAAGCCACCCTAGAAGGTCGTCCAGCGAACGTGTGTTCAGCACGAGCTCTGGGGGCGCCCACCCTCGCCGCGCGGTCGCCACGCCGAAGCGCATCAGGTCGAGCTGGTCGTGGTGGTGCGCGTCGGTGTCGATCACGAGCATGACGCCGCGCTGCACGGCGGCGCGGACGGCGTCGTCGTTGAGGTCGAGTCGGTCGGGCTGCGCGTTGACTTCGATGGCCGTGCCCGTGCGCGCGGCAGCGTCGAGCACGGCGCCAAGGTCGATGTCATAGCCCGCTCGCTTTCCGAGCAGGCGCCCCGTCGGATGACAGATGACGTCGACATACGGATGCTCGATGGCCGCGATGAGCCGCGCGGTCTGCTCCTCCGGGCCTCGCTGGAAGGCGGAGTGAATGGATGCCACCACCACGTCGCAGCTCGCCAGAAACGCGTCTGAACAGTCCAGACGGCCGTCGACGCGGATGTCTACTTCGACGCCGCAGAGGAGCCGAGTCTCGGGGAACGAAGGCTGCAGTTCGCGGATGTGTGCGTGCTCTTCGCGGAGCTCGTCCTCGGTCAGCCCGCGTGCGACGCCCAGCGCCTGGCTGTGGTCGGTAATGGCCAGGTAGGCGTAGCCGCGTCTGGCGGCCGCTTGGGCCATCTCCTCGATCGTGCTGGAGCCGTCGCTGAGCCTGGTGTGCGTGTGCAGGTCCCCGCGAATGTCGTCGAGCGTGACGAGACGTGGGAGCTCGCCTCGGAGCGCGGCTTCGATCTCGCCGGTGTCTTCCCGCAGTTCGGGCGGGATCCATGGCAGGCCTAGCCGCTCGTATACCTCCTCCTCCGTGCGGCCCGCGATGCGGCGGTCGTCCTCGAACACGCCGTACTCGTTCAGTTTCCACCCCTTCTCGATGGCCATCTCCCGGAGGCGGATGTTGTGGGCCTTGGAGCCCGTGAAGTACTGGAGCGCCGCGCCGTACGACTCGGGGGCGACGACCCGCATGTCGATCTGAAGGTCGGCGTGAGTGAGGATCGACGCCTTGGTCTCGCCCGCGGCGAGCACCTCGCGCACGACGGGGAGGCTCACGAACGCATCGATCACCTGCTGGGGATGGTCGGACGCGACCAACAGGTCGATATCGCCGATGGTCTCCTTCATGCGGCGGATGCTGCCGGCGGGCGTGATCTGCTGGACACCCGGGACGCGCTGAAGGTCACGCACGATCTGCTCGGCCGCGGGCAGGGCCAGGCCCAAGGGCATCCGCTTCCCGCGCGTCCGGAGCCGACGGACCTCCTCCAGGATGCGTTCGGCCACTCGTTCCCCGAGTCGTGGGAGCTGCGCCACCTGGCCGGACTCCAGCGCTCGCTCGAGGTCCGCGACGGTCTCGATGTGCAGTTCGCGCGTCAGCAGCATCGCCCGCCTGGGCCCGATGCCCGGGATGTTCATGAGCATGACGGCGGCCGGGGAGACCGTTTTCCGCAGCTCCTCGAGATCCCGAATGGTGCCGGTCTGGATGTACTCGACCACCTTGGCGCCGATGCGTTCGCCGAAGCCCCGGATCTCCCGCACGCGCCCGTCGCGGACCAGATCCTCGATGGGCTCCGGATGGTGTTCGATGCGGGTTGCGGCATCCCGATACCGAGCGACCCGGTAGCGGTCCTCGCCCCGGAGTTCGAGCAGGTCTGCGTACTCGTTCAGAACGGACGCGACCTCGGCGTTGCGCACGGGCTCCTCCCGGACGCGGGCGTCAACGTTGGGGAGCTGGGACCGGCCCGGCGAGCGCGGCTTCCTCGTAGGTACGAGGGCGCCCGTGGCGGTCACTGACCCGAACGACGAGCACGGCGCACCGGCTGTGGTCCAGCGCGTAGCGCGCCACCGAGCCGTAGCGCCGCTGGGTCGCGCCGCCCGCGCCGTGGCTGGTCAGCACCAGCAGCCGGCCCTCCCCCTGGGCCAACGCCGCGACGGACTCATACAGGTCGCCCAACATCGTCTTGATCTCGGGCTCGATCCCGTACTTCGCCGCCAGACGCCGACGCACCGTTTCCAGGTATTCGGTCGCCTGCTCCACATGTCGGGCGTCCAGCCGGGAGAGCTCGGGCGGGATCGGGCCTCTCGGTGCCACCGGTCCCACGATCCGGGCCAGAATCAGATGGGCGCGGAACCCCATCACCGCCGGCACCGCAGCCTCGAGCGCCTCTTCGGCCGCGACGGAGCCGTCGAGCAGGACCACCACTTCGTTGAACATGGCTCCGCCTCCTGTCATCCCCTTTGCATTCTCCCACGTCCGGCAAGCGCCCTGAACGTGCCGAAGGCACGGAAACCGGCCGAAAAGCGGCTCCGATCGCCCATGCGAGTGGTAACACGAACGCCGGGACGAGCTCGTCCCGGCGTTCGGAGGAGACGGACGCCAAGGAGGTCGTCAGTCGGCGACCTTGCGCACGTCGGCGCGTGTACCCCGGCACGCCGGCGCCGGCTGCCATTCGGTGGGCCAGAACTTCAGGTGTCCATAGCCCCCCGCCAGGTGCAACCACTTGATCATGCCGGGCTCGATGTCCGACGGGCCGTTCCAGTTCGGGAACTGATACGGCTCCCAGCCGTTGTACATGATGATCTGCCCGGGCCGACACGACGCCGAGATCTTCACGGGTGTCCTGTAGGAGCCGACGTCGTTGAACACCTCGACGATGTCGTTGTCCCGGATGCCCCGAACGGCCGCGTCCGACGGGTTCATCACCAGGTGCGGCTGGCCCCGGTGCGTCTCCAGCATGAGTCGGTTCACGATGTTGAGCGAGTGGATGCTCCAGCGGTTGTGGCCGCTGGTGATGAGCAGCGGGTAGTCGCCGCCTGCCTTCGGCGGGTCCTTGTGCCGCGGCAGCGCCTCGTCGGCCTCGAGGAACCAGTCGTGGTCGATGTAGAACTGCGCGCGCCGGGTCAGCGTCGGGTATGGGTACTTCTTCTCCGTGTGGTTGCGCAGCGGCGCGAAGGTGCTGTTCGGCTCGGGGTCGGTGGCCTGTCCCTTCGCGCGCGCGTTCATGCCGAGCCCCGTCCAGCGAATGAATCCCTTCTCTCGCACGGTCTGGAGCGATGACCCTTCCGGGAGGGCGCCGGTGACCGTCGTGTCCTTGATCATCTCGTCCGCGAGCACTTCCTCGTCGGCGAACGCACCGTTGCACGAGTACCGCTCCCAGAGGTCGTCGAGTCTGCGCTCGTTGCCCGCAGCGTCCTTGTAGGTGACGAACCCACGTTCCTTTGCTCGCTTCGCGATGGCGCGGCACAACCGGCCGAAGATGGCCCATTCCGACTCGGCCTCGCCTGCCGGTTCGACCACCTTGTCGCAGAAGGTCAGGTTCATCGTGTGCACGCTGGGGATGCCGAACCCGATCTTCTCGTACTGGTTCGCGATGGGAAGCACATAGTCGGATTCGAGCGCGGTGGCGCTCATCCGGTAGTCCATCGTGACGATGGTCTTGAGCTTCGGCCACAGGTGATTGATGAGCATCTTGCGACCGCCGCGCGTGCGGCGGAGGGCGTTGCCGCCACATTCGATGAAGACGCGCGGTTCGACGTTCTTGCCGGGGACGCCGGCCCACCAGCCCTTGTCCAGCGCCTCCCGGAGGTAGTCGTCGAAGGGGCGCTTCATCGAAGGATCGTTCCACGAGCGCTGGTTCCAGTTCTTGTCGTACCCCGCGTGGTGGTACCACAGGAAGATCGGCGGCACCCAGGCTCCGGCGCCGCCCTGGGCGGAGCGCTTGGTGAACTCGATCGCCGCCAGCTCATCGGTCATCGTGGGGTCTTCTTTCTTGATGGCCTCGATGAACTGGTTGTAGGCGTTGTAGAGCATGCGGGCGGCTTCCTGCCCGGGCGCGGGCTTGGCCGCCGACATCATCCAGCCGTCGAAGAGCGCCGCGAGCCACCCGCGCACGCCCGTGCCCTTGCGGCCCCAGTTGCTCGTCAGCGCGAACAGGAGCAGCTCCGACCGTTCGATGAGGTCGCCGTGGAAGTACTTGCCGGCGTTGTTCAGGCTGCCGAGCGTCATCGCCCGCCCCTTCGCCACCTTGCGGGCGAGCTCGCGGATGATCTGAGGATCGATCCCACAGATTTGGGACGCTTTCTCCGGCGTGTAGTCCTTCAGCCGTTCGAGGACGAGCTCGTAGACCGGCCGCGCGGTGACCGTCGATCCGTCCTTCAACGTCACCGTGATGGAGCCCTGGAGGGCCGGGTCGACCTCACCCAGGTCCAGCGTGCCCCGCGGAGCGGGCGCGAGCGCGTTGGTCTTCCGGTCGAGCCAGAAGAACTGCTCGGGATGGCCGCCTTCCTTGAGGTCCGCCTCGACGAGGAACTTGCGATTGTCGTCGCGAACGAGGAGCGGAAGGTCGGTCTGCTCCTTCACGAAGCGCTCGTGGACCAGGCCCTCCTCGACGACGGCAGCGGCCATGCCCAGCGCCAGCGCGGCGTCCGTGCCTGGTCGGACGGGCAGGTAGTAGTCGGCGTGCATCGCCGAGGGCGAGTAGTCCGGCGCCACGGTCACCACGGTCGCACCGCGATACCGCGCTTCGAGGATGTAGTGGATGTGCGGAATCCGCGTGAACGCCGGGTTGGAGAACCAGATGAAGATGACGTCGGCGTGGAACCAGTCGTCGATGCTGCTCACCGGGTCGAACTTGCCGTACGTGAGGTAATGTCCCGGCGAGAAGTCGTTCATCTCCGCGTTGAGGTCGGTCGTGATGCCGCCGATGAGGCCGAAGAAGCGCCCGCGCGCGGTGACGCCCCAGGTGCTCATGTTGCAGCCGGAGAGCGCGATCATGGACTCCGGACCCATCTCCTGGATGGCGTCGATGATGCCGTCGGCGATCTCTTCGCACGCCTGGTCCCAGGAGATGCGCTGCCACTTGCCGGAGCCGCGCGGGCCCACACGCTTGAGCGGATAGAGCACGCGCTCGCCGCCGTTCAGCGTTCGGCTCCAGGCCGCGCCCTTCTGACAACCCATGGGGTTCATGTCGGGCACGCCGGGCTCGACCACCGGCAGGACGCCGGCCTGTTCCTCGTGCCACACCTGGCCGTCACGCACGTATACCCGGTAGACGCAGTTCCCCGGGTAGCAGTCGATGCAGTGACTGCCGAAGGCGACACGGTCGAACCTGATACGGTCGCGGTAGCGTTCCTCGGTGGCGTGAGTCTCCCGGATGCGAGCTCCCTTCGGCTTCGTTGCGGTTACCACAGGCACACCCTTCCTAGCGGCGACGGGCATTATGGTGGAAGGCCGTCGCCCTTGTGGGCAAGGGCCGGTTATCCATTCGCATGGGTCAAACGGACTACAGGTGACCGTCGCCCGGCGTACCGAGAGGTACGTTCGGCCCTAGTTTCATCGCGAGACCTGGCGCCACAGTGATGCCGCCATGACGCCGATCATCCGCTTCGTAGGTCGGTCGGGCTCTGGGAAGACTACGCTGCTCACGAGAGTGGTGCCGCTGCTCGTGCGAGATGGCCTGCGCGTGGCCGTTCTCAAGCACGCCCACCACAGGGTCGACCTGGACCGTCAGGGGAAGGATTCGTTCCGCTTCGCCGAGGCCGGCGCCGAGGTCGTCTCGGTGGTTTCGCCCGACAAGCTGGCAACCTTCGAGGCGCCGGCCCGGGAACCGGGCCTCTTCACGCTCGCGGCCCGCGTTTCCGAACGCACCGACGTCATTCTCGCGGAAGGCTTCCATGGCTACCCGACGCCGTATGTCTACGTGCTCGGCCCGGGTGCGGTCTTCGATGGCCACGACGAGCCCGGCGAGCGGATCGCGCTCGTCGCCGCCGAACCCGAGGCCGCCGAGCCGGGCGCGCTGTCCCGCGACGACCCGGAGGCGCTGGCGCAACGGCTCCTGGAGTGGATCCGCGCCGGGCGCCTCGGGGAGGCGGAGGTCGAGCTCGCGCTCGCCGAGGCCGAGGCGTTTCACGGCCACGTGTGCCCGGGACAGGTCCTGGGCGTTCGGTTGGCGCTGCTGGGGTGTCGGGCCGTCGGGTTGCCCCGGCCGCGAGGTTCGAAGCGCCTGATCGTCTGGGTCGAGATGGACCGCTGCGGCGCCGATGCCATCCAGACCGTGACCGGTTGCCGGCTGGGCAAGCGGACCCTGAAGTTCGTCGACCACGGCAAACTCGCGGCCACGTTCTTGAACACCGAGACCGGTGAAGCGGTCCGCGTGGTCGCGCGCGCGGAGTCGCGGGAGCTCGCGGCCCGCCGGTACCCGGGGCTGAGTCACCACGAGGCCCAGATGGCGGCGTACCGCCATCTCTCCGACGAGGAGCTCTTCACGGTTCAACGCGTGGCCGTTGAGCTGGCCGCGGACGACCGGCCCGGAAAGCCGTCGGTGCGGGTGCGGTGCTCCGTGTGCGGCGAGGAGGTGAATGACCGACGGCATGTGGAAACGCCCGATGGGCCGATCTGCCGCGCCTGCGCCGGGGACACGTACGTTCGAACGCTCGACGAGCGGGTGGAGGTGAAACCGCCGTGGTCACTGTGAAGCGCGTGGGTGTGGCGCAGGACGCGCTCTTGGATCCCGAAGGCTCCGTGTGGAGCACGGTCGCCCAGGAAGCGATCGCTCTCGAGCCGACGCCACTCGTGCTCCAGCCGTCGGAGTACGTCCAGGCGAAGTGGGCGACGCTGCAACACGGGACCATCCCCGAGGTTCGTGTGCGTGCCGCTCACAACGGCGACGTGCTCTGCTTCCGGCTGGAGTGGGACGACCCGACGGACGACAGCCGGCCCAACGACACCGCGAACTTCCCCGACCAGGCGGGCGTCATGTTGCCTATCGGGCCCGATGCGCCGATCGCCGAGATGGGGCTGCCGGGCCAGCCGGTGAACATGTGGCTCTGGCGCGCGGACGTGCCGACGCCCTTCTACGTCACGGCGACGGGACGCGGCACAGCGACGCGGCATCGGGACTCGCCCCTCCAGGGACGCGGCATCTGGCGAGCGGGCACGTGGCGGATCACCATCGCCAGGCCGTTCCTGGTCGATCTGCCGGCGGATATCGTCGTCCCGCTGTCGCCGGGAACGCAGCACAAGTGCACCTTCGCGGTCTGGCAGGGCTCCAACAAGGAGCGCGCGGGCCTGAAGGCGTACCAGCCCCTCTGGCAACCGCTGGAGATCGAACGATGACGTCCGAGCCTGCGGTTCGCATTGACGCGCCCACCAGTGCGCGCTCCGAGCTCTACGGCCTGTTGGCCGACGCGCTGGCGTTCCCCGAGCCGGCGTTTCACGTGCGGGTGACGGCCGGCGCCTTTCGGGAGGACGTCGAGGGGCTGACCCGAGAGCTGCCGTACCCGCTTCCCGTGACCGTGGATTTCGAGGGGCTCGCCGAGGCGCCCGAGTACATCGACTTCCAGGCGGAATACATCCGGCTGTTCGAGGTGGGGGCCATCCGCCCTCCGTGCCCGCTGTACGGCGGTGAGTGGGGACCGGCGCGCAAGCGCACCATGGAGGAGGTCCTGCGCTTCTACCGCTTCTTCGGGATGAAGGTCGACGAGCGGGCCCGCGAACTTCCGGACCACGTGACCATCGAACTCGAGTTCCTCCAGGTCCTCGTGTTCGAGGAGGGGATGGCACGGGCGACGGGCGTCGACCCCACGCCGCTCCTGCGGGCGCAGCGGGACTTCCTGGAGCGTCACCCGGCCCGGTGGTGGAGGCTCCTCGAGCGCAAGCTCGCGACGCAGAACCCCGCGCGCTTCTACGCTGCCCTGGCGTCGTTCACGGGCGCCTTTCTCGCCGGTGACCTGGCGTACGTCCGGGGGCTCCTGGAGCGTCCCTGAATCATCCCTCGAGGAGCGGGCCACCGGGGTCCAGGATGTCGCCGGTGAGGGAGATCACGGCGGGACGCTCCTCGCAGTAGCCCGCGGCTTCGCACTTGTCGAACTCGAACGCGCGCCGTGCGCGGTCGTAGCGGATGGTCCATGTCCCGAGGGCGAGGTTGTCCGGACCGCGGGCGAGCTGATCCTGCAAGACCCGCACCAGCGCTTCGAGCTCTTCGCGTCCCATCCTGCGCTCCTGTCGTCTCTACGTCGCTGCTGTCGTCATCTTGGTGTGGAGGGCCGCGAGGCACAAGCCCGACGCGAGAGGGACCCATCCGAGGTCCCTCTCGCGAGGCTACGGGCCCGGGGTCGCCCGTTCAGGCAGGAGGAGGCTGGGCCGCCTTCATGGCGGGCGGTACCTTCAGGAAGTTGTAGGTCTGGGACGTGAAGAACGGTCGCGTCAGCTTGATGCGGACCTTGAGCTTCCGCCGGAGAATCTCGCGGTACGGGTTCGCGATCCCGGCGAGCGTCTCGGTCTGGAGCTTGAGAGGCCCCTTGATGGCGCCGTCGAGGTCGGGGTCGAAGCCGTTGCGGATGGTCACCCGCTGACCGTCGAAGATGAGCGTCACCTTCTCGTCGGGTTCCGTCGAGTGGATGCCCAGCTTGCCGCGTAGCTTGCGCGCGGCGTCGGCCTTCGAGGGCTCGGTGGCGACGATGGCGTCGATGTGCTGCTTGAGCAGCTTCGCGACGATGTTTGCCTTCTCCTCGCCCTCGGCGAACACGACCTCGAGAGCGGTCGGGCGCGACTCGGTCTGCTGCGTCATGCGGTGACCTCCTGTTCCTCCCGGCGGACCACCTTCTCGATTTCCACCTTGTGGGCCCGCGGTGTGTGGCTCGGCTGGCCGTGAATGGGCCGGAAGCTCAGATGGCCGTACCCGCCCAGGAAGTGCAGCGGTTTGAACGCCGAGCTCACGATGACCTGGCTGCTCATCCAGTCCTCGAACTGATACGGCTCCCAGGCATGGTAGATGATGGCCTGCCCGGGCTGCACCGCCGGAGAGATCTTGGCGTGCACTTTGAAGCCGCCGACGTCGTTGTAGACCCAGACGAGGTCGTGGTCGTTGATGTCGCGCTCGAGGGCGTCGCGCACGCTCATGTAGAGCACGGGCTCGCCGCGCTGGAGGTTCAAGAGCGTCTTGTTCGCGCGGAAGATGGCGTGAATGCTGTGCCGCGTGTGTCCGCCGGTGACGAGAATGGGGTAGTCCCCGCCCGCGTTCGGGTTCTCCTTGTGCACGGGAAGCCCTTCGCCCGCTTCCAGGTACCAGGGGTGATCGAGGTAGAACTGCTGGCGGCCCGTGAGCGTCGGCCACGGCTCCTTGCCCTCGACGAACCATTTGTGCGGCGCCAGGGCCTCGCCCTCCGGCAGGTCGGAACAGAAGGCGGAGATAGGGCCGTAGCTCCCCGTGCTCTTGACCCGGACAGCGCCCTTTTCGGAGATCTCCTTCCAGGACACGCCCTTGAGCGGCTGTGACATGCTGATGGAGATGTCGAGCGCCTTCGTGTCGTCGCCCTCCTGGAATTCGCCGTTGAAGCTCCAGTCGTCGAAGATGCGGCTCAAGTCGTGCTGAATGCCGAGCGCGTCGACGTAGGGGCCGATCTCGCGCTCGCGGGCGCGCTCCTGAATCTTGCGGGCGAGTTTAGCCATCATGTCGAACTCGCGGAGGGACTCGCCCAGGGGCTCGACCGCGCCCGCGCCCACGCAAATGTACGGCACGAGCGACTGACAGAACTTGATGCCAGCCTTTTCATGCCACCCGGCGGCCGGGAGGATGATATCGGCGTGCATGGCCGAGCTCGACATCCGGAACTCCCAGGTCACGATGAGCTCGAGGTCGGCCCACAGGTGTTCCTTGATGACGTGAGGCGCCGGCCACCGCCGCAGTGGATTCATGCCGGTGTACAGGAGGACCTTCGGCTTCTTGCCCACGGGCATCCATTTGTTCTCGAAGCACTCCTTCGCGTATTCCTCGACCGGCCGCGGGAGCGCGGGGTCCTGGAAGCGCATATCGTTCACGAGCTTGCGGAAGCCCTCGTCGTGGGCGTAGAGCCACACCATGGTCGGCGCGTTGGTCGACACGCGGCCGGCCATGGACTTCATGACCATCTCGATGTCGCGCACCTTCGGCCGCTGATCGGGCGGCGGGGGCTGCAGCGCCTCGAGCTGGCCCCGGTCATAGTTCAGGGGGATGTTCCACCAGGCGCCGATGCGCATGCCTCCGCCCTGCTTACCCGTGTGGCCTGCCAGGGCGAGGATGAGGATCATCGCCCGCTGGAAGAGGTCCATGTGGTAGTGCTTGCAGGCGCCCCACGAGGCGAAGATGCTCGCAGCCTTCGCCTTCGCGAAGTCGCGGGCGACCTTCCGCACCGTGTCCGCGTGCACCCCCGTGATGGCCTGGACGCGCTCCGGCGTGTACTGCTCCAGATGGGCCTTCAGCTTTTCCCACACCGGGCGGACGCGAACCTTCGCCCCGTCCTTGAGGGTCACCTCGTAGGTTCCCTCGAGCGCAGGGTCGACGCCGTCGAGGCGGAGCGAAGCGACAGGGTGACCCATGCTGCCCGGCGCCTCGACGAGCCCGCCTGTCTTCCGGTCCCAGAAGTAGAAGATGGCGTCGGAGCCCTCGTCCTGGAGGTCCTGCTGGCGGAGGAAGCGCTCCGTGTCCTCCCGCACCAGGAGCGGCAGATCGGTCTGCTCCTTGACGTACGCTTCCTGGTAGAGCCCCTCGTCGATGATGACCTTCGCCATGCCCAGCGCGAACGCCGCGTCGGTAGCGACACGTAGGTTCACCCAGAGGTCCGCGTGCATGCAGGTCGGGTTGTAGTCCGGCGCCACGACGACGAGCTGGGCTCCCCGGTAGCGGGACTCGAGCATGAAGTGCACGTCGGGGATGCGAGTGTAGGCCGGGTTGCCCAGCCAGACCATGATGTAGTCCGAATTGAAGTAGTCGTCGGACGTGCCGTCGGAGTTGAACAGCCCCCACGTCTGGATGGCGCCCATGGGGAGGTCGCCCACACTCGCCCATTCGTCCAGTGAGGTGGTGCCGATGAGCTGCGTGAGGCGGAACTGCGCCGGCGAGCCCGGCCCGAAGTCGATATTGGTGGTGCCCATGTCGTAGACGATGGCCTCGGGCCCGTCGGTGGTGGCGACATCGATGATCTTGTCGGCGATGATGGTGAGCGCCTCGTCCCAGGAGATGCGCTCCCACTTGCCCGACCCACGTTCGCCCACGCGCCGCAGCGGATACTTGATGCGCGTGGCGTCGTACATGAGGTCCGAGTAGACCATCCCCTTCTGGCAGCCCCGGGGATTGAAGTCCGGCAGGTGCGGCCCGGAGGGCTCGTAGATCGGGTTTTGCTCTTCGCGCCAGACGATGCCGTCCTTGACGAAGAGGTTGAGGGTGCAGGCGGAGATGCAGTCCGCCTGGTTGCACGTGCCCTTCACGACGCGGTCCCACGACCACTGCTCGCGGTACAGGTCCTCGGTGGAGGAGTAGGTCTGTGCGCGGGCGCTCGGGATGTCGAGGGAGGTCAGGCGTCGGGTGGCAGGCCGCTTGGCGGACCTCACGGCGGCCTCAGGGGCATGCTGAGTCATGGCTCCTCCTGCAACAGGAGGCAGCGCCGGGGTCCGAGAGTGGTTGTACCGGCAGCACACGTGGGCCCGTCAGGGCCGAACGTTCCTGGTTGGGGTGACGGTCAGCACAGGCCGAACGGTCCGTTAGGCCCTGAGTCCTATGGCCGTATGCCGTTCAGACTGACGGCATAGTCCGATCGGCCCTTCGACGCTTATTTGAGCAGGCGCTAAATTAAGCCATCGCCAGGGCCCGAACCGAAATCGGGTCGCGCAGTGCTGGAAAGGTCATGTCCATGGCCCAGACACGTACGGCGACGGAACGAACCAGGCAGACCAAAGCTGGACCGGCGGTCGAGGACCGGTACCGGGAGAAGATCCGATGGACCAAGTGGACCTGGGGGAGCCACTGCGTCGACTGCTACCCCAGCAACTGTCCCTTCCGCGTCTACGTCGGCCCCGATGGCGAGGTGTGGCGTGAGGAGCAGGCTGGGACCTACGGCGTTGTCGAGCCCGGCGTCCCCGATTTCAACCCCGCCGGCTGCCAGAAGGGCGTGTCCTGGCACCGTCTGCTCACGGGCAAAGAGCGCGTCCTCAAGCCCCTCAAGCGCGCGGGCGAGCGCGGCGAGGGCAAGTGGCAGGAGATCTCCTGGGACCAGGCCCTGACCGAGATCGCGGACCACATTATCGACGCCATCCAGGAGCAGGGCCCCGAGTCCATCATCCGCATCGGGGAGCCGGCCGAGGGCGGAACCCAGTCCCTCATCTACGGGAGCGCCGTCGTCAACCTCCTCGGCGGCACCGTGACGGACGTGCAGGCCGAGATCAACGACTTCTCGCCCGGCATCTACCTCACTTTCGGTAAGTTCGACCCCGCCGCGAGCTGCGACGACTGGTTCCACACGGACCTCATGCTCTGCTGGCAGATCAACCCGGCGTACACGTCCATCCCCTGGTACCACTTCATCGCCGAAGGCCGGTACCGGGGCGCCGAGGTGGTCGTCGTGGCGCCCGACTTCAACCCGACGGCGCCGCACGCTGACTACTTCGTGCCGGTGCGCATCGGCACCGATGTCGCTCTCGCGAACGCGATGTCCCAGACCATCATCGCCGAGGGCCTCGTGCACTGGGACTTCGTGAAGGAGCAGACCGATCTCCCCCTGCTCGTGCGGCTCGACAATCAGAAGTTCCTGCGCGCCAGCGACGTCGACGGCGGACGCGACGACCAGTTCTATTGGTTCGACACCAAGAGCGGACGCATCGTCGAGGCGCCGCGCGGGACGCTCGCCCTGGGCGACTGCGACCCGGCGCTCGAGGGGGTGTACACGGCAAAGCTCAAGGACGGGTCGACGGTCGAGGTGACGCCCGCCTTCGCGCTGCTCAAGCAGCTTCTCGACCGCGACTACACGCCCGAGCGGGCGCAGCAGATCTGCGGCGTGCATCCCGACGTCATCCGCACGCTTGCGCGGAAGGCGGCGACGAAGCGCACGCGGATGCTCATGGGGTGGAACTCTGGCAAGTACTACCACGGCGACCTGATGGAGCGCTCGATGATGCTCGTGCTTGCGCTCACGGGGAACTGGGGCAAGAAGGGCACGGGCGCGCGCTCGTGGGCCGTGGGCATGTTCGACGGTCAGTTCTTCGCGCCGAACAAGCCGATGCCCGGGCAGGAGGTCACTCGCCAGGCCATGGCCGGCCGGGACGCCATGTACCAGCAGCTCCTCCAGGAAGACCCGACGATGACGGAGGAGATCTTGAACCACGAGATGGCGTACCGCGGCGCCCACATGGGCGGGACGGTGCCTCCAGCCTTCTTCTGGTACTACCACTGCGGCTACCGCGAGATCTGGAACAGGAAGACGTGGGGCGACGTGGGAATGCGCCGCTCTTTCGATGAGTACTTCAAGGAGGCGATGGAGAAGGGCTGGTTCAGCGGCATGGTCCAGCCGCTGCCGACCCAGGAGCCACGCGTCGTGTTCGAGGTGGGATCCAACCTCCTGCGGCGCCAGCGCGGCGGCCAGAACATGCTGCTCAAGCACCTCTGGCCGAAGCTCAAGTGCATCGTCTCCATCGACTGGCGCATCAACACCACCGGCTTGTGGTCCGACTACATCCTGCCGGCGGCGCACCACTACGAGAAGCCGAACTTCTGCTACTCGACGCCGCACATCATGCACCTGACGTTTTCGGACCGCGCCGTGCCGCCACGAGGCGAGTCGAAGGAGGAGTTCGAGATTGCGGCGATGCTGGCGCAGAAGATCGAGGAGCGCGCCAAGGCCCGCAACTTCCTCGAATACACGGACAGCCACGGCGTCCAGCGCCGGCTGGACAATCTCGTCTCCCGCCTGACGCTCAACGGCTACTACGAGAACTCCGACAAGGTGCTGGACGAGATGGTGCGCGACAGCGTCGTGATGGGGAACTTGCCCGAAGGGACGACGCTCCAGACGCTGCGTGAGAAGGGCTATGTGCGCTTCGTGAACTGGGGCATGTCGCCGATGGCCATCGGTCAGGCGTCGGACATCAAAGAGAACGAGACGCACGCGCCGTTCCGGTGGCACACGGAGAAGAAGCTACCGTTCCCCACGCTCACGCGCAGGGCGCAGTTCTACATCGATCACGACTGGTTCCTGGAGGCCGGAGAGCAGCTCCCGGTGCACAAGGAGACGCCCGCCCAGGGCGGCGACTACCCGTTTCATCTCACGAGCGGGCACCCGCGGTGGTCCATCCACTCCATGAACATGACCAACCGCATCATCCTGAACACGCACCGGGGCCACCCGTTCTGCTACATCAACACCAGCGACGCCGAAAAGCGCGGCATCCGCGACGACGAAGTGGTCGAGCTCTACAACGACATGGGTTCGATCAAGGTGCACGTCCGGATGTCGCCGGCGGTCCGGCCGGGCCAGCTCATCATCTACAACGGCTTCGAGCCGTATCAGTTCCCCGACTGGCTCGACCCCTCGAACGTGGAACCGGGGATGGTCAAGTGGCTCGCGTTCGCCGGTGGCTACGGCCACCTACGCTACCGCGGGATTCACTGGCAGCCCGTCCCCATCGACCGGGCCATTCGCCTGGACATCCGGAAGCTCAACGGCGCCCCGGGAAAGGAGGAGTGAGGCATGCTGGCAAAGAAGGTGGCCGACGCGTCAGCCCTGCTCGACCCCACGGCGCGAGCCTGGGAGCAGGTCGACCGCGAGGTCATCGACCTGGTGGGAACGCCCATCCACCGTCAAACCTCCCGCTACGTGCGGACGGTCTGGGCCGACCGCCTCATCGGACGCGTGCGCGCGGTGGCCGTACGGGCGGCGCACGACGGCGAGCGACTCGTCATCCAACTTCAGTGGAACGACGAGACGGAGAACAACGACTACGGCAACCGCCAGTTCCCCGACGCTGCGGCCGTCCTGTTCCCCAGCAACGGTGACGCGCCGCTGACGACGATGGGCGCCCCCGACGCGCACGTCAACGGCTGGTTCTGGCGCGCGGACCTTCCGGAAGGGCAGAACATCGTCGCCCAGGGCCCGGGCACCGTCGAGAAGCTGAACGGCGCGACCATCGACGCCAAGGGCGTGTGGAAGGACGGCCGGTGGTCCGTGGTGTTGAGCCGGGCGCTGTCCGCGCGCGGCAAGGACAACGTCAAGCTGAGCCCGGGCAAGGCGGCCAAGATCGCGTTCGCCGTCTGGGAAGGCAGCAACCAGGAACGTGGCGGCCTGAAGGCCTTCTCGCGCGAGTGGCGCGAGATCACGCTGGAATAGGAGGATCGGCCCATGCCGAAGAATGGCTCGAACCCCAATGGCAAGACGGCGATGGCGCCCCGGTCCGAGAACCAGGTCGCCATGGTCTTCGACCTGAACAAGTGCATCGGCTGCCAGACGTGCTCGGTGGCGTGCAAGACGCTGTGGACGCGGGACGAGGGCACGGACTACCAGTGGTGGATGACGGTGAACACCCTGCCCGGACGGGGCTGCCCAAAGGACTGGGAGCAGATGGGCGGTGGCTACCGGGAGGGGGTGCCCCAGGCGGGCATCTTGCCGACGCGGCAGGAGTTCGGCGGGGGCTGGGACTTCAACTACGAGGAGGTGTTCTACTCGGGGAAAGGGAACCGGGTGCACCTGCAGCCGGTGGGTGAGAAGCCGACGTGGGGACCGAACTGGGACGAGGACCAGGGAGCAGGGGAGTATCCGAACGCGTACTACTTCTACATGCCGCGGCTGTGCAACCACTGCACGCGGCCGGCGTGCGTGGAGGCGTGTCCTCGGGGTGCGATGTACAAGCGGCCGGAGGACGGGATCGTGTTGCGGGATGAGGAGCGGTGCCGTGGGTACCAGTTCTGCGCGGAGGCGTGTCCGTACAAGAAGATTTACTTCAACTACGTGCGGAAGGTGAGCCAGCACTGCATCATGTGCTTCCCGCGGCTGGAGCAGGGGGTAGCGCCGGCGTGTGCGCGGCAGTGTCCTGGTCGGCTGGTGTTCGTGGGGTATCTGAACGACAAGGAGCGGCCGATCTACAAGCTGGTGTACGAGTGGGAGGTGGCGCTGCCGCTGCACCCTGAATACGGCACCGAGCCCAACGTCTTCTACATCCCGCCGCTCAGCCCATACCGGCTCAACGACGACGGCAGTCTCGACACGGAGACGCCGCGCATCCCGATGGAGTACCTCGAGCGGCTCTTCGGCCCCCGCGTCCACAAGGCGCTGAACACGCTGAAGAGCGAGCTCGAGAAGGTCCGCAACGGCGGGAAGTCCGAACTGCTGGATACGCTCATCGTGTACCGCTGGCACACGTTGTTCGAACCGTTCACCCGCGACCCCGTGGAGGTGGGAGGCCCGCAAGCAGCATCGAAGCGGTAAGGACATTCAGGTAGACGCCGGGGTCCGGAGCCCAGCCGGCGTCCCGACAGGCGACGAACGATGAGCCAGCGGGTCCGCCTCGGCGGATGAACGGTCCAGCGGGTCGCCGGTCGAGGACGAGGGCTGGGCTCCCCTGCACCGTAGTTGGGATGAGGGTTCATGAGCCGGGTCAGTCGACGGACATTTCTGAAAGCGACGGGCGCTGCGGTCGCGGCCCTGGGCCTCACCCGGCTCGTCCCGCTCCCGTCCTTCCAGCGGAGCCTGTCCACCGCTGCGCGCACCTACTCGAACTTCGAGGACGTGTACCGGCAGAAGTGGACCTGGGACAAGGTCACCTGGGGTACCCACCTCGTCGACTGTTATCCCGGCTCGTGTTCCTGGCGGGTCTACACCAAGGACAACGTCGTCTTCCGTGAGGAGCAGGGCGCTCAGTACCCGCAGATCGAAGACCGCGTGCCCGACATGAACCCGCGCGGCTGCCAGAAGGGCGGCTGCTTCAGCGAGGTCATGTACGGCGCGGAACGCATCACGTTCCCGATGCGCCGGGTCGGCGCCCGAGGTGAGGGCAAGTGGGAACGCATCTCATGGGACGAGGCGCTCACCCAGGTCGCCGACGGCATCCTGGACGCCATCCAGGAGCAGGGACCCGAGTCGGTCATCTTCGAATTCGGCTCCGGCGAGGGCGGCACGGTGCACGGCGCCGTGCCCGGCTGGCGGCTGATGCGCCTCATCGGGGCCACCGTGCTCGATAACAACGCGCTCACGTCGGACTTCAACGTCGGCATCTACGAGACCTTCGGCAAATTCCACTTCGTGAGTTCCATCGACGACTGGTATCACGCCGACCTGCTGCTCCTGTGGCACATGAACCCGCTGTACACGCGGATTCCCTCGGCGCACTACATCATGGAGGCGCGGTACAACGGCGCGCGCGTCGTGTCCATCGCGCCCGACTACAACGCCTCGACGATTCACGCCGACCTCTACGTGCCGGTGGAGCCGGGAAGCGACGCCGCGCTGGCGCTCGCCGTTTGCAAGATCGTCGTCGACCGGGGCGCAGTCAACGAGCCGTTCGTCAAGGAACAGACGGACTTGCCCCTGCTCGTCAGGAGCGACACGGGTCGGTTCCTGCGGCAGCCCGACGTCGAGGGCGAGGGGCGCGAGGATCAGCTCTACGTCTGGGATCGGGCGAGTCAGAAGCTGGCGAAGGCGCCTCGGAAGACGCTCAAGCTCGGGAAGATCGACCCCGCGCTCGACGGCGCGTATCGGGTGCGGTTGCACGACGGCAGCGAGGTCGAGGTGCGCCCGGCCTTCGCGCTTCTGCGGGAGCTGCTCGAGGACTACACACCTGAACGGGCGTCGCGCATCACCGGCGCCTCGCCGCGGCTGATCGAGCGCTTGGCCGACCTGGTCATCGAGGCGAAGCGGATCCACATCCTCCAGGGGTTCAACACTCCGAAGTACTACCACGGGGACCTCATGGAACGGTCCATGGCGCTACTGCTGGCGCTCACCGGGAACTTCGGGCGCCAGGGGACAGGCATGCGCGGCTGGAACAGTAGCCAGCTCGTCATGGCCAACAACCTCAAGAGCAAGCCAGGCTTCGAGGGCTTCATGGAGCTGGCCCAGAAGCAGCTCGAAATCGAGCACGAGGTCAAGAAGCGCGACCCCGACCTGACGCCGGAGATGCTGGCCATCGAGATCGAGCGTGAGGAGGCGAAGCGGAGCGCCCTCGCGCCTCTGAACATGGGCGCGATGACCGTGCCGCCGCACTTCTTCTGGTACTGGCACGGAGGCTACCGCGAGGTCTGGAACCGGCGTGATTGGTCCGACACCGGGATGAAGCGCTCGTTCGACGAGTACTTCCGGGAAGCCGTCGAGAAGGGCTGGTGGGAGGGCGTCGTCCAGCCGAAACCGGACCAGGAACCGCGCGTGTTTATCGGGGCCTGCGGCAACACGCTCCGCCGCACGCGCGGCGGCGGAAAGCTGCTCCTCGAGCATGCCTGGCCCAAGTTCAAGCTCGTCGTCACCATCGACTACCGCATGAGTTCGACCGCGCGGCAGTCCGACATCTTCCTGCCGGCGGCGGCGTACTACGAGAAGACGGATTTCCGGTTCCCGACGGCGCACCTGAACTTCCTCGTCTTCACCGACAAGGCGGTGGATCCTCCCGGAGAGGCGAAACCCGAGTGGGAGATCTTCTACTTGCTCGCCCAGAAGCTGGAGGAGCGCGCGAGAGCTCGGGGCTTGGAGTCGTACCGCGATCGCCACGACCCGCCTCGCGAATTCCGCTTCGATGGCCTGCTGCATCGGTACTCGATGGGCGGCCAGATCGGCCCGCACGACGAGGACAAGCTGGCCGAGGATCTCATCTACGACACCGTCCGCGCGGGCGCGTTGCCGGAGCGAACCTCGCTGAAGACGGTCCGCAAGAAGGGCATCGTGCGGTTCACGCACATCGGCATCGATGCCGTGGGCATGAACATGGCCACCGACATCAAGCCGAACAAGACGATCAATCCGCTGACGTGGCACGTGGATAAGAAGGTGCCCTACCCCACATACACGCGGCGCATCCAGTTCTACATCGACCACGAGTGGTTCCTGGAAGCGGGCGAGCAGCTCCCGGTCCACAAGCCCACGCCGAAGATGGGCGGCGACTACCCGTTCGTCATGACCAGCGGACACCAGCGGTGGTCCATCCACTCCATGTGGGTGCTGAACGGCGTGCTGTCACGGACGCACCGCGGCCACCCGACGCTCTTCATGAACCCGCAGGACATGAAGGCCAAGGGCATCGAGGACGACGAAGAGGTGCGCGTCTATAACGACTTCGATTCGTTCTACGTGCGCGTAAAGCGGGCGCCCTCCTGCCGTCCGGGACAGGTGGTCATCTATCACGCCTGGGAGCCGTTCCAGTTCCGTGGCGGGAAATCGTACGACTTCGCGATTCCGGGCTTCATCAAATGGCTCCATCTGGCAGGCGGTTACGGGCATCTCCGCTACTGGCGGTGGAACTGGGTGCCGCAGCAGGTCGACCGTGCGGTGATGGTGAACGTGGAGAAACTGACGTGAAGGTGAATCTGGTCGCCGTGCAGGCGAAGCCCGTGATGTCCGACTACGCGAGCGCGGAGGCCTTTTACCGCAAGATGAAGGCCTTGATGGAGCGCGTGGCTCGCGAAGTGGACCTCTCCATCCCGACGCTCGTGGCCTATCCCGAGGGCATCGGCCTCCCGCTCGCGTTCGTGCCTCAGACCTATCACCAGATCGGCGACGCCAAGGCGATCGCGCAGGTGCTGTTGCGCGCGATCCCGAAGAACCTGCCGCGGTTCACCAGGGCGCTCCTGCGGTTCCGCACCTCGGTCATCCGCACCGTGTTCCTGGAGACCGCCCTGGAGGCGGAGGAGATGTACACGGCCACGTTCTCCTCCCTGGCGCGCGAGTACGGCGTGTACCTCTGCGCCGGGTGCATCTACCTCCCCCACATCGAGGAGGAGGCCGTCAAGGGCAGGCACGTCGTGAGCAAGGCGGTCTACAACCAGTCGTTCCTGTTCAACCCCGGGGGGGTCTGCCTGCGGCGGACGCCGAAGATCAACCTGGCGCCTCCTACGGAGCCGAAGTTCGGCTTCAGCCCCGGCCACCGTGGCGACGTGATGCCGGTGGACACGAAGATCGGCCGACTGGGGACGCTGGTCTGCTACGACGCGTTCCACCGGACCCTCATCGAACGGCTGGACGCGATGGGCGTGGAGACGGTGCTGAACCCGTCGCACAACGAGCGGCGGTGGGAGGCGCGAGCGGGATTCAACCAGGCGATCACCGTGGGCGAGGCGTGGATCCTCCACGGCCTCCCCGGGATGATCCAGGGCCGGGAGCATCTGCGCTACGGCGTGACGCCCATGCTGGTCGGCCCCGTGTTCGACATCCAGTCGCACGGCCAATCGATGATCTGCCGGAATCTGGGCCGGGCCGATGCCGACCCGAGGAAGTCTCTTTTGGCCCAGGCGTCGGTGGACGAGGAGGACGTGATCTACGCAACGGTGGACGTGATGAGCGCCTTCACGGCCAACGGCAGGGCGTACTTGCCCGCACTCAAGGGCCCGACGCCGACGCCGTTGCTCGAGGAAGGGAGCGAGGCGGAGGCCAGTCATGGCGGTGCGTGAACTGACACGGTGGGTCACAGCTCCGCCGGCGCTGGCCTCGTTCGGCGAGGCGACCCGTCTTCAGGCGCGACACTACGTGCTGCTCTGGGGCGGGCTGTCCATGAGCATGCTTGCGTTCCTGCCTGGTGCGTATCTCGTGCCCGCGCTCAGCCTGCGGGACGCCGTGCTCGTGGCGCTCCTCGGCAGCGCAGCCGGCGCGGCGATGCTGGCCATCGTCGCCGCGGTCGCTGTCAAGCGCGGACAGAACACCGTCGGCCTGCTCTCGAGCACGCTGGGCGTACCCGCGGGCACGGCGATCGCCACGTTCTTGCTCTTGCGTCACGTCGCCTGGGCGACGTTCGCCCTGGCGTTCGCCACCGAAGCGGCGAGCCACGTGCCCGGTGCCGGCGACTCCGCCATCCTCTGGGGGATCGCGTTCGGCGCCGCGGGCGTGGCGCTGGCGCTGCTGCCGGCGCAGACCTTCGTGCGCCGGTGGATGGGCCGGTTCGCGTTCTGGGTGGGATTGCTGCTCATCGCCCTCATCACCATCACCGGCGTGTTCAGCTACGGCATCCCGGTGTTGCACGACGCCGACGGCATGGGCGGATGGCCCACGGTCGCCCAGGGCTTCGACCTGGTGGCGGCGATGCCGTTGCTGTGGTTGCCCGTCGTGGCTGACTACGCCCGCGATGCGCGGTCGCCCCGCGACGCCGCTGGGGGCGCCCTCGTGGGCGCGGGCCTCATGACGGCGTGGTTCGTCATCGTCGGCCTCCTGTGGGTCTTCACCGTGAACGCCCGAGATGTCGCCGCGTTCGTGACCGCGCTGCCGGTCGGGATCGGCGGCCTGGTCGTGATCCTCGCGCTCGAGGCCGACCAGGTGGCGGCGAACGTCCATGCCGCGTCGATGGCCGGCGGCCGCTTCGGCTACCGTTACTTCCGCCCGGCGCTGATGGCCGCGGGAGCCCTGGCCGCCGTCTTCGTCGTGACCACCAACGCCATGGGTGTCGAAGATTTCGCCCTGATGCTCTCGAACCTGTTTCTCCCGTTGTTCGGCGTTGTCGTTGCGCGGCACCTGATTCCCGAGGCGCCGAAGGCGGTCGCCTGGGCGGCGTGGATCGCCGGCGTGCTCGCCTTCGGATGGATCGACCCGAGCACGGTTGGGCCGTGGCGCGACGTGATGAAGGTCGTGTACGTGGGCGTGCTCCAGGCGCCGTTTCCCCTGGGAGGCGAGCTGACCCAGGTGCCTGCGACTGCGGCCTCGCTCGCCGTCGCGTTCGGCGGGTATCTGCTCGTGTCCTGGCCGTGGTGGTTCTTCCGGAGGGAGTTCTGATGGCCCAGCGCGCTCCCACGCCGAAGCGCCAGCTCGCGATGGTGTTCGACCTGAACAAGTGCCTGGGTTGCCAGACCTGCTCCATCGCCTGCAAGACCCTCTGGACCGACCAGGAGGGCATGGAGCACATGTGGTGGAACGTCGTCAACACGCTGCCCGGCGCCGGGTCGCCCCGCGGCTGGATGGAGAAGGGCGGCGGCTTCGACGAGGAGGGCAAGGCGCGGCCCAGCGAGCTTCCCAGTGACGCTGACTTCGGTGTCGCCTGGACGTACAACTACGAAGAGGTGTGGGAGGGAGGCCCGAACGTCTTCCTTCGTAAGGACCGCGACCCGGGCTGGGGCATGAACTGGGACGAAGACGAGGGCGACGGTGAATGGCCCAACACCTATTTCTTCTACCTCCCGCGCATCTGTATGCACTGCACACGCCCCGCCTGTCTCGAAGCGTGTCCGAGGTCGGCGATTTACAAGCGGGAGGACAACGGCATCGTGCTCATCGACGAGGAGCGATGCCACGGGTATCGCTTCTGCGCAGAGGCGTGCCCCTACAAGCGCATCTACTTCAACCCGGTGCGTCGCATCTCGCAGAAGTGCGTGCTCTGCTTCCCGCGCGTGGAGCAGCGGGTTCCCCCGGCCTGCATGCGTCAGTGCCCGGGACGGATTCGGTTCTTCGGTTACCTGGACGACGAGAACAGCGCGGTCTACAAGCTCGTCAAGAAGTGGAAGGTGGCCATCCGCCTGCATCCCGAGTTCGGCACGGAGCCCAATCTCTACTACGTGCCGCCGCTGGCTCCACCGCGCCTCTTGCCCAACGGCGACATCGATGAGGAGAACCCGCGGATCCCGAAGGAGTATCTCGAGTGGCTGTTCGGGCCCGATGTCTGGCCCGCCCTCGAGACCCTGAAGGCCGAGATGGAGAAGCGCCGGCGCGGCGAGCCGTCGGAGCTGATGGACATCCTCATCGCCTACCGCCACAAGGACATGTTCGGCGGGTTCGACCAGGATCCGGGCGTCCTGGACCGCAAGCCGATGCGGATCGATTTGGGCCCGCTCACCTCGCCGGGTTCCGAAGCCTAGGCCTCCGGCCTAGCCGACGGCGAGGCTCTCTACGTCGATGCCGCCCGGGCGGATCGCCAGCGTGACCGTTCCCGCCTCCGTCTCCAGCGCGACCGTGTAGTGGCCCACCGTGCGCATGCCGACCCTGACGCTGTGGAGCGTCTTGCCCGCGAACGCGGCGAGGGCGGCGTTCGCCCCCTCCAGGCGCCGTTCGAGTTCGCGACCCGGCGGCAAGCGCCTGAACAGTCCGGTCAGGATGCGTTCGCCCTCGGCCCGGTAGCGGCGGCGAGCGCGACCGGTTTCGAGGAGCATGGCCACCACGGAGCCGAGCGTCTCCTCGTCGTCGGCCGCGACGAGCCCCTCCTGGACCTGCGCCGTGAGGCGGTCGTACAGAGCCCGCCGCGACGGATCGGCGGCCGCGGCGATGGCGGCGAGCTCCGTGAGGAGGATCTGGCGCTCTTCCGCGTTCAGGTTGAGGGCCATGCCCTCCTGGTTCACGCGTGCCCCGCTTCGCGGAGGATGGCTGCCGCCTCGTGCTCGAACCCGCCGGTTTCGATGGGGCAGTGAATGCCGCACTCCTTGGGCGCATTCACCTCCCACCACCAGCGCCCGGCGCGATGATCTTCACCGGGCTCGATCGGGCGCGTGCACGGCGCGCACCCGATGCTCGTGTACCCGAGGTCGTACAGCGGGTTGTACGGAACGTCGTTCGCGCGGAGGTAGTCCCACACCTCGTCTTCGGTCCAATCGGCGAGGGGGTTGATCTTGACGATCCCGCCGTGGTCGTGGTCCAGCTCGACCTTGCGAATGGCGGCGCGGGAGGCCCACTGGTCGCGGCGTAGCCCTGTGAACCAGGCGTCGACATGTTCGAGGGCGCGGACGAGCGGCCGCACCTTACGGATGTGGCAGCAGACCAGGCGAAGGGGCACCGACGTGCGGAACAGCTCCACCCCGTGCCGCCGCACCATCACCTCAACCTCGGTGGGGTCGGGGTGCAGGATCTCCCATCGCGCCTCGGGGTAGCACTCGCGGACCTGTTCCAGGAAGCGGTAGGTCGCCTCCGGCAGCATACCGGTGTCCACCGTCATGACCCGCACGTCCGGCTTGATCCGGTAGGCCATGTCGAGAATGGCCATGCCGTCAGCTTGCAGCGCCGTCACCACGGCGACCTGGTCGCCGAACGTCTCCAGCCCCCACGAGATCACGTCCTGTGGTTCCTGGTCGTCGAGCTGGACAGCGATCTCGCCGATCTCGAGGTCGTCAAACAGGATCCTGGTTCGTTCCATGGACTGCCTCCGTGTTATCCACCCGCCATCGCCATCAGGATGGTGACTTCGTCGCCCGGCCGCAGCGCCGTGGCGAGTCCGTCCAGGTTGCGAATGTCCTCGTCGTTCACTGCCACCAGGAAGGTCTCCGACACCTGGCCCTCGGCGGTGAGGAGCTCGGCGCCGAGCCTGGGGAACTGCGCCGCCAGCGCGCGGAGCGCATCGCCCACCGTCGCCACGGTCAACTCCACGTGGTCGACGCCGTCGGTGCGGTCCAGCAGGGGCCCGGGGATGCGCACCGTGACGGCCGACGGCGCCGTCGTCGCGACGGCCGGCGCCCCGAGTCCGATGAGCTGAAGGTCCTCGTCGGACCGCTCACGGCAGAAGTCGCGGAACCGGTACGACGGGTCGTCCCGCCGATCTCGCTCTTCCATCCACGCCTCGATGAGGCGGGTGAGGACGTCGACGATCTGCGCGGCCGGGACGCGTCGGAGGACCGGCCGCGCGACCGCCGCTCCTGCACCGAGGCCGCCCCGCAGGGCCACGTCGTACGCCTCCTCCCGGCCATCCGCGCTCGCGGTCGTCGTACCCTGAAGGCCGATGTCGCTCACCCAGTGGTGAGCGCACGCGTGGGGACAGCCGTCCATGTAGATGCGGAGGCCGTCCAGCCCGCGGCCGAAGCGGGCCTCGAGCGCGCCGACGATCTCGTTCAGCTTCCCTTTGGTCTCCGCAACCGAGTAGTTGCAGAAGTCGTGACTCGTGCAGGCGGTGGAGTGCCAGTAGAGCGGGTGACGGTCATGCGGGAACCCGACGCGGCGCACGTCCTGCAGGGTGCGCTCCAGCCGTTCCTCCGGGATGTTGGCGACGATGAAGTTCTGCTCACGGGTGAAGCGGACGTCGCCTCCGAAGTCCTCGACGATGTCCGCGAGCTTGCGAAGCTGCGATCCCGTGATCCAGCCGCTCGGCACCGGGAAGCCGACGTAGTAGCGGCCCTCCTGCGTCTGCCGGTGGACGCCGAGGTGCGTCGTGTCACCGGCGGGCTCGGGCGCGCGGCCGTCGGGCAGCGGTTGCCCCAGCTCCTCCTCGACCATCCGGCGCACCTCCTCGGGGCCGTAGTCGTCGACGAGGAACTTGATGCGCGCCTTGGCGCGACTCATCCGGTAGCGCAGGTTCTTCTGCCAGACGTCGGTGACGGCCCGCAGCGTCGGGACGGCGAGATCGAGCGGCACGAAGACACCCAGATCGCGGGAGATGCGCGGTGTGGCCGAGAGGCCGCCGCCGACCCGCAGCGCGAACCCCGGCTCGCCATCGCGGATGGTGCCGACGAGTGCGACGTCGTGGATCTCCGGCGCGTTGCACTGGGCAGGGCAGGCCGCGATGCTGAACTTCTGCTTCCGCGGTAGATTCGAGTACTCGCGATTGCCCCAGAAGAAGCGGGCGGCGTCCTCGATCACCGGCCGAACGTCGAACAGCGAGCCGGGATCGATACCGTTGACCGGGCAGCTGGTGATATTCCGGACGGTGTCGCCTTCTGCGCCAACCGTCGTCAGCCCTGCCGCCTCGATGGCGCGGAGCACCTCGGGGAGCTGCTCCATGCGCACCCAGTGAAGCTGGATCCCCTGTCGGGTCGTGAGCTCCGCGTAGTCACGACCGTATTCGCCCGCGATGCGGCCGATGGCTCGAAGCTGGGCCGGCTGCAGCAGCCCGCCAGGCACCTTCAGCCGCACCATGAAGGTGCCCACCTTTGGCTTGTCGTGGGCGATCCCCCACCAGTAGAGGCGGACCATGTCCTCCTCGGGGACGGCCTCGTACCCGCGCGCAATCAGCTCGGGGAGCTCGCCGATGACGTCGAGAGGGAAGCGGTCGCGTTTCAGGCGTTCGATGCTATTGCGCCGGTAGACCTGTTCCCAGAAAGGAGTTGCCAGCGTACGGACGACCGGAGGCTGCATGGCAGGCAGCGCTTGTTGAATAAAGCACCCGACTTCGTCAACTATCCTACCGTCCCTGCGCCGGTGCGTCAATGGGGGTCCGGCGGGCCTCACGCGAACAAGGTCGAGGCGACGCCCGGTGGAAAAGGAACGTTGGACAACGCCCGAACGTAGGTCTGCTGGCTCCATAGCTGCCGGTGAAAGGTCTCGGGTAATCGCAGCAGCGCGTCGTAGGCGGGAAGCTGGGAGCGGTGGTGCTGGATCGCTTCCCAGGCGGTCGCCCAGTGCTCCGACGCGTCGATCCTTACCGAGACCGCGGAAGCAGGCCAGGCTGCCGGGCGCCGGATCTGGCCGTCCACCTGCATGGCGATGGCTCCGAAGGCCGATTCGTACAGATCGATGGTCTCTCGGGTCCACGCCATGTAGTACAGCGCATCGACAGCGTGCGTCGTGCCCGGGAGCGACTTGTCGGCCGCGCGCATGGTCGCTTCCGTGGCGAAGCGGCTAATGGCGATGTGGTCCGGGTGACCGTACAGTCCCCAGGAATCGAACGTCACCACCACATGAGGGCGTAGGCGGCGAATGTCGGTGGCCAGGCGGTCGACGATCGCCTGAGGATCGGCGCGGTCGAGCTCGCCATCGACGTAGTCGAGGAGGACAACGTCGCGTAGCCCAAGGACGCCTGCGGCGGCCTTCAATTCCGCCTCTCGGATGGCGCCGAGAGCCTCGAGGCCAGGGTGTTGCTCTGGCGCGCCGTGCCAGCCCTGCTGGCCCCGCGTCGCAGTGATGAGATACGTCTCGACACCTTCCGCCGCGCATTTCGCGAGCATACCGCCGTTGCCGAGGGACTCGTCGTCCGGATGGGCGAAGATCGCGAGCAGTCTCGGGGTGGACTCGTGGGCCATGGACTCGCCTCCTCCGGTCACGCGCTCGCCTCGAGCGGCTGCGCACCGGCGGGTCGCAGCCGCAGCTTCGAGAGTGGGAGACGCTCGCCGAACATAACCAGGGCCACGCCGGAGACGATCACGGCGGCGCCAACGAGGGCGTGCGCGCCGACCGGCTCTCCCAGGATCGACCAGGCCAGGCCGAGCCCGGCGGCTGGAAGGATATAGGTCACGAGGGACGCCTGGACAGCGCCCGCGGCTCCGACGACCCAGATGTACAGGCCGTAGGCGGCGCCGGTGGCCACCGCTCCCAGAAGGACCAGGGCGAGGACCGCCTGTGGGCTCATGGTCGCGTAGGCGCCGACGCCGTCGGTTGCCAGGACGACGGGGGCGGTCATGAGGGCGCCGGCGCCCAGTTTGAACGCGGTGAGCCGCAGCGGATCGAACCGGCGGAGCAACACCCTCGTGTAGACCGCCGCCGATGCGTGCGAGGCTGCGGCCCCGATGACGGCCAGGATGCCGGCCCCGTTGTGGCTCGTGACGTCCAGGACCGCCCCGTCGGACACGATGACGACACCGAAGAACCCGAGGACCAATCCCACGACCTTCGCGAGGCTGATGCCCTCGTTCAACGCCAGCACGGCGAACACCGTGGTGAAGAGCGGCATGGTCGACATGAACACTGACGCGTCTCCGCTCTCGATCCGGGTCTGGGACCAGGCCACCAGCCCGTTCGGAACGACGTTGTCGATGAGGCAGAGCAGGGCAGCCGGCATGACGATGTCTCGAGAGACCGTCGGACCGGATCGGGCGAAGAGCACCGCCGTCACCACCAGCGCGCCCAGGCTCAGCCGTGCGCCGACGATCTGCGCCGGGCTCAGCTCGTCCACCAGCACCTTCATGAGGACGAACGCCCCGCCCCAGGTGACGCCCAGGAACAGCAGCGCCGTCGTAACAGGGATGGTCTTGTGCTTCTGCATGGCGTTCTCCGTCCTCTTCTCGCGCGAGCTGCCGCCCCGCTTCACCGAGGCGGCAGCTCGCACCAGCTCTGGTACTGCCCGTCCGATGACCGGACGAGATAGTGGCCGGCTGCCTGAGTGTCGAGCCAATCACGGACGATCGCTTCGGGGAGCGACGAGACGTTCGCCAGGTGCTGGGTCGTGACGGGCCCCTCGCGCGCGATGATCTCGTACAGACCGTACCGCTCTCCGAAGGCGATGCTCGCGACGAACCGACTGCTGCGTAGTACCGTCACTGCCACGGCCATGCTCCTTTCTCTGGATCGAAGTTCGAGGGCAGCGTAAGGTCCGGCGGGTCCCGGAGCTTGGAGCGCCCGTGTGGGGCATGTAGAGGATTTCTAGAGAAATCGCTTTACATCGTGGGCGCCGCGGCCTATTCTGGAGCGTCCCAGCGGCCGGGGCATGGCGCCATGATGTACGTCTTCGCCGACTGTGAACTCGACACCCGCACGTTCGAACTTCGACGTCACGGAAGCGTCCTGCCGGTCGAGCGGCAGGTGTTCGACGTATTGGCCTACCTCGTCGAGCACCGGGACCGCCTCGTCACCAAGGAAGAACTGCTCGACCGAATCTGGGGCGATCGCTTCGTGAGCGAAGCGGCGCTCAACAGCCGCGTCATGGCGGCGCGCAAAGCCATCGGCGACAACGGCAGAGATCAGCGCCTCATCAAGACCGTACACGGGCGTGGTTACCGCTTCATCGCTCCCGTGTCCGCTCGCGACGACGCCCCGTCCGGCGCCCGCGAAACGAGGGCCGTCGGCCCCGCCAGCGTGGCCGCGCAGGCGCAGGAGCCATTGCCCGAGCCGCCGCCGCAGGACATTCGCATTGGCATGGCTCCTGACGGCGTGAACATTGCCTACGCGGTGACGGGAGAGGGCCCTCCTCTCGTGAAGGCGGCGAATTGGCTCAGCCACCTCGAATTCGATTGGCGCAGTCCCGTCTGGCGGCACTGGCTCGAAGAGCTGGCGCGCTATCACCGGCTCATCAGGTACGACCCGCGTGGCACGGGGCTCTCGGACTGGGAGGCGGCGGACGTTTCGTGGGAGGCCCGGGTGCGCGATCTGGAGACCGTGGTGGAGGCCGCCGGCGTCGAGCGATTCGCCCTGTTCGGGATGTCCGGCGGTGGGGCCCTCGCCGTCGCGTATGCCGCGCGCCACCCGGAGCGCGTCAGCCATCTCATCCTGTACGGAGCGTACGTCCGAGGATGGCGGAAACGAGCGAAATCGCAGGACGAATTCGAAGAAGAGGAGGCGCTTCTCACCCTGATGAAGGCGGGATGGGGCCGCGACTCTCCGACCTATCGACAGATTTTCGCGTCCGACTTCATCCCCGGTGCGACGTGGGAGCACATGCGGTGGTTCAACGACCTCTGCCGCGTCTCGGCCTCTCCCGAAAACGCCGTGGCCTTTCACCGTACGTCCGGTGACATCGACGTTTCCGATTTGCTATCGCAGGTAAGGGTGCCCACGCTCGTTCTCCACGGACGCGGCGATCTCGTCGTCCCGTTTGAAGAGGGAAGGGCGCTGGCCGCGGGCATCTCGGGCGCCCGGTTCGTGCCGCTCGAGTCCCCAAATCACATCCTTCTGGAAGACGAGCCTGCCTGGCGCGTGTTTCTGGGTGAAGTCCGCGCATTTCTCGGCGTGCGCGACGTTTCGGAGGCGCGAGTCGGTCACGACCACATGCACGCGATCCTGTTCACCGATATCGAAGGGTCGACCGAGCTGATGAGTCGCCTCGGGGATCGGGCGGCGCGTGACCTCCTGCGCGAATACGAAGCCATCGCGCGAGATGCGTTCGCCTTGCAGGGCGGCAGGGAGGTGAAGGCGCTCGGCGACGGTTTCATGGCGACCTTCCACTCCGCCGTACGCGCGCTGGAGTGCGCCGTGGCTATCCAGCGGCGCGTCGCCGAGCGCGGCACGGCCGAGGCCCTCCGCGTTCGGATCGGGATCAACGCGGGAGAGCCGATACCCGAGCGCGACGACCTCTTCGGGAGCGCGGTGAACCTGGCGGCGCGCCTCGCAGCCCAGGCGGAAGGCGGAACGATCCTCGTCTGCGACGTCGTCCGCCAGCTGGTGACCGGCAAAGGCTTTGTGTTCGAGGATCGGGGACTGGCTGTGTTCAAGGGATTCCCGGAGCCGGTGCGCGTGTTCGAGCTCGGATGGCGTCCGTGAGCGACATGCGTCGATGGCTCACGAGAGCTCGGCTCAGTGAGTGATAGCGCTGCGCGCCTCCAGTACGGGGCGCATCTCCCCCTCATCGGGTTCGCGGGCGAACGTTGGTCGCTGGCCGGCCTGTGCGACTACGTGCGTGCGGCGCGGGAGCTCGGCTTCAAGTACCTGACGGCGAACGATCACCTCGTCTTCCCCGCCCCCTGGTTGGACGGCTTGGTCGCCCTCGCTGCGACGTTGCGGGACGCGGAAGGAATGACGCTGATGACGACGGTCTCCCTTCCGGTGGTCCGCGGGCCGGCGGCTTTGGCCAAGGCCGCATGCGCCATCGATCTCCTGTCCGAGGGACGGCTGATCCTCGGCGTTGGACCGGGCTCGTCCCCGTACGACTACGAAGTTGCAGGACTTCGCTTCGAGGATCGGTGGAAGCGTTTCGATGATGCCGTGGCTGCCCTCCGCACGTTCTGGCGAGAGGGGGAACGCCACATCGGCCCCTTCTACAGCGGGTCCGGAGACCTCTTGCGGCCTTTGCCGGCTCGACCGGGCGGGCCGCCCATCTGGATTGGCGCTTGGGGCTCCGAGGCGGGCATCCGCCGGGTGGCCAGGGCGGGCGACGGGTGGCTTGCGTCCGCATACAACACATCGCCCGGCGCCTTCGCTGCCGGCATCAGCCGCCTTCGAATCCAGTTGTCGCAGCTCGGGCGGGACCCTGAGCGGTTCCCCAATGCGGTGGCGACCATGCTGGTGCACGTGACCGACGACGCTGCCGAGGCGAGACGGGTGCTCGAAGACGTCGTCGCGCCCGTTCTCAAGCGACCGGCGGAGGAGCTCGGAGAGCGATTGCTGATCGGTGGCGCCCGCGAGAGCGCTGCGAAGCTCGCCGATTTGGCGGAAGCCGGCGTGCAGCGCGTGTTCATCTGGCCCGTACTGGACCCGACACGTCAGCTCGAGCTGTTCATGGACAGGGTGGCGCTCCAGGCAGGTTCAACGTAGCTGGGGGCGCATGGCCAGTCCCGGCTGCCAGGGGCGGCGCAGCGCGCTCGCGCCCGTCTCGTCCGGTGCGAACGGCGCCGGTATAATCCTGTCCATCGCAGGTCTGAACGGGAGGAGGAACGACTGTGCCGGGACCGCTGGAAGGCATTCGCGTCGTCGAAATGGGCGTGTGGGTCGCGGGGCCGTCCGCCGCGGCCATCCTGTGCGACTGGGGTGCCGACGTGATCAAGATCGAGCCGCCGACTGGCGACCCCTTCCGTGGCCTCTTCGCGTCGGCGCTGGGCGCCATGATCCCGGTGAATCCGCCGTTCGAAGTCGACAATCGGGGCAAACGCAGCGTCGCCCTCAACCTCGAGACGGACGAGGGACGGAGGATCGCCCGCGCGCTCATCGAGCGAGCCGATGTCTTCGTCACCAACATGCGCCCGCGCGCCGTCGAGGACTTCGGCTTGGGCTACGAGGACGTGAAGGCGTTCAACCCCAGGATCGTCTACTGCCAGATCACCGGCTACGGACCGGAGTCAGACGAGCGTGACCGCGCTGCGTACGACATCGGCGCCTTCTGGGCGCGATCCGGTGTGGCGATGAGTCTCACTGCTCCCGGACACGACATCCCACAGCAGCGGGGCGGCATGGGCGACCATATGACCGGCGCCAATGCTGCTGGCGCCATCGCGGCCGCCCTCTTTCACCGCGAGCGCACGGGCGAGGGCCAGCGGGTGGCGGTGTCGCTCATCCGCACGGGTGTCTACATGATGGGCTGGGACTTCTCCCTGGCGCTGCGCCTCGGCGCCGACGTCAACACGTACGACCGGTATCATGCCGTGAATCCCATCATCGACTGCTACCAGGCGAAAGACGGACGCTGGTTCTGGCTGCTGCTGCTCCAGGCCGACCGGCACTGGCCCGACCTCATTCGCGCGATCGAGCGTCCCGACCTGGCGGAGGACGAGCGCTTCCGCGACATCACCGCCCGCCGCGAGCATGCGCCGGAGCTCGTCGCCGAGCTGGACAAGGTCTTCGCCACCCGCACGCTCGACGAATGGGGCGCGATCTTCGATCGGGAGAACGTCTGGTGGGCGCCGGTGAACACGATTCCGCAGGCCATCCAGGATCCGGTGGTGCGGCAATCGGGTGCGCTGCGCGAGGTGCCGGGACCCGACGGCCCCATTACCCTGGTCGCGACGCCGGCCGATTTCTACGGCACACCCGTAGGACCGCGGGGGATCTCGCCCGAGCTGGGGCAGCACACGGAGGAGGTGCTCCTCGAGCTGGGGTACGATTGGGAGCGCATCGTCGCCCTCAAGGAGAGCGGGGCGATCCCCTAGGTCTTGGTCGCGCGCCCGGTCGGCGACCCTTCGCCGTTCCTCACCCTCGTAGGGCGACGGGCGACCGCGAGGCCGGCCGATATCCCTGTCAGGCGGCGCGCTGATGGGGCACAGGGGCCTGCTGGCAGCGGCCGCGCCGGCAGTAATCCCTTCCGATGCGGGTCAGCGCCGCCTCGAAGTGCCGGAAGTCGAAGCCGGGAACGGCGTTCCTCTCCCAAAAGGCTCGTGCGTCGCCGACACCGAGGTGAGACGCCGCCAGTTGCGCGAGATGCCCGAGCGGCGGGTCCGCCTTCGCCCAGATGCCGCGGAGCTCGCGAAGGAAGATGCCCGCGGTCACCGGCCCCACTCCCCGGAACGCCGTCAGCCGCGCCATGACGTCCTCGGCGTCCTTCGCAGCGTCGTGCAAGCGGTTGAGCTCGCCGCCGTACTCAGCGAGCAGGCGTCTGGCAGCCTCTTGCGTCTTCCGGCTGGTGATGCCGTCGTAGCGCACATAGTGGCCCTCTGCCATGATGTCGAGGAGCTCGCCGAAGTCCGCCTCCGCCAGGGTCCGTGGTGCGTCGAGACCGTGGCGTACGAACGCTCGGTACGTTCGCACGGCCACGGACTCCGTGATGCGCATTCCGAAGAGCATCGACGCGAGGAACCAGCGGAAGAGCTCCCCCGGATCGCGCGTCGAAAGGTCGATGCCGAGCGCTTCCGAGAATAGGCGCCCGTGCGAGGCGAGCAATTGCGCCAGGACGTCGCGAGAGAGGATGAGACCGGCCATGGCTCCAGATCCAGCATATGATTGAAGCGCAACCACCGGAGGCCATTCTCTGGGATCTCGACGGCGTGCTCGTCGACTCCCGTGAGGCGCATCTCGAGGCATGGCGCGTCCTCTGCGAGGAGACGGGCAGGCCGTTCGATCGCGAGTACTTCGAGCGCACCTTCGGCCTCCGCAACGAAGACATCATCGGGGGCTACTGGCACGACGCGCCGGAAGCAGAACGGCGGCGCCTCGAGCAGCGCAAGGAGGCGCTGTTCCGCGAGAGGGCGCCGGGCCGCGTCCGCGCGCTCCCAGGCGCCGTCGAGCTGGTACGAGAGGCGCGCCGCCGTGGCCTGCGGCAGGCCATCGTCTCTTCCACGCCGCCCGAGAACATCGCGCTCGCGTTGCGGCTGCTCGGTCTCGAAGGCGCATTCGACGCCATCGTCTCTGGCGACGACGTGAGCCGCGGCAAGCCGGATCCGGAGGGATACTCGCTGGCTGCCCGGCGTCTGGGCGTCGACCCCTCGCGTTGTGTCGTCGTCGAGGACGCCCCGGCCGGCGTGGAGGCGGGGCGTCGTGCCGGCGCCCGCACCCTGGGCGTGGCAGGCCAACGACATCCCGAGGAGCTTCGGGCGGACGTCTGCGTGCGCGACCTCACAGAGCCCGCGGCGCACCGCATGCTGTTCGGGGCGTGAGTGGGTCGCTTTTGCCGCCGTTCGAGCGTTCGTATACTTGACGCGTTCCACGCGGAGCGCGCCGTGATCAGAGTCGGCATTCTCAACGTTACGGGCTACCTCGGCATCGAGACCGTGCGCCTCCTCGCGCAGCATCCGGAGGCCCGGGTGGTGGCGGCGACCGGTCGGTCCGCCGTCGGGAAGCGGTTGTCCGAGGTGTATCCGCACGTGCGGGGGCTGGACCTCCTCATCGAAGAAGAGCTGCACGACGTGGACGTGGTCATCTCGGCGCTGCCCCACGCAGCGGCGGCGGAGGCGTTGCTCCCGTACATCGACCGGGGCCTGCCGGTCATCGACCTGAGCGCGGACTTCCGATTGAAGGATCCAGCCGAGTACGAACGCTGGTACGGCGTCGCGCACCCAGCGCCCGAGCTGCTGGAGCGGGCCGTGTTCGGTCTGCCCGAGCTACACAGGGAGGAGATTCGTACAGCGCGCCTCGTCGGCACGCCGGGCTGTTTCCCCACGGGTGCGATTCTGTCGCTGGCCCCGCTCGTGCGGGAAGGCATCGTCGAGGACGACATCGTCGTCGATGCGAAGACGGGGCTCTCAGGCGCCGGCCGAACGCTCGGGCTCGCCGTGCACTTCTCCGAAGCCGACGAGAGCGTCGACGCGTACGGGCTGAGTGGGCATCGTCACCTGCCGGAAATGCTGCAGGAGCTCGGAAGACTCCGCGAGGGCCCTGCGCCTCTGGTGACGTTCGTCCCGCACCACATCCCGATGGTTCGGGGGATCCTCGGGACGTCGTACGCGAAGGCGCGTCCGGGGGCCCTACCGGCGGGCCGCGAAACCGAGGCGTTGCGCGAGCTGTTCCGCGACTTCTACGCGGGGCATCCCTTTGCCGTCGTCGCGGAGACGCCGCCCGCCACCAAGCACGTCGCAGGCACGAACGACTGCCTGCTCTACCCGCAGTACGACGCACGGACGGGACGTGTCATCGTGATCAGCGCCCTGGACAATCTCGTGAAGGGAGGCGCCGGTCAGGGCGTGCAATGCATGAATCTCATGTTCGGCCTCCCGGAGGACGCGGGCCTGCGCGCCCTGGCGATGTACCCGTGAGCGAGTCCACCGTCACTGGCCAGGCCGTCCGGTTGACTCCGCTTCCCGGAGGACACGTCAGCACGCCCGCGGGGTTCCTCGCCGGCGCTGTCTACGCCGGGATCAAGACCTACGGCGAAGAGAAGCTCGACCTCACGATCCTCTATTCGACGCTTCCGTGCGCCGCTTCTGGCATGTTCACGACGAACGCCGTCAAGGGTGCGCCGCTGCTGGTCACCATGGATCACTTGCGCAGTGCCCGGCCGCGCGCCCTGGTGGTGAACGCAGGCGTCGCGAACGTCGCGACCGGCCGCGAGGGGCTCGCCGACGCCGAAGAGATGTGCCGCCTCGTCGCCGCCAAGTTGCAGCTCGCGCCGGAAGAGGTGCTGGTCGCCAGCACCGGGGTCATCGGCAAACGGCTGCCGATGGATCGCATCCGCCACGGCATCGCGGATATCGGCCTGTCGGAGGACGGGGGCGACCGCTTCGCCCACGCCATCATGACGACGGACACCCGACCCAAAACGGCGTGCGTCCGAATCGAAGCCGGCAGCGCGACCTACACGCTGGGCGGCGTCGCCAAGGGGTCGGGGATGATTCATCCACAGATGGCGACGATGTTCGCGTTCCTCACGACCGATGCGCCGGTCGACCCGGCGTTCTTGGACCGGTCGTTCCGGGAGGCCGTGGACGACACGCTCAACATGGTGAGCGTCGACGGAGACACGAGCACCAGTGACATGGCGCTCATCCTCGCGAACGGCGCGGCGGGCGGCGCGCCGCTGGATGGTTCGGGCCCGGCGAGCGAGGGGTTCGTCGCTGCACTCCGCGAGGTCCTGACCTCGCTCGCCCGGCAGATCGCCCGGGACGGCGAAGGCGCCACGCGGTTGCTCACGGTGTGCGTCGAAGACGCCGCGTCTCGCGAGGAGGCCCGCGCGGCGGCGCGGGCGGTGACGGCGTCACCGCTGGTGAAGGCGGCCGTCTGGGGACGCGACCCGAATTGGGGACGTGTGCTCATGGCGGTCGGACGCAGCGGCGCGCGCATCGATCTCGATCGGGCGGAGGTGTGGATCGGCGGTGTCTGCACGTACCGGGGCGGGCCAGTGGCGTTCGACGAGGTTTCGGTCGCCGAACGCCTGGGTGACGAAGAGGTGGTCGTCCGCGTCCGGCTCGGCGCTGGCAGCGCGTCGGCGACCGCGTGGGGTTGCGATTTGACCCCGGAGTACGTCCACATCAACGGGGACTACACGACATAAGACAACATGGCGAACGTCACCGTCGTCAAGATCGGCGGATCGACCCTGGGGGCTCACGATACGTCGCTGGAGGACCTGGTGGCGCTCTGGCGCCAGGGAGAGCGCCTCGTCGTCGTCCACGGAGGCGGCGCGATCCTGAGCGAATGGCTGCGTCTGCATGGTGTGGAATCGCGGTTCGTCCGCGGCTTGCGGGTCACCGACCGCGCGGCCATCGACGTGGCGGTGGCGGTGTTCGCGGGTGTCGTGAACACGGAGCTGGTCGCCCGGCTGGGCAGTCTGGGCGCCCGCGCCCTGGGCCTCTCCGGCGTGGACGGCGCCGTCATCCGAGCCGAGCGGTTCGATCCCGAGCTCGGCTACGTGGGTCGCGTGCGCGAGGTCGACCGTCTGCAGATCGAAGCATTGCTCGATGCCGGATACCTTCCGGTCGTCGCCCCGCTCGCGGTGGAAGTTCAGGGCGAGCTCCTGCTGGCGCAACCGCTGAACGTGAACGCCGACACGGTGGCGGGGGACATCGCGGCCGCCCTGGAAGCGGACCGCCTCGTCTTCCTGACGGACGTTCCTGGCGTTCTGGATGCGCACGGCGATGTGGTGTCGCGGTTGTCCCGGGAGGACGCGCTGGCGCTCATCGAGTCGGGCGTGGCCCGGGGTGGCATGATCCCGAAGCTCGAGGCCGCCCTCGTGGCGTCAGCGGCCGGGGCGCGAACGCTCATCGTCGATGGACGCGAGCCTCACGCCCTCCGCCAGGCGTGTTCTGGCGCCCCGGGCGGCACGCTGGTCGTGCGGTAGTAGAACGGCCCTTCGTCGCTATTCGCGTCTCACTCGCAGGCGTATACTCGACCGGTCATGACCGGCCGGACCGCTCTGACCCTCGCGGCGCTCGTGCTGTTGGCCGCCCTAGTGGCAACGGCCTGTGAGGGCGCCGAGGCGCCAGATGGCGCCACCCCGACCGCGTCCCCGCCCGCGGCGAAGGCCGTGGTGCTGGCGTTCGCGGCCGGTGGCAGCATCTACGGCATCGACGCCACGGGCCAGGTGCGGCAGCTTCTCGCCGGCGATCGCGCCGAGAACTGGCTCTCGTCGCCGTCCTTCTCGCCAGACGGCGACCGGCTGGCCTACACGTGCGGCTTCGACATCTGCGTTGCCGACGGCGATGGACGCAATGCCCGCGTCCTCGCGAGAGTGGCCGACCTCTCGACACCTCCCGGCGGCGGCGCCTCGAACCCGTCGATGGGTGCGCAATCGGTCGCGTGGTCGCCCGACGGCGAGTTTCTCGCCTACACCCTCGCCCGGATCGGGGGCGGCGGAGCCCTGGACCTCTGGGTGATGCGCGCCGACGGTTCCGACCGGCGCATGCTCTACGAGGGCGGTAGCGTGTTCTACCGCCCCGCGTGGCTGGACGCCGATCGAATCGCCGTCGCGGAAGGGGACATGCTGACCTACTACCGTCGAGCCGGCGGCTCGGAAGAGGCGCTCGCGCTTCCACCCGAGGCAGCGCCTTTCGCGCAGGTCGCCATCCCTGGCCCGGAGGGCCGGTGGCTCGTGGGCGCAGTCACCCGCGAGGAACCGGTGCTGTACGGCACGGGCGCGGGCATGGAGACGATTGCGGCCGGAGTGAGCCCGGCGCTCTCCCCCGATGGGCGCTGGGCCGCGTACTTCCGCGGCGACGCCGTATACGTCGTCTCCACCGCGGGTGGGGAGGAGCGGAGGCTCGCGGATGCCGCTCCCTTTGGCGGGCGGGATCGGTTCTTCGGGAACCTCGCGGAGTGCGCCGGCGATCCGCCCTCGTGCAGCTACCGCTTGCCGTCGTTGGGCTGGAACCCGCGCACCTACGATCCCGCGGCCTTCGAACCGACGCCCGTGCCGACGGCGACGCCGCCCGCCGGCGCGAAACCGATCGTCGGCCTCTTCGATGCCCCCAGGCCTTCCGAGCTCGACGAGACCGTCGTTCTGGGGCCCCCGCCGGCTGCGTTTCCTCCGTGGGACGGCGTGTCCACGACGTTGTACGACATCGAGGGCCTTTCGAGCGCTGGGCTGGGGCCGGGAGGCCTCGGCTCGTTCAGTCCGGACGAGACGCGGATGGTGTGGGTCTCGGGCGGCTATCCACTGGCGGGCGGCGAGGCGTGGCTTCTGGATCTGGGGACGATGGAGCGTACCCGGCTCGGTGCGGCTCGTCTGGCCTTCTTTCTGGATGACCGGCGTGTCGCTATTACGGCCCCTGGCGGGAACGAAACGGAGATCCTGGACCTCGAACGTGGCGAGCGCACGCCGTCGCCGTTCATTCCCCCTGGCCCGCCGTCCGGAGATCAACCGACGCCGGAGGGCTATCGGCTCCGCCGGCGCGACTCGCCCCGCTTCGACCGTGGCCTGTACACCCTCGACGACCCCGCGACGGGCCGCACCCTGTTGCAGTTCGAGGCGTACAAGGCGGTCCCGGCCGGGCCGGGCGCGTTGGCCGTGGCCACGGTGCCCCGGCCAGACGACCCGTCCGCGCCCCTGGGGCAGCGCACGGCCACGGTCAACGTGTTTCTCGTCGACATCGCGACGGGGAAAGCGACGTTCGTCGCGACCTCGCGCTACGCCGATCCCAACTGGTCCCTCGCAGCGAACGAGCGGTACGTCATGTGGACGGAGGGGTACTGCGCCGTCCCACAGGGGAAGACCCGGCTCTACGATCGGGCGAGCTCGCGTCTCATCGAGCTCGATGCCTCGCTGTGGGCCACGTTCACGCCGGGGGGACTCATCGTCGACGGCGCCTTCGGTCCGAAAGCCTTCATCGACCCGGAGACGTGGCAATACCGTGCGGTCATCCGCGGGGCGGGAGACACCAGTGCTTCCGCGAGCTACCGGTACGTGACCGCCGGCCAGTGGGGCGGCCACGGCGGCCTGTGCGGCTGAGCCGCTTGCTCACGCGAGCTGGAAGGCGTTCGTGTTCGTCGATGGGTCATGGCGAACGCGGCCGCGCCGTCCAACGCCCTCCTCGCGCTCCAGCGCATCGAGCGCCGCGCGGTCGTCCGCCGGGATGTTCGCGAGAAAGCGGCGCCCGTCGTCGAGCCGACCGATGACGATGCCGCGCTCGGGCGCGCCGTCGCGGCCGTGCACGACGGTGTACGTCTCGATGGACGCGGCGCCGTCGGCCTCGGCCACGACCTGCGGCGCACGGGCGATGTCCTGGGCCTCGTCGTAGCAGCGGACGTCGCGGGACCACTCGCGCCCTGGGGGCGAGCCGCTGTACACCCCGACCGAGTGCTTGGTGATGAACCAACCGAGGGCGGTGACCAGGCCCTTGGCCGTGGGGTCGCGGCGTAGCAGATCGACCATCGTCGCGATGGCGTGCATCGAGTAGTTGTTGCCCGGGCCGCCGTGATAGGGGAGGCCGCCGGTTACCGTGAGGTCGCGCGGGTCGTCAGGCGCGATCCCGAGGGCGTCGCGTCCGATCTGCACGGCCGAGGGGAAGCAAGAGTACAGGTCGATGTAGGCGACGTCATCGATCTGGACTCCTGCCTGGCCGAGGGCGGCCCGGCCGGCGGCGCGAATGGCCGGGGACTCGACGTAGTTCAGCCGCTCGCTGACGTACCAGATGTCCGTGGCGTCGGCGCCGCCCCAGAGAAACACCATCCGGTCCTGAGGCACCCCCAAGTCCTTCGCTCGGGCCAGGCTGGTCATCACGACAGCGGCCGCCTGGTCGACCTCGATGATGGCATTGAGGCGCTTCGGGTACGGGAAGCCGACCATGCGGTTGTCCGGGCCGACCGTGATGAGCTCTTCCGGGGTTCGCTCCTCCCGGAACCACGCGTGGGGATTCCTCGCGGCCACGCGTGTGAAGCGGGCCATGAGCGCGCCGACCTTGCGCTGATGTTCCGCGATGCTCTCACCGGCGCGCGCTCGGAGGGCGTTCTCGAACAACGGGTACACCTCGACCGGCAGACGCATTCCGTGTCGCGCCTCGAGGTCGTTCACGCCGGGCCTCAGGTCGCCGACCATCTGAGGACGGCCTTCGGACACGGTCCACGGCGGCATGGCGCCGCGGGAGCGGTAGGAGCGCAGCGTGCGCATCGCCTCCGCGCCCACGAGCAGCGCGACGTCGATCTCGCCACGGGCGATGGCGTCGGCGGCGCCGTTGACCAGCCACTGCGGCGTGTTTCCACCGATGGCGGTGTAGAGCCGGTGGCGGGGCTCGATGCCCAGGCGGGCGGCCAGCATTCCCGGCGGGTCGGCGTACGTCCAGCAGAAGATGTTGACGACCTGGACGGAATCGATGGCCTGGAGGATCCGCGACGAACCAGCATCGGCGCACGCGGCGCGCGCCACCTGCTCCATCATCGCGAGCGGCTCCGGGCACTCGCTCGCAGCGTCGGGGTGGTGGGTGTACTGGGCTGCTCCGATGAGCACGGGCAGACGCCGCTCGTCCATGGTCCTGTCCTCCGTTCCGGCCGGATCATACGCGAACTGCGGCGTAGGGGCAGCGCGACCCCTCGCACGACGTCGTTCGACGGCGCCGCGCCGCATTCCGTCGCGGATCTCACCTAGCGTTCGTTCGCGGTCCCTTCGGCGCGCGCAGAAGAGGTGGGTCGCGTCGGCGGTCGCCGCGAGGCGCTGGACAACGCGGACCCCGCCGTCACGACGCCGCCTCGGAGCGGGGAGCCCGGCGCCGAGACCGGCGGACGGGCGGGTCGGCCGGGGCGTCCTCGGGCTTGCGGAAGCGCATCATGTAGCCCAGCAAGAGCGAGCGCTCGCCGTCGACCTCGAATCCGGTGGCGCGACAGAGGTCACGCAGCGTCTCGCGGAGTACGTAGTCGGGGTCGGTGAACGTCTCGGCGAAGGCGAGCAGGCCGCCTGGCCGTAGCACGCGGCGCAGTTCCGCGAGCGCAGCGGGGCGGTCGGGCACTTCACCCAGCACGGTGACCAGATACGCGCGGTCGACCGAACGGTCGGCGAGAGGCAGCCGCGTCGCATCGCCGAGCACGGGATGCGCACGCGCGGCGCCGTGCTCTCGCAGCCGCCGTTGCAGGGCCGTGAGCATGTCCCGCTGGACGTCGACACACAAGATGCGTCCGCCCTCGCCGACGCGGCGCGCCGCCTCGATGGTGAAGTATCCCGGTCCGGGCCCGAGTTCCAGCACCGTTTGGCCCGTGTCTACGCCGAACCACGCGAGCATCTCCTCTGGGGGATGGATACGTCGTCGAAGCGGATGAAGCAGGACGCCCGCCTGACTCGCGGGGATGGGGCCGCCGCGACCGAAGCGCTCGCGCAGCCAGAAGCGGAGGAAGACCGCTGCGGCGACGCTCGCGGCCGTCCACAGGACCAGCGTCAGTGTGAGCAGGCGCCGCACGAGCCGCACGAAGTCACCTCCTTCGCCTTGCAGCGGGCGCGGCCTATGATACAGGCGCTGTTCGCAGTGTGCAGCCCGTACGGAGGTGAACCTGTGGCCGCCGTCCTCTACGAACGCCGGGACCGTATCGCCTACATCACCATCGACCGCCCGGAAGTGCATAACGCCCTCAATCCGCAGGCCATCTGCGAGCTCGCCGACGCCTGGGACCGCTACGAGGCCGATGACGAGGCTCGCGCCGCGATCATCACGGGAGCGGGCGACCGCGCCTTCTGTTCCGGGGCCGATCTCGCCCGGCTCATCCCGCTGGTGACCGGAGCCCGCCCGCCCGAGGACGAGTGGGACGAGCGCATCCGCCGCGAGCCCGGGCTGGCATCGAAGGCGCTTCTTCTCGCCCGCGACCTGTACAAGCCCGTCATCGCCGCCGTGAACGGCCACTGCATCGCTGGTGGGCTCGAGCTCCTGCAGGGGACCGACATCCGCGTGGCCTCGTCGACCGCGACGTTTGCGCTCCAGGAGGTGCGATGGGGGCTCCTGCCGGCCGGTGGGTCGACGGTGCGTTTGCCGCGGCAGGTGCCCTACTGCCGTGCCATGGAGATCCTGCTCACCGGGAACCGCCTCGACGCCGAGGAGGCGTATCGCATCGGGCTCGTGAACACCGTCGTTCCGCCCGAGCGGGTCATGGAGCGCGCCGAGGAGTTCGCTCGGCGCATCGCGGACAACGGGCCGCTCGCTGTGCGCAAGATCAAGGAGTCCGCACTCCGGGGCCTGGCGACGACCATCCCCGAGGCGATGCGCATCGAAGCCGAGTGCGCAGCCGTGGTGTTCGCGTCGGAAGACGCCAAGGAGGGGCCGCGCGCCTTCATCGAGAAGCGGGCGCCGCGGTTCACCGGCCGCTAGCGTTCATCGCGGCGCGAGCGCGCGCATGGCCTCCAGTTGCGCGTCCGCCAGCGCCGCCGGGTCCAACGTCGCGGGCGCGAAGTGCAGGAGCGGCACCGTGATGCCAGCCGCGACGTACTCCTCGATGCGCGCGCGGCACCGCTCGGCGCTTCCGTGAATGAACAGGTCGTCCACCACCTGCGGGGGAATCGCTTCGAGCGCTCCACGGCGGTCGCCCGCGTCCCACGCCGCGTGCATCGGGGCGAGCGCCGCGCCGCGACCGAGCCACTGGTGAAACGCCCGGTACACGGGCGTCGAGAGATAGCCGGCGATGCTTCGTCGGGCGAGCGCTTGTACGTAGTCCTCCTGCTCGGACACGAGCACGAAGAGCCGCGCGGCGACTTCGATGCGGTCAGGGTCGCGTCCGGCGGCGCGCGCGGCTCGTCGGACGACGTCCACGGCCTTCGGCACGTCGGACGGCGCGAGCCAGTTGAGGATCACGCCGTCGCCCAGTTCCCCCGCTACACGGAGCATTCCGGGGCGCAAAGCGGCGACGAAGAGCGGCGGGGCCGTCTCCGGCGCGCGGGAGAGGCGAAAGCCCTGCATCGACGCCGTCGGGAGCGATGCGGTCACCTTCTCGCCCGAAAGCGCCTGCCGCACCAGAGTGACGACGTCGCGGACCCGCTGGAGCGGCCGGTCGAAGTGGCCGCCGTTCCAATTGGCCACGATGGCCGGTGACCCTGCGCCCAGGCCGAGGCAGAAGCGTCCCGGCGCCAGTCCGGCGAGCGTGGCCGCCGTCATCGCGAGCGTTGCGGGCCCTCGTGTGTACACGTTCGCGATGGCGGTGCCCAGGCGCAGCCGCGACGTACAGGCGGCCGCGAACGCCAATGGCGTGAACGCGTCGGTGCCGTCGACCTCGTAGGACCAGGCGTCGGTATAGCCGAGCGACTCCGCTTCGCGGAGGACGTCGGCATGGCGCGCGAGGGGCACGCCGTCGAGCGGGACGCTCAGACCCCAGCGTCCGTCCATGGATGCTCCTTCTAGCCCGCCGCCACCGGCGGGACGGCGTCCGTCCACGGGAGCAAGCGTTCGAGGGCGCGGCTCGCCCGCAGCGCGAGGTCGTCCCTGAAGGCCGGCGCGACGAGCTGCAAGCCGACGGGTAGTCCGTCGACGAAGCCGCAGGGAACGCTGGCGGCGGGTACTCCCGTGAGGTTGAAGGGCACGGTGAACGGCGACCAGCCGAAGGGCCGCACGGGTCGTCCCGCGACCTCGCGAATGTCGGCGCCGTGGGGAAACGCCGGGATGGCCACCGTCGGGCTCAGCAGGAGGTCGTACTCCCTGAAGAACCGGTCGAGCTGGTTGCGCAGCGTCCACCGGCGCTGATTCGCTTCGACGTACTCGACGGCGGTCACGCGCTTGCCGTACTCGTGGAACGAGCGCGCTTCTTCAGTGAGCAGGCCCAGTTCGTCGTCGCTGAACTGGGACAGGTACGCCGTGTCCTCGGGTGCGGTGAGGTTCATGAAGGTCCGCGTCTCCTGCGGGTCGAGGAGCTCCGGGGTGCGCTCTTCCACGGTCACGCCCGCATCGCGCAGTCGGAACGCCGCGGCGCGGCAGAGGCGCTCGACGCGAGGATCGACGACGCCCCAGCCCAGGTCCGGACTCCAGGCGGCCCGCAGGCCTTCGACGCCGAGGTCGACAACGTCGGCGTACGGCTGCGGCGGCCTCGGGAGAGAGAACGGGTCGGCTGGGTGATAGCCGGCGGTGGCGTCGAGGAAGAGGGCGGCGTCGCGGACGGTTCGCGTCATGGGCCCCAGGTGGGACAGCGTGGTCCAGCTCGCCGCTGCGGACTCGCGCGGGATGCGCCCGTACGTGGGCTTCAGCCCGAAGATGCCGCAGAACGCCGACGGGATGCGGATCGAGCCGCCTCCGTCGCTTCCCTGCGCGATGGGCCCCAGGCCGGCGGCGACGGCGGCGCCCGCTCCGCCGCTCGAGCCTCCGGACGTGCGGTCCAGGTTCCACGGGTTGTTCGTGCGTCCGAAGAGCAGGTTGTCGGTGTAGGGCGCCGCGCCGAACTCCGGCGTGTTCGTCTTGCCCAGAATCACCGCGCCGCCCTGCCGCAGCCGCTCGACCATCGGGGCGTCATGGTCGGGCACATGGTCGCGGAACAGCAGCGAGCCGAACGTCGTGCGCAGCCCTTTCGTCGGCACGAGGTCCTTGATGGAGACAGGCACGCCATCGAGCGGACCGCGGGGCGCGCCGCGACGGTACGCCTCCTCGGAGGCCGCCGCGTCCCGCAGGGCATCCTCGGGGCATACCGTCACGAAGGCGTTCAGCGCCGGGTTGAGCCGTTCGATGCGGTCGAGGACGGCGCGTGTAACCTCAACCGGCGAAAGCCGGCGGGCCCGGTACTCCTCGACGAGGCGAGAGGCCGGCAGGAAACACAGGTCTTCGGTCATCTGATCCGCTCCGGTTTGAGGACGATGTCGTGACGCGACACTACCCGTGGACCAGGCCATACGTCAACCGGGCAGAGGTTGTTGACGCGGTACCCATACAGTGATAGGGTCGACGGGCCCCTAGCTAGCGAAGGAGCATCCCATGCCCGCCCTGGAAGTCGCCACCCTGTCCGGGGGTAGAGCCGCCCTGGACGAGGGAGCCGTCCGCGCGTTCGCCGGCGCCTTGGACGGCCAACTCATCCAATCCGGCGACGCCGCGTACGAGGACGCCAGGCAGCTCTGGAACGCGATGATCGACCGACGCCCGGCGCTCATCGCGCGCTGCGCCTCCGTCCGGGACGTTCAGCACGCGGTGGGCTTCGCCCGAGATCACCAGATGTTGCTGGCCGTCCGGGGCGGAGGCCACAACATCGCCGGGAACGCCATGTGCAACGACGGGCTCGTGATCGACCTGTCCCTCATGAATCGCGTGGAGGTCGATCCACAGAACCGGCGTGCGCGCGTGGAGCCGGGCGCCACGCTGGGGGATGTCGACGCCGCCACGCAACGGCACGGGCTTGCGACGCCACTGGGGATCAACTCCACCACCGGTGTTGCTGGCCTGACGCTGGGAGGCGGGTTCGGCTGGCTCACCCGTCTGCACGGGATGTCCGTCGACAACCTGGTATCGGCCGAGGTGGTCACGGCGGAGGGAACGCCGCTGCGCGCGAGCGCGAGCGAGAACGCCGACCTGTTCTGGGGTCTCCGCGGCGGAAGCGGCAACTTCGGTGTGGTCACGAACTTCGAATTCGCCCTGCACCCGGTGGGACCGGAGGTCTACAGCGGGCTCGTGGTGTTCCCTGCCGAGCAAGGGCGCTCCGTCCTGCGGGCGCACCGTGAGCTCGTGCCGTCTTTGGGTGAGGACACGAATGTGTGGGCCGTGATCCGGAAGGCGCCACCGTTGCCGTTCTTGCCGGAGAGCGTGCACGGGCAGGAGGTCGTCCTCTTCGCGCTGTTCACGTCCGGCGGGCAAGCCGCGGGAGAGCGGCTCGCCGCCCAGGTCCGAAGCTACGGGACGCCGGTGGGGGAACACGTGGGGATACAGCCCTATGTCGCCTGGCAGCAGGCGTTCGACCCCCTCCTGACGCCGGGCGCCCGAAACTATTGGAAGTCGCACAACTTCCGTGAGCTCAGCGATGGCGTGATCGACGAGGCGCTGTCGTTCGCGTCGCGCCTGCCGTCGCCCCATTGCGAGATCTTCATCGCCCTCCTGGGAGGACAGGCCGGGCGTGTCCCGCCGGACGCGACCGCTTACGGCCATCGGGACGCCAACTTTGTCATGAACGTTCACGGTCGATGGGAGACGGCGGCAGAGGACCGCGCCGGCATCGGTTGGGCGCGCGAGTTCTTCGACGCGACAGCGCCCTATGCCACGGGCAGCGTCTACGTCAACTTCATGACCGAGGACGAGAGCGGTCGCGTTGGGGCGGCGTACGGGCCCAACCTCGCTCGCCTGCGGGAGATCAAGCGCCGCTACGACCCGGGGAACCTGTTCCGCCTGAATCAGAACGTCGCTCCCACCACCTAGGATGCCCGGAGCGAGCACGGAACGAGGCCGCCCGAATTGGGCGGCCTCGTGGTCTCGTCGGCGATAGGGGGCTCAGACCGAAGGCTGCAACGCGAGCGCTTCGTTCACGTCGACCTTGATCCCGGGACCCATGGTCGAGGTCAAGGTGATCGAGCGGATGTATTGGCCCTTCGCGCCCGCCGGCTTCGCCTTCGCGACCTCGCTCACCAGAGCGGCGAAGTTATCGAGCAGCTTCGTCTCGTCGAAGCTGACCTTCCCGATGGGGACGTGCATGAGGGCTGTGCGGTCGAGCCGGAATTCGACGCGGCCCTGCTTGGCGTCGTTCACAGCCTTGCCCAGGTCCTGCGCGTCGACGACGGTGCCGGAGCGGGGGTTGGGCATGAGACCCCGGGGGCCGAGGATGCGGCCGAGGCGCCCGACCTTGCCCATGAGGTCTCGCTGAGCGATGGCGACGTCGAACTCCGTCCACCCACCCTCGATCTTCTTGATGAGATCGTCCGAGCCGACGTAGTCGGCACCCGCTTCCCGAGCCAGCCGGGCGCCGTCGCCCTCCGCGAAGACGAGGACGCGGACCGGCTTGCCGAGGCCGTGCGGAAGGAGGGCAGTGCCGCGCACTTGCTGCTCGGCATGCCGTGGGTCCAGGCCGGTTCGGAAGTGCACCTCGACCGTCTCGTCGAACTTGGCGTATGCCGTCTCCTTCACGAGGCGGATGGCCTCCAGGGGCGAATAGGCGCGCCGTCGGTCGACCAGGGCTACCTTTTCGAGATACTTCTTGCCGCGCTTCGGCATCGCTATACCACCTCGATCCCCATCGAGCGGGCAGTGCCCTCGATCATCTTCATGGCTTGCTCGACGGTGTGGGCGTTCAGGTCTCGCATCTTCGTTTCGGCGATCTGTCGGAGCTGCTCGCGGGTCACGGAGCCGACCTTATCGCGCTTCTGGTTGGCGCTGCCCTTCTCCACGCCGGCGGCGCGCTTGAGCAGCTCGGAGGCAGGCGGCGTCTTGAGGACGAACGTGAACGAGCGGTCTTCGTACACCGTGATTTCGACGGGCACGATAGTGCCCGCCTGAGAGGCGGTCTTCTCGTTGTACTCCTTGCAGAAGGCCATGATGTTCACGCCGTGCTGGCCCAGTGCAGGGCCCACCGGCGGCGCCGGGTTGGCCTTGCCCGCCTCGATCTGCAGCTTGATGACTGCTCGTACCTTCTTCGCCATGGATTTCGCTCCGCCTGCCTGGCGCAGGGCTCACAACAGAAAGCGACCGCTCGGGTCGCCCGCGAAAGTGTACCGAATGCCTCCGCCCAACGCTACAAGCGTTCGACCTGGAGGAAGTCCAGCTCGACCGGCGTCTCCCGGCCGAAGAACGACACGAGAACCTTGACCTTGCCCTTCTCCAGGTTGATCTCGTCGACCTGCCCGACGAAGTCCTGGAACGGGCCATCGATGATCCGGACGTTCTGGCCCACCTGGAATCCGACCTTGACCCGTGGGGCCTCGAGCCGCATCTGCCGCAGGATCCGCTTGACCTCCGCGGGGTCGAGGGGAACGGGTCGGTTCCCCGAACCGACGAACCCGGTGACGCCGGGGGTGTTCCGCACGACGAACCAGGCGCGACTCGAGCGCGCCCGCTCTTCGGGTGTGGCGGTCGGATCGTCCTCGGGCTTCAGCTCGATCATCTGCACGAGGACGTAGCCCGGGAAGATCTTGCGGGCCACGGTGCGGCGCTGGCCCTCGCGGATCTCGATCTCTTCTTCGGTCGGGATGACGACCTTGAAGATGAGGTCCTGGGCGTCCATCGACTGGATACGGTGCTCGAGGTTGGTCTTCACCTTGTTTTCGTAACCCGAGTAGGTGTGAATGACGTACCAGGCCCGTCCGGGCTGGAACGCCTCTTCCTCGAGCGCCGCTTCTTCGGGGGACTGCGCCTCAGCTTCTTCGAGGCCGCCAGCGCGCTCGTCGGCGGCGGTCACAGCGGGTTTCTCATGCTCGACCATAGGTCTACCGGAGCCGGAACAGCGTGTTGTCGATGAGCCAGTTGAAGAAGATGTCGACGCCGCCCAGGAAGATCCCGATCGCCGCGGAGACGACCAACACGACGATGGTCAGGTAGATCGTCTCCTCGCGCGAAGGCCAGGTGACCTTACGGAGTTCGGCGATGACATCGGAGACAGGACCCGGCGCCCCGAACCGCCGGCCTGCTCCCTTCGCCTCTTTGGCGGCCTGGGTCTTCGGCTGCGGGCGGGCGAGAGCGGCCTTGACCGACGGGCCGCGCACGGGCGGCTTCGTCGAGATCGGGTGTCGTCGCAGCGCTCGGCTCATGATTCCTCCGGCCGGAGATGGCTCGCGGCCGCTCCCTCACCTCACCTCGCGATGCAGCACGTGACGCCGGCACCGCGGACAATACTTGCGCAATTCGATCCGGTCGGGATCGTTACGCCGGTTCTTCTCGGTCGTCTACGTACGCTCGCGGCATTCGGTGCAGGCGAGCGTAATGATCACGCGGTCTTCCTTCTTCGCCATATCGGGCAGGCCCCGCCGGCACGTGACCGGCGGGGCTCAGGGCTCCTACTGAATGATCTTCGTCACGACGCCGGCGCCCACGGTGCGGCCACCTTCACGGATGGCGAAGCGGAGGCCCTCCTCGATGGCCACCGGCTGGATCAGCTTGATCTTCATCTTCACGTTGTCGCCCGGCATCACCATCTCGACGCCCTCGGGCAGGTGGATCTCACCGGTGACGTCCGTGGTGCGGATGTAGAACTGCGGGCGGTAGCCGTTGAAGAACGGCGTGTGCCGGCCGCCTTCCTCCTTCGAGAGCACATAGACCTCGCCCTCGAACTCGGTGTGCGGGTTGATCGTGCCCGGAGCCGCCAGCACCTGGCCTCGCTCGACCTCATCGCGCTCGATGCCGCGCAGGAGGCAGCCGACGTTGTCACCCGCCTCGCCCTGGTCCAGCACCTTCTTGAACATCTCGACGCCCGTGACGACGGTCTTGCGCGTCTCCCGCAGGCCGACGATCTCGACCTCGTCGCCGACCTTGACGACGCCGCGCTCGATGCGGCCGGTCACGACGGTGCCACGGCCCTTGATGCCGAACACGTCCTCGATGGGCATCAGGAACGGCTTGTCCTTTGGCCGTACCGGCGTCGGGATGTACGAGTCGATCGCGTCCAGCAGCTCCTGGATGCACTTGTACTCGGGCGCGTTCGGGTCCTGCGAGGGCGACTCGAGGGCCTTGAGCGCGCTGCCCCGAATGATCGGGATTTCGTCGCCCGGGAACCCGTAGTTCGACAGCAATTCGCGGAGCTCCAGCTCGACGAGGTCGAGGAGCTCGGGGTCGTCCATCTGGTCGACCTTGTTCAGGAAGACGACGATGTTGGGCACCTCCACCTGCCGGGCGAGGAGGATGTGCTCACGCGTCTGGGGCATCGGGCCTTCCGGGGCGGCCACCACGAGGATGGCGCCGTCCATCTGGGCCGCGCCGGTGATCATGTTCTTGATGTAGTCGGCGTGGCCCGGGCAGTCCACGTGCGCGTAGTGCCGCTTTTCCGTCTCGTATTCGACGTGGGCGATCGCGATGGTGATGCCTCGGGCGCGCTCCTCGGGCGCGTTATCAATGCTGTAGAAGTCGCGATACGCGGCGAGCTTCTTGAGCGCGAGATACTTCGTGATGGCCGCGGTGAGCGTCGTCTTGCCGTGGTCGACGTGGCCGATGGTGCCGACGTTGACGTGCGGCTTCGTCCGTTCGAACTTCTGCTTGGCCATATACGATTGTTCCTCCTCGGTCCGGCCGCTGTGATGGCTTCACAGCAGGGCTAGTCGGTGCAAGTCTAAACGATACTGGTCCCCGTCAACAGAGGGAACCTTGCGCGCTTCGTCAAATGGAGCCCACACCCGGACTCGAACCGGGGACCCCGTTCTTACCAAGAACGTGCTCTGCCGGCTGAGCTATGTGGGCCCGCTCCATCGTGACCGGCGCCCTCGCACCCGTGGGGCTACCGGACGTGGCTCGTCAATCTGGTGGCGGGGGCAGGATTCGAACCTGCGTAGCCCGTTAGGGCAGCGATTTTACAGACCGCCGGTTTTAGCCACTCACCCACCCCGCCACACGCCTGCGTACCCTCGTGCAGGGTCGGGTTTCTGGAGCCCGAGAGGGGATTCGAACCCACTAACCTACCGATTACAAGTCGGTTGCGCTGCCGTTGCGCCACTCGGGCTCGGTCCGCCTCGTTCTCGCGCCCGCCGGCCTTCCGGCAGGCCGGCTCCGGAAGGCCCTAACAAAAGTAGGCCCCCGACGCGTCGGGGCTCTCAGCACGCACAGTATCGCAACCGTTCGATGCCAAGTCAAGGAACGTGCGATCCTTTCCCGCTGGTCGCTGCGCCCCTCGGCCCCGCGTGGTAGACTCCCCGCCGATGTCCGTGCGCGAAGTCAGTGTGCGCGTTCCCGCGACCTCGGCGAACCTCGGTCCGGGCTTCGACAGCCTCGGCCTCGCCCTGGCGGTGTACGCCCGCGTGACCCTGCGGGAGGCCCCCGGCCCGGAGCCTGGCGCCGCGGAGGCGATGATGCTGGCGGCCGCCCGGGCGACGTTTCGGGCCGCCGGACAGACGCCGCCCGACCTGACGGCGTTCTGGGACGGTGGCATTCCGGTGGCGCGAGGCCTCGGGGCCAGCGCCGCCTTGCGGACCGGCGCCGCCGTGGCGGCCAACGCTCTCATGGGAAGCCCCCTCGACGACCATGCGCTGCTCGACATCGCGGCGGGGCTCGAAGGGCACGGCGACAACGCGGCGCCCGCGCTCTTCGGCGGGCTGCAAGTCGTGGTGCGCGAGGGGCGCCGGTTCCGGACGCTCGGCGCGCCAGTCGCGCCGGGCCTCCGCGTGGTGCTGTTCATCCCCGACGTCGAGATGCCGACGGACGAAAGCCGAAAGGCTTTGCCGGAGCGCGTCTCGCGAGAGGACGCCGTGCACAACATTGCGCGGTCCGCCTTGCTCGTCGCTGCCCTCGCCACCGGGGCCTGGGACGCGCTGGGCGCGGCGACCGAAGATCGCCTGCACCAGCCGGCGCGCGCCCGCATCTTTCCCGCGCTGCCCGTCATCATCCGCGCTGCCCGCGAGGCGGGTGCCCACGGCGCGTACCTGAGCGGCGGCGGTTCGACCGTCGCTGCGTTCGCCACGGCGAACGAGGACGGCATCGCCGGCGCCATGGCCCGCGCGGCCGCCGACGAGGGTGTCGGCGGGCGAACGCTCGTGGCCGAGCCCTCACTGACCGGTGCGGTCGTGCAGTGACGGGCCGATCGGCGCTGGCCCGACTCCGGCCCCGCTCGATACACTGCGATTCGAACGACGTTGTGAATACGAGGTAGCGCGGTTTCGTGTCGCTGGTCGTCCAGAAATACGGCGGGTCCTCCGTCGCCGACGCCGAGCGCATCAAGCGGGTGGCGCGACGCATCGCTGACCGACAGCGTCAGGGCGATCGCGTGATCGCGGTCGTCTCTGCCATGGGAGACACGACCGACGAGCTGATCGAGCTGGCCCGGCAGATCACCGATCAGCCACCGGCTCGGGAGATGGACGTGCTGCTCTCCACGGGCGAGCTGGTGTCCAGCGCGCTCGTGGCGATGGCGCTCCACGCACTCGGTGTGCCCGCGGTGAGCCTTTCGGGACCGCAGGCGGGCCTGCGGACCGACGCTGTGCACCGAAAGGCGCGCATCATCGGCGTCGAGCCGTCGCGCATCCTGCGCGAGGTCGAGCGTGGCCGCGTGGTCATCGTGGCGGGATTCCAGGGCATCACGGAGGAGATGGACATTTCGACCATCGGCCGGGGTGGCTCCGACACCACGGCGGTCGCGTTCGCGGCCGCCCTCGGCGCGCGCTGCGAGATCTACACCGACGTCGACGGCGTGTACACGGCGGATCCGCGCATCGAGCCGCGAGCGCGCAAGCTGAAGGACATCACGTACGAGGAGATGCTCGAGCTGGCGAGCAAGGGCGCAAAGGTCATGGCGCCCCGCGCCGTCGAGCTCGGCTCCGTGTACAACATTCCCATCCTCGTGGCCTCGTCCTTCGTGGACGAGCCCGGGACCCTCATCCACGGAGGCGTGGACATGGAGCAGTTCAACCGCGTGCGGGGCATCGCCCATGATCTCGATGTCGCCAAGATCACCATTCGAGGGGTACCCGACCGGCCGGGCATCGCGGCGGGCATCTTCGAGCCCCTGGCCGACGCCCACATCAGCGTCGACACCATCGTCCAGAACGCGAGCCAGGAGGGCCTCACCGATCTGACGTTCACTGTCGCGAAGAACGAGCTCGACCACGCCCGTCCCATCGTCGAGGAGGTCGCGCGGGCCATCGGCGCCCGCGAGGTCGTGGCGGACGAGCACGTGGGCAAGGTGAGCATCGTGGGCACGGGCATTCAGAGCGCGCCCGGATACGCCGCCCGGATGTTCCGCGCCCTCACCGACGCCAACATCAACATCGAGCTCATCTCGACCTCGGAGATCCGGATCACCTGCATCATCGCGGAAGATCGCGTCGCTGACGCCGTCCGGGCACTGCACGCCGCCTTTGAGCTCGAGAAGGCGGAGCCCTCGGAGCTGACGGCGGCTGGCTGAGGACCGACAGCGCGGTCCGTGCCAGGGCCCCGGCGGATGCGCCGGTGGCGCGACCAGGCGAAGAACGACCTCCGCTGGGCTGAACACCTGCGCGACGCGGGCGGGTACCACGTCGCCTGCGTTCTGGCACAGCAGGTTGCGGAGAAGGCGCCGAAGGCGCTCCTGTATCACCACGGTGCTGCCGCAGGCGCTTCGCGCGCCGACACGGGCGTGGCTCGTGTATGATCGCCCTCACCTTAGTGCGAGGAGGGCGACCCCACGTTCCCTCATCCCGGAATACCAGCGGGCCGTTCGCTTCAGCCTGGGCCGCTACGACGGTACGCCCCGTGGTCCCGGCTGGGTGTGGGCTATCCCCATCTATCACCGCATCGTTCGCGTCGACCTGCGGGAAGAGGTGTTCGACGTCGAGCCGCAGACCTGCATCACGAAGGACAACGCCCCCGTGTCCATCGACATGCTGGTCTACCTCCGTGTCGTGAAGCCGGACGACGCGGTGCTCCAGGTGCAGGACTACATCCAGGCAGCACGGGGCATCGCCATCACCACCCTCCGGGCCGTGGTGGGCGACATGACGTTGGACGACGTGCTCTCGCGCCGGGACGACATCAACCAGATGATGCAGGCCAAGCTGGACGAGGTGACCGACCGCTGGGGCGTCAAGGTGAACGCCGTCGAGATCCGTGAGATCATGCCGCCGCGGGACATTCAGGAGGCGATGAGCCGGCAGATGTCCGCCGAACGCAACCGCCGTGCCGCCGTTCTGGAGGCGGACGGGCAGCGCGAAGCGGCGGTCAAGGTGGCCGAAGGCCAGAAGCAGGCCGCCATCCTTCAGGCAGAGGGCGAACGCGAGGCGGCGGTGCTGCGCGCAGAGGGGCAGCGCCAGGCGCGCATCCTCGAGGCCGAGGGCTATGCGACGGCGCTCGATCGCGTGCATCAGGTCGCCCGCGGCGTGGATACCAACACCATGTCCATCCAGTATCTGGACATGATGAAGGCGATGGCGGCCGGACCGTCGACCAAATGGGTGGTGCCGCTGGAGCTGACCCAGTTTCTCCGGGCGTTCGGGGGCGGCGCCGCGGCGCAGGCCGGCCGGGACGGGCCCTGACCCCCGCTACGGCTTCACCGCTTCCAGAACTGCCACCAGGGCCGACGTTCACCCGCCGCGGTGGAGGGCGTCTCCACCGGAGCATGGGCCATTTCGTGGCCGCCGCCGCTGTGGTCGTACTCGGCCTCCGCCTGTAGCACCTTGGCCGGGTCGGCGTCGAACTCCGCCTTGCACCCGGGAGCGCAGAAGTAATAGGTGACCCCTTCGTACTCGGAGGTTCCCGCGGCGCTCGCAGGGTCGATGTCCATGTGACACACCGGGTCGTGAACCGTCGCCGTCATGCCGGACTCCTTTCGTGCACGTTCAGCGGGACCAAGTGTACTCCTCCTTGTCCAGTGGTTGGATAGCACATGATTTTCGAACGTGACTG
>FWWM01001364.1_pt1 | contig 73748 bp, 55 predicted proteins | sample 2228351 | NCBI WGS metagenome assembly FWWM01 (sample SAMEA103939774, study PRJEB20133) | metagenome | reverse complement strand
TGAGACTAGATATCATTTGCTTTTCCTCCTTAAAATCAAATCCTAATTCACCTGCGGGAAACACCCATCCGCCAGCGTAAATTACCGCCCACAACTTCCAAAGAACCGCTGCGAACACCTATATTATACCCCAAATTTCGCCAAAGTCAATAGGTTTGAAATAGGAATTTGGAATTTTACTTTTCGCGGCTGTGGGCGGATTGGAGGCGAAGCGTAGGGTGGAACTTGTAGGGGAGGGGCTTTGATCCTCCATTCCTCCGCGGGCGGGTTCCTCCAGGAGTACGCTGGGCTTTAGCCCAGCACCTACTGCGGGACTAAAGTTTACCCGCCCTTCCGCTGGGTCCCGCCTACTCAGGGAGGTGGACGGTTCCCGTCCCCGTCCGCAGTTTGTTAATAGTATGTATGCTCCAAGGATGAAGGCTAAGCGAAGTTCCTTGTAGAGGCAGAGAGAAAGAGAGTTACCTTTTCACCCGCGCACCGCGAACTTTTTCTTATCCCAAAAACCACTTCCCTTCCCCAAACCATTTAAGCGGATTTTCATCACTCTGCAATCCTCGCGGACGATTTTACCAAATGTTGCTATTTCCTCAGCAGTGATGCGGGGAAATATCCATGTTCAGGAAGTTAATGTGCAAGAAAGTCCGGTAGAATGTGAGGATGAAGGGATCTTTACCGCATCAATCAACATTGCGAGGATTAACTTCCCTTAAAGATGAATGACTTTGACGATACCCGTAACACCTTGCCAGAAACCGAGGAGGAATGGCAGGAAGCGCTGACGCCTGAACAGTACTTCGTCCTTCGCCAAAAGGGAACGGAACCTCCTTTCAGCGGAAAGCTTCTCCACAACAAAGGGGAAGGAACTTACAAATGCGCGGGGTGCGGAAATCCGCTTTTCAGCTCTACCGCCAAGTTTGATTCCGGCTCAGGTTGGCCCAGCTTTGACGACGCCTTGCCCGGCGCGGTCAAACTCAGCGAAGATACGAGCCACGGGATGATTCGCGTGGAGCTCCTCTGCGGGCGGTGCGGTTCGCATCTTGGGCATCTCTTCGGCGACGGGCCTACCGATACCGGCGCGCGTTACTGCGTAAACTCTCTGGCGCTTGAATTTGAAGAGAAGCGCACCTAAGGCTAGCGCGGGCTTGCCTGTGGCTCCGCAGGGTGGTTATCCTGAGAACTGGGCGCTAGTGGAATCGAACCACTGACCTCTTCGGTGTCAACGAAGTGTTCTAGCCACTGAACTAAGCGCCCGCGTTAAGGCGGCACCCGGAATCGAACCGGGGATAAGGGTTTTGCAGACCCTTGCCTTACCACTTGGCCATGCCGCCAAGTACCTATTAGATTATAACAACTGCCAAGTCCTGGTCAAACTTAACCTCTAGCCCTCTCGCAGGTGATCAATCAGTCCTTGTATTCCTTTGATTTGAGCACCTACCGTAATTAAGCGTCCCAAGTTTGCCCTATCACTTGTCTCCGCGTTATAATTTTATGGGCGAGACAAGATGAACGGCTACCCTGGAACAGTTGTAGCAAGTTCGCAAGCACTATGGATTACCTATGCGAGTTTAGGCGCGATACTCTTCATCGCTGGAGCCTTCTGGTTGTTTAATGATGCTTCCGAGCGATTTGGGCCGGAAATGGGCTGTTTCGCGTTCCTCCTATATCTGGCTTTTGCTCCGATGTTTTTCTTGACCCTTCCCGGATACTATTTAATAGTAGTTTTGGGTCAAAGGGCAGGGTCAGGACCAAGGGAGGATGCCAAGGTTTACTTCCCCTCGGATGCGTTGGGACGAAGAGGCTTAGATACGCCAAGGGGTAGCTCGGCGTTCGCAGAAATCGCCGAGGAGGAAAGGGTTGAGGAACTTGACGAGTTGATAGCGAAAGGCGAACTTGAAACTGCGCTCAAGCGGGCAAGCGAGCTTCTAAACACAGCCAAGGAGTTTCATGACGAGCGTGGCATTTCACGTTTCTCCAAATACTTACGCATTATCAAAGAGAAGTCACGCAAATGAGTGAATTGCCCTTCATCTTTGAAATAAAAGTAACACACCTTGTTTCAGGCGTAATTATCTTTGGGCTTATCTATGTTCTTGGTGGATTCTGGATTCTCACCGACGCGTCGGACCGATTCGGGTTCGGCACTGGATGTCTTTTCATTTTCTTGTACGTTGTTCTTCTCCCACTGTTTCCTCTTCTGCTTCTCGGGTACTTCATTCTCACGTTGATCTCTGATAGTGGATCCCGCGGAGGTTCTGCGGAAACTCTTCCGAAGCCTTTCTTCCCGTCCCAGATTTTAGGGGGTGCGGATAGAAAGGATGATGCGCCGAGAATGATTTCGGAGGATTCCGCGCCTCCCGTTTCTGAAAGAGTCGTTGAACTTGAGGACCTCATATCCGAGGGTAAGTTGGATTTGGCTCTTTCCCGGGCCCTTGACCTTATGGAAACTGCGAAATCCTTCGGTGATGATGAAGGTGTCAGGAAGTTCAAGAGGTACGCTGATCGGGTCAGAGGTCTGCGTTGGAAGCGGGTGCGTTAATATGATCCAACCGATTATCCTGAGGGAAGTACTGATGCTATGTGCTAGGTTTTGACAACTTGGCAACTGCAATCGTTTGTCCTCCTTATCCGCGGGTCCAGTGACAGTTATATGGAAAACCTTTCAACAACACTGACATCCGGGGACGTCTACGTAATCACTGCCTTTATCGTGGGCGTAGTTGGAACCTTCTGGATGTTCTTCCATTCCCTTAGACTTTTCAACGCCTTCGTCGCGTTGCTACTTTTGGTGGGCAATTTTGTCATCTGGATTTTGACGAGCTTTCCCCTTGTCTTCGTTGTTTATTTCGTTGTAATTCTCCTTGGTGTCATTGGTCGTGTGCAGAGGGAAAGACGGGAGAAAACAACGATTGAATTGGAGCAATCACGTTCTCCGCTGAGTAGAATTGGAATCAAGCGCACCGCGTATAACCCTGCGGAGGAGGCTAGACAGATGGGACTTCCCAACGTTTATGAGGCGCGGGCGGGTTCATCAATTCCGACCTTTGATGGTCAACTCATTCCGGAGCTGGAAGAACTTTTGATAGCGGGGAAGATTGAGGAGGCGCTAAGGGAGGCTGAAGACGGTTGGCGTTCCGCCCTGGCAAAAGGCGATGAGTCAACCGCCAACGATTACCGAAATTATATTGAACGCATTCAGCGTGGCGAATGGTAGTTTATCTCTCGTGGCGGGAGTGACCTTCAGGCTTCTTGGTCTTGGGAAGCGAAATTGCTTAAACGAAGTATCTTACTGGTGTAAAATGCTTATTAAGGTGAGCTTAGGGTTAACAATTGCGTTTGGATTTGACTGGTCTAGGCTCCTCCCGGAGTGGCTTAAGCGTCCATGGTTCACGTTTCTCGACGAGTACATGGAGTTTGAATACACAGGCACCTACCTTATACTTATATTAATTGTTCTGGGTCTTACTGGCTTTTGGCTATGGTGGGACAGCTACGATTTCTTTGACTTTCTTGGAGCGCTTGCTCTTCTAGTGGCTTATCTCTTGATTTCCCCGCTGATTCTCCTTGCCTACATCGGCGCTAAGGCGATGGCATTCGCAGGCACGTGGCTGAGCACTCGCGTCCCAGTGACGGAGGAGCGGTGGTTCAAGCGATGGGCAACGCAGGCGATGCGTCACAAGCGATTGTTAACTCGCGGATTAACCGCGAAGGACCGCGAGGTGATTATGCACCTGCGTATAGACGACCAGCTTAGCCCGGAGGAAATTGACCCACGCGTCGAGGAACTTGTGTCATCTGGCAGGAAGGATGAGGCGATCAAGTACGTAAAGGACGTTCTCCTGGTCGCCCGTTCAATGAATGACAAGCGTGCCATCAAACGCTACGAGAAGTACCTTCTCATCCTCAGGCTGGGCGCGCGCAACTTGCAAGCGTAAGGGTGTCTCCCCGATGGCGGTGCATCGTGCCCTGGCTCACGAGTACCCGGGTGTAGGGCGGGATTCTGTCCCGCCCTGGTGGCTTATTCCGGGAGATGCGGGACGCCGAGATTTTTCCGAGTACGTGGGACTGACTAACCCCGCTCAGCAATCTGGATCGCGGGCGTCCCCGCCCGTGCGCCAGAGTTGAACAGGCACGAGACGGGCGCGATCCAGCAAAGACTTGAGATGAACCTGAGCAGGGTGGGCGGAAGCGGGTTGCGGAATCCTTGGCGTTGTGGTAGAATACTGATTGGGGATAGCCAGGCAGGTGACGCTTTGGCGTGGTCGCGCACAGCTGTGACAAAAGTTAAAAAGGAGTGAGATATGAAACACTTGAGAACACTTCACGGTTTATTCTACACTGTCATCGTTGCGTTATTCGTCTTTACTTCCTGCGGAGGGGCAAGACGGCTAGTTCTTTCGTTAGTGGTTTCTTTGAGCGTTGTGTTTGCGCTTCTGAGCGCGTGCGGGGGAGGAAGCGATGGACCAAGCAGACCATCGCCTGGACTAAACCCTTCCGTTGGAGAGAATCAATCCCCGACCCAAGATGGCCAGTCTGCCGGTCAACCTTCCCTGAGTACCTCTGGAGTTGGAGAGCGGATCATCCTTGATTGGAGAGGCGGTATGGTCTACCCGCCCGGTAAGTATTACGTGATGGATCAGGGATTGCTCATTACCTTCAACCAGGACCTTAGTAAGGAGGAGGTTGAGAACTTCGTTCAAAGCGAAGGCATTGTGGCTTACCCTGGTTTCCCTCCACCCATTCTTGATCCGGCGGAAGGCGCGATTGGCGATTTTGTCTATGACGCTTCCAGATTCGGGAGCATTGAGGAAGCCGCGGATTACTACCTCTCCAAAGACGAGGCTTGGGACGCGGAACCTATCATCCTTGACACCTATCCGCCTTCTGGGGAGAAATGGGAAATTGAGGAATGGGTTGAAGATGACGGAAGCACAAGCTGGGTATACAGCGGAAGGGTCGTTATTGGCTTCTACGAGTGGCAATCAGGGGAGGATACCATCCGTTTCATTGAAAGGCATGGCTTACTGAGAGATTATCACGTCCCGATAAACTCTTTCTCTCCGGCCTACTATTTTGGGTATCCTGAAGGAAGGTTTGTAAACGTTCGTGCGGCGGTGGAGTACTTTGAGCTTCTGCCGGAGATTAAAGCGGTTGGTCCCATGAGACTCGCGTATTATCCTGGCTGACCGCTCGGTTCGTCAACGATTGAATGACTAAAGCGAATGCCACAATCGGTGCGCACTAGTATTGGTGGGATTGTGTTAATTATGGTTAAGGGCTCAGGTCATATAGTAAGAAAATGCCTGGTCAAGTGTTAACTGTGACGTCGGATGGGCATCCATCCGCAGGCAGGTCACTTCAGGTCCACGACGGTCACTCCCTTCCCGCCTTCCTCTAGCGTCGCTTCCCGAAAGCTCTCTACGTATTCGCTTTTTCCAAGGTAATCGGCGACGAATCTCTTGAGGGTACCTGTCCCGATGCCGTGGAGAACGTAAATCTTGTCAAGGTTCCTGTATATTGCGTCGGAGATGAATTTCTCCAATTGTTCCAGCGCCTCCGCTTTCGTAAGTCCGTGCAAGTCAAGCCTGTGCGGGGTGGTGTCCCTTGCTTGCCTTACACCTTCGTCAATTTGTTTGCCCATTGTAAGCGTTTCTTTGTTTGCTGTATGCTTCTTTGCCACTTTCGGTGTCACCGTGCGCGTTCTCGTAACTTTAAGAACCGTTGTCACATCTGTCAGAGCTAGAGTTACCTTCTTACCCGAACTCATAATGACTACTTCATTCTTCTTATCATCCACTTTGAGTACCTCGCCCTCTATGCCCAGGGTTCCTGCTCTAATCCTGTCACCGATGGAGAGTAGCTTAATTCCTTCACCAGTGAGTTCATCAAGTATCCCGTATTTCTCCTCAAGTTTTGACGTGGACGCGTTCGCCTCCTCCAGCAGTTCCCTGGCAACCTTGTTCACTCCTCCCCGCGAACCTTTAGCCATTTCCTTCTTAAGCCTTTCCCTAAATTCATCCCTCAGGCATGCCAAGAACTTCTCGGTGTTTCGCGAGAATTCAGCCTTGAGGTTTTCAAATTTCCGCCTAATCTCACTTCTGGTTTCGTTTAACGCTTGGACCGCGCCTTCGTGTTTGGTTCTTAGCTCCTCAAGTCGCTTAATTTCAAGTTCTTCTTTCGTCCTCAGGTCTTCAAGTTTGAGCTTCTCTTCCTTTATTACCCTTATCGCTTCGCTGAAGTAAGTCTTTCCGGTTTTCACTTTTCTACTTCCCGCCTCGATCACGCTTTCAGGTATTCCGTAGGCACGTGCGATATCAAAGGCGTAACTCTTTCCCGGAATCCCGTCCACTACGCGGTAGGTAGGTTTGAGTTCTTTTTCATCAAACTCAAGGGAGACGCTCTTACAACTCTTGTTCTGGACTCCGAAAGCCTTAATGGCTTCGTGGTGTGTGGTGACCGCAACTTTCGCGTTCCTTTCAAGGATATGCTCAAGAACCGCGATGCCCAGTCCCGCGCCCTCGTCTGGGTCGGTTCCAGCCTCAAGCTCATCAATTAGAATCAATGTTCCACGCTCGGCTATTGGCGTTTGGAGATGCTCGAAAACCTCGTTCAAGAACGCAATCCGCGCGGTAAACGTGGATAAGTTATTCTGGACGCTTTGCTCATCAGTGACGTCCGCAAGAACCTTCCCAAACAATCCAATCTCAGTTCCTTCTTCAGCGGGAATGAAGATCCCCGAGTAGGTCATTAAGGTCAGCACGCCGATTAACTTCAAAAGAACGGTCTTCCCGCCAGCGTTCACCCCACTGATTATCAATCCGGTCTCCTCGCCGAAATCCAGGTCCTCAGGAACGAAGCTAGGGAGCATAAGCGGATGTCTGCCTGCGCGAAGTTTAATAGTTCCTGCTTCAGATAGTGAGGGCAAGATCCCACCGATGGAATCGCTGAACTTCGCCTTTGCGAAGATTGCGTCCAACTGGGCGATTATCTTGTAATTTCTCAGGATATCCCTAGTGTGCTCGCCCACCCTACCTGCATACTCGCCAATTATTCTCATAACCTCCTGCTCCTCATCAAGCAGGAGTCTTTGACGCTCGTTGTTCAACGAGACGACTTCTTCAGGCTCAACGTAAACGCTCATTCCACTACCTGAGTAATCAATGATGAGCCCCTTGAAAACCGAGAGCATCCCAGTAGGAATGTTCATTGCGAGCCTGTTGTTACGAATGCTGAGGTGAATGTCCTCAGTGTGGGATGACGCCCTGGAATGAATAAGTCCGTGTATCTTTTCTTCAATCTCAAGCTGAAGGGTGTGGAGTTTGTTCCGCGTGAGCCTTAGAGCGTGAGAGGCGGAATCCCTTACTTCTCCTTCCTCGGTAAAAGTTTTCTTAAAGCTGTTCCGTAGCACGGTGAGATCGGTGTAATCCTCCAAAAGGCGGGAAAGCTCGGGATACTTACTGCGAAAAATCCTCTCCCTCAATTGGAAAACCTGCTCATCGCAAAGGAAGAAGTCCCATAACGACTTCAGGTGCTCCTCCTCAGGCATTCCGCCTGAACTGAAAGGTTTCAGGAAGGACGGATCATTTGGCAGGTTGATAAGCGCTATCTCTCCATCAACCAGTCCGCATTCCATTAAGTCAATCGCTTCAAGGGTCTCCTCCAAAAGGGCTCGGATCCGATCAGGGTCTGTGGAAATTTCAAGTTCCCGTATGATCTTCTTCCCTTCCAGGGTCTGGCAAAAACTCAGCACCCCTTCCAGAACTTTATCAAACTCCAGTTCCCTATAAAGTTTCGTGAGGCTAGCGTCTAACATTACTAATCATTCTAACAGCGGAAACCAGCGGTTTGACTTCTATCAGACTATTCACGCTTCACGTGCCTACCTACGGGAAACTCAACCCACTCGTCGTTCTACTTAATCCTTGCGGATTGCCCGGTTGGTTACAGGCGAAAGGAGATTTCAAAATTTTCCTCAAAATCCTGGAACAAAATCCGATTTCGGGGGTCTAAGTGACTGACAGCTGCACCTTTAAAACCGTCCCCAGCTGTCTGGTTGTTATTCCCCCTGGCCCCCAATTTGGGGGCTATTCTTTTGTTATAATCCCCGCTTGATGAGGCGATTGCGCTCACTTGCTTTACTAACTTTTTTGCTGGTCGGAAGCCAAGTGCGGGCGGGGGCTGTTCATTCCGCCACAGCCTTTCAGGCGGAAATCTCCACGCGCTCGGGTTCCCCGAAGGGCATATTCTTGACGATTAACCGCATCGATGTAATTGCGCTGACGGATAAGGAGCCGAACCGCAAGCTCGCCAAACAGATGCTTGATTCCCTCAACCGTCAGCTTCGGGAAAGGGAAAAGCGCAAGAACATCCGCGTATCGGAAGCCAACGGCTACATTACGTTTACAGTTTCCCCACAGAATTCTTACAGGCTCCCGCTTTCGGATTTAGTCATTAAGTTGGATGAAACGGGGAAGACGGGGGAACTCATTCAGGCAAGGTTGAACGTTGCTTTGGGTGTTACTCCGCTTGCGATTGAGCCTTCCGAGGTCGTGGTTCCGGTTGGGGAGCCAAGGCACTTCCGCATAATCAGTGGTTTCAAGCCTACGGACTGGCGCATCCTTAACCCGTTCCCTGAATTTGTGGAACTTAAGCAAATGGAAACCGGCTTCTCAGTTTTCGGAAACAAGGAAGGAGAGGGTTACCTCACCTTAGTTCGCGGGGCAGTCGCAAAGGAAATCCCCTTCAAGGTACTCTACCTTTCCGCGTATCTCCCCGATACCCTTGTACTTGAGTATACCGGTGCTCTTCCGGATCAGAGCCTGATTGAATTATTAGCGAGGAGCCAGGTGATCGCCAACTCCGCGATAGCACGCGGAACTACCATGGATGTAGGCGTGTCGCAGGAAGAAGACGTTTCAATCGGTCAGCTTTCCGCCAATGTCTCCGCATCCGCAGAGGGGAGAATAAAGGTCAATCGCAAGCTCCCCATTGAGTTGAGATCTTCAACCGTCGCCTTGTCCTCGCCCAACCTGATTCTCTTCTCCAACCGTCCGGAGCAGGTTCAATATCCGGGGGAGCTTTACTCCTCCACCGTATCAAGTGGAGAGATTGCGCACCTCGTTTACCATCACCAGAACAGGTCCGGCGTCCCGCTGATTTTCCGCGTAACCATTGAGAATCTGGGAGGAGAGGTAGAGAAGTGCCTTATTTCTGGCGGATTTTCTTCACCTATGATATCCACCTATGATGTTGGCTTCAGAAGCGCAAGAGATAGGCTAAAGCGTTACCTTAACCGTCAGGCTGTCGTAATCACCCTACCAGCCTATGGAAGGACCGTCCTCTGGGAGGGCAGGGTGGAGAACCTTTACTCGGTATCAGGGAACGTTGATATCTCCGTGGGGGCTGATGGTGCGATTGCGGTGAGAGTTCTTGCAATTGACGCGCGCCAGTCACAGGGCGTCTTCACTGAGTTTGCAAGTGATACTCGCGTTCAGAGTTTCCATACTAACGAGCGATACTATACTCCAGCTGTCCTCAAGAAGGATTTTACTTTCCACGTGGACGGTCACTGGCTCTTCATTCGGCTTGGTAAGGGTGAGATAGCCCATCCAGAAAACGGAGAGACCCTTCCCGGAGATTACGGAGTTTTATACGATGTTAACGTTGACGTCATAAATGATACGCCGTTCTTTAAGAGGGTTGACCTTTCCTTTGACGCCACCGCGGGTCCCGCAAGAGGCGTGTTCATAGTGGATGGTAAGCTTTTTGAAACTCCACTGGTTACCCCAGGTTCGCCTTACAGATTTCATTCTTTAGGGTTGGCGCCCTACGAGCGAACGAACGTGAACATCCTTACTACCACCCTAAATGGCTCCCATTACGCCGCTAGTTTGATATTTTCCTCTGACTAAGGGTGGTAGTCAAGAATCCAAAGTCATCTCTTGCCAACGCGCCTGAACATTGGCGCACATCCCCACGTCTTACCCCTTGAATAACTCAAACTGATGGAGGATAACGTTTATGAAGAAGTTTTATTTGTTGTTTTTCCTGCTTCTTATTACCTTACCCCTTAGCGTCAGTGCGCTTGCGCAGGGAAGTGGTTTCAAAGACCGCGTAAGGGATAGGATTCACGAGCCAGGAAGTATGCGCATTATCAAGGGGACGGTGGAGAGAATCTCCGGCGAAGAGATTACGGTCAAAGTTGAGAACATCTTCGCTCCTCGGGTGGGGGAAGTCTCCGATGCCCCTTCCACGCTCAGAATCGGTGTTCCGGAAAAAGTCCGAGTCGTGAAGGACTTGGAGCGTGACTCCAAGCTGACGGACTTTAAGAAAGGTGACCAGATTGTAGTTATGGCTGTCTACGACGAGGATGGAGGATACACCGCCCGTGCTGTGATGGACCCGACCAGCGCTATGAAGCTTAGGGAGCGCATTGGTTCAAGGATGGGTGAGCGCTTCCGCGGTAGGGATGACCGTGGCAGGTTAGGGATGCGCGACAGATTGAAGGCTCGTTTCCAGAGGGCGATGCATCCACCCGTCAGCGCGACGTTTCTGGGGCTTGGAGACGACCAAGGAACCGTGAAGCTTGAAATAAAAGGACCATACCGCCCGCCAGTGGAGATCCTGGGAGACAGGGATTTTCCCACCAGGCATGCCCCCAAGAGACCGCTTCCTGAGCCAAGAATCGTGACTGTGAAGGTAGGAGAAGGCGCAAAGTTCTTCCTCAGGGGAGAGAAGGCGTCTCTTTCAGATTTCAAAAAGGGTAGCGAGGTCGTCGCGCTAATCCGTCGTGGTTCCCCCGCCGTGGATGGACAGCCAATCCTTCTATTCCTTGGTGATGAACAATCTGCGGAGAAGTTTGCGGAGCTTATGCGCGACAGGATGCAAGGCTTGCGTGATTGGCGCGGGGACAGGCAAAATATGGAGAATAGAGGCGCGTTTTAGTCCGCGTCATAATAACTATTCTCAGGACTTCCCTTTAACGCTAGGGACACACTTCCTGAGCTCAAAGCTCGGTTATGAGTTTGGGCTCGTTAGAGGTTCAGCCCGGGAAAGAGGCCATGGGTTGACCCTAGGAGAGAGACGGGCGCGTCTGTCCGTCTCTCTCTTTCGTTTATGACCCACCGACCAATTGCTAGCCTACCGCTCAATCTGGCTCGTTGCCAATGGCGTGATAGAATATGCGCATTAGGAGAAACTGAAGGAGAGATGGCAAGCCTAAACAAAGTTCTTCTGATTGGTAATGTCGGTCGCGACCCCGAGGTGAGGTATTCGCCCTCGGGGATACCCGTAGCGAGATTTTCCGTGGCCACCAGCGAACGTTGGAGGAGTAGAGAAAGTGGAGAACAGCAGGACAGGACGGAGTGGCATAACATTGTAGCTTTTGGTCGCCTGGCGGAGCAGGTTCGGGATTTTGTCAAGAAGGGTCGCCAGGTCTTCGTAGACGGCAGAGTGAGAACAAACACGTGGACGGACGTAAACGGTGTCCGGCACACCCGCACTGAGATTTATGCGGACAGAATATTGTTCTTGGGCAGGCGTGAAGGAGAACCTTCGGGAGTTGCTCCATCCGAAACCGTTGGCATAGAGGTTGATGAAGACTTTACCCTTGACGACCTTGGTCCTGCGGTGGAAATGGATGATATGTCGCTAACTCCGGGTGATTAGATTCTCGCTCCCTGCAAGGCAGATCTTTAATTCCTTTAATGGTAGTCCTTGGCTACTGAACCACCGTCTTCCTATGGCGCGATCAACTCTAGCCCTCGCTAAAGATTCCTCAAATTGGGGATTGCTCTCCGTCGTTCTATCCATATCAATCCCCGTGGTAATTACCAACACCTTGCAGACCATAGTCGGACTAGTTGATACGAAGATGGTTGGAGACCCGTTTCTAATGGGGAAAGAAGCGGATGTTGCATTGGCGGGTGTGGGCGTTGCGAGGGTAGCGGTTTGGCTAATCTTCTCCATCCTGATTTCCGCGGGCGTCGGGGGAACCGCCTACATCGCCAGGTATTACGGTGCCAAACGCCACGAAGAGGTTAAAATCTACTCCACCGCCCTTATCCTGCTGGCGGTTTTTCTTGGCGTTTCGTTAGGCATATTTGGGCTCTCGCTTGGGAAACTTCCATTCGTCAAGATCGCCGCTACACCCACAATACTTAACTACTCATACGACTATATGTTCGTCACCTACATTGGAATGGCAATTCTTGCCTCCAATGTCTCGGTAATCACTATCTTTAACGCCCTTGCAAGAACGGTCTATCCGATGTACCTGCTGGTCATAAACAACGTTTTCAACTTCATTGGGAACCTTATCTTAATTCCTAGAATGGGAGTTGGTGGATGCGCGCTTTCTACCGTTCTTACGACTCTAATCGTCGTCATTATAGGTTCGTTCATTCTTCACCGTCAGCGGATACTAATTGGGGTTTCCAGGTTGGGTGATTACCTTGTGCCAATGAAGAATATGTTTCTTCTAGGGCTTCCATTCGCCATTCAGATGGGTATTCGTGCGAGCGCATTTATGCTCCTTTACGTCATCATCCGTCAGCTCACCGATCTTGCCGGAGTTGGGCAATCCGCGTTGGCGGTTGGTTCGCAGGCTGAGGCACTGGCGTATATGCCTGGTTTAGCCTTCGCGACCGCCGCATCAACCTTAGTGGGGCAGAGCCTAGGAATGGAAGACACCGCGAGGGCAATTCGCTCCGGCTGGTTGACCATAACTTTGGCGGTTATCGTTATGACCGTTGTCGGAGTCCTTTTCTTCGTCTTCGCGGAAGAGTTCGTGGCGTTCTTTACCACGAATGTCAGTGTCATAAAAGAAGGTGCGGGGTATATGCGAATTTCAGCGGTTTGCGAGCCTTTTCTTGGCGTTGCGATGGTGAGTTCAGGTGTCCTAAGGGGTGCGGGCGACACCATTAGTCCACTCTTCATTGGAGTCTTTGCCCTCTGGGGAATTCGCCTCCCCTTAGCTTACGTTCTGGCGGTTTCCTTTGGATTTGGGCTTGCGGGTGTCTGGTGGGCTATGACCGTTTCCGTCATCCTGGAAGCTACGCTTCTCAGCTTGAAGTTTATAAAGGGAAACTGGAAATACATCAAGCTACGCGAAGGTTAGCGGATAGCTACTTCCAATCGCACCCACGGGATCCTCGCGCGGTTACCTAACGGTACATGCTCTCCACGATTTCGCGGTACTTCTCTAGGACTATTTTACGTCGGACTTTAAGCGTTGGCGTTAACTCACCAGTTTCAATCTTGAATTCGTTAGTGAGTATCGCAAATCTGTGGACCTTTTCAAAGTCTGCCAAATCCTCAGTAAGCCGTTGAATCTCGCTTTTGGTTAATTCTCTTAAGTTGTTGTCAGTAGCCACGAGCTGGGTATGGTCAACCCTTAACTCAATCCCATGAGCGTTTGCCCAATTCTTAATCATTTCCCAATTAGGGAGAATCAGCGCTGTCACGGTACTCCTCTTATCCCCAAAGAGAACCGCGCAGGAGATGTAGGGGCTTTCCGCTAGCTTATTTTCAATCGGTTGGGGCGCCACCTTCTTGCCGGTGGTTAGCACAATAATGTCTTTCTTTCTGTCAGTTACCTTGAGGTATCCATCCTCGTCAAACTCTCCAATGTCTCCAGTGTGGAACCAACCGTCATCATCAATAGCCTCTCTCGTCTCTTCGGGTTTGTTGTAGTAGCCAAGCATCACGTTCGGTCCCCTAACCAGTATCTCACCGTCCTCCGCAATCCTCACTTCAACATTTGAGAGGGGCGGGCCCACCGTCCCGAACTTGAATCTGCTTGGCAGATTCACGTTCGTTACCGGTGAGGTCTCTGTGAGTCCATAACCTTCAAGTATTACTAGTCCAAGCGAGGCGAAGTATTCTGCGCTCGCGCAAGGCAACGGCGCTCCTCCGGAGATGAAGTTCCTTAGCCTGTCAAATCCCATCTTCGCTCTTACCTTGGAAAGCACTAGTCGGTCATACATCCACCATCTTGCGTGGTCAAGTAACCGCAACCCTTTGCCTTGCTGGACGCGTCTGCTCCTCTCTCGCCCAAGTTTAAGCGCCTGCTGAAGGATTCTTCTCCTCTTCTCAGGTTGATTCTCTAGCGCCCGGGTCAACCTTTCCTGCATCATTTCAAAGAATCTGGGGACAAGGGTAATGTAATGCGGTCTGACCTCGCAGGCGTTTTGAATTACTTTGGAGTAATCTTCGCAAAAAGCGACGCTACAGCCCCTGATAACTGAAGTGTAATAGTCCGCCATTCTCGGGAAAACGTGATTCATCGGAAGAACTGAAAGCAGTACGTCCCCGACTTTGTAGGGGATGGACTCTAAAGCCGCGGAGATGTTGCTTACAAAGTTGTTATGCGTAAGCATCGCGCCTTTTGGTTCGCCGGTCGTTCCCGACGTATAGATGATGGTCGCAATGTCGTTAGGCTGTACTTTCTCCCAAATCTCCGCAAATCTTTCCTCCGAGATGCCGGACTGTTCTCCCAATTCAAGTACTCTTTCAAAGGTCAGGACGTCCTTGCTCGGATCCGCTGGACAGTCCATCGTGATGATGCGGAGCCTGGGGACATCCTCCTTCAGTGAAAGCACCTTCTCCAGCTGGGACTTTCCAGAAACTATTATGAGTTCCGCACCGCTATCAAGCAAAATGGAATTTATCTGCTCGGTAGTATAAGCGGGGAACATCGCGACCGTAATTGCACCAATGTGGATAGCGGCAAGGTCGCTAACTATCCATTCAGGTCTGTTTTCGGAAACGAGTGCGACCCGGTCACCCTTCTTTACGCCGAGCGTTAGAAGCCCGCAAGCGAACTTTCTGGTTACCTCCCCAAGCTCAGAATAGGTTACCTGTGCGTATTTGCCCTCCTTCTTATGGAGTAGGGCGGTATTTCGCGGATACTTCCTTATGGTTTCCTGGAAACACTGAACTATAGTTCCTTCCACGTTCCTCTCCGGTTTCCACGGTTAGCGAACCGAATGGATGCGTTACTAATCTTCCACTATTATGATAGTATATGGATGAAGCCGACCGCGGGTCGGGTGTCCAATAATTTTGCGAGGTGAAGATCAATGCTTTGGGGAATATGGATTCTGATTGCAGTTGTAATCATCCTCATACTTTGGTTCGTCGGAATTTACAACCGCTTCATTACCTTAAGAAACGGCATCCAGGGTGCCTGGGCGCAGATTGACGTCCAGCTGAAGAAGAGGTACGACCTTGTTCCCAACTTGGTTGAAACCGTAAAGGGCTACGCAAAACACGAGCGGGAGGTATTTGAGAAAGTCACCGAAGCGCGCTCCCGAGCCATTTCTGCAGGTTCCGTAGGCGAGCAATCTCAGGCGGAGAATATGCTAACAAGCGCGTTAAGGAGCTTGTTCGCGGTGGCGGAAAACTATCCTGACTTGAAGGCAAGTCAGAACTTCCTAGCCCTTCAGGAGGAACTGTCCGCCATTGAGAACAAGATAGCCTACGCGCGTCAGCACTACAACGATATCGTCCAAGCCTACAACACTCTTCGCCAACAGTTCCCCGCTTCAATCGTTGCTGGGATGATTGCGCTTCCTCCGAGCGAGTACTTTGAGATTGAGGAGGTTGCCAGGGAGGTTCCAACCGTCAGTTTCACCTAGGTTAGCTTGAGATGGATGTTTCATCCGATTTCTTGGTCGTGCTTGTAACCGTCGGAAGTTCTGAAAATGCGGAAAGCATTGCAAGTACGCTCGTTGGGGAGCGGCTATCCGCCTGCGTAAACGTCATCTCTCCGGTTACCTCGTATTACGTCTGGCAGGATGAACTTAGGCGCGACGCGGAAGTGCTACTCATCATCAAGTCCACGGTGGATAACTATCCTGCCCTTGAGAAGAGAATACTTGAGCTTCATACTTACGAGGTGCCGGAGATCCTAGCGATTAGAGTTGATGATGGTAACCCCGATTACCTCGGTTGGCTAAGCGAAATGGCGGGGGGTAGATGAAACCCGGTGGTGCAGATTTGTCGGGGGATTCTGGCGGAAGTGAGGAGATGTCCCGTAAGCGTTGTCCGTTCCCGATTCTTAATTACGCTGCATACCTGATTCTTGCGATTTCCGCCCTTGTTCTTCTTTACCTGTTCATCACGTCCAACCCCAAGTCCCAGAGCGCCCCATCCCCTGAGCTTGCGCAAGCCAAGTCCGTCCTCCTGGCGTTCGGGTCAACCCTGTTAACGCTGTCTTTGGATACTGGGGAGATAAAGCGCGACGAGCTAAGAAGCGACATTCTAGCTTACGAAGCCCAACCGCTGGGAAAGAGATTCTATCTCCTAAGCTTCGTTGATAACGAGTTGGTGCCAGGTTTCTTGGTTTTAGGCAAGGATGGTGAAGTTCTCGTGGCTGTTGAAGGAATGACCGCGTGGCAGATGAGTGAGGATGTAGTAATGGGAGTTCTGGCGGAAGCGCCACTTGAGTTCCGAGCAACCGAGAACGCTGTTGCCCTTTGGGAACTTCCATCGGGGAAACAGCTCTCTTACCTGCCGAACACAGTTCCATTAACCGGGCTTAACCTTACAATTGGTGGGCAGGGCGCAATAAGTAGTTCAATTACCCGCGATTCTGTCCTTCTCTTCACCTATACACGTTCCACGTCAAGCCTCTACGAAGCTCTGGGTCAAAGCTCCACCTTTCATCTTCTTTCGCGCAGGACGGGCAAATTCAGGTGGCAGAGGAACGTGCAACTTCTTACCGAGGTTGCGGAGGTGGAGCTCCTCTACTCCAACGAGAAATACCTATTAGTGGGTGCTCCCGTTGATTATGAGACCTACCTTTACATCGCCTTGGACGCTCAGGGTGGGACCCCACTCTGGCAGGACAGGAGAAACGAATTTCCGTCGACCAAGACCTACTACCCCTACGTGAATATTTATAGCATCCTTCCAATTCAGCGGAACGAGTATTCCGTTGCCTTCCCATTCTTCAACGCTCTGACGGGGGAAAAAGGGTTTCTCAGGGTGAACTTTGTCAGCGGTAGCTTTACGTATGAGAACTATCCGCCTCAGATGTCCAAGCTGGAGGAAAAGTATATGAAACTCTTCTCCCCATCGGAGAAGCCCACCAAACTCACGCACAATTTGTTCCCAGGCTTCAGCCTAACTATCAGTGAGTTTGAAGACATCGTGGGTAAGGGAGAAGATTTTACCTGGGAGATTCCTTTCACGCCTTACTTCTCAGGAAATCTTAAGCCTTTATACTGGGGAGATCGGTACCTTGTGTTACTTGAGACTTCCGATGTCGAATCCCACGTGGCTTCCCAGGGCGTTCCCCACGTTCTAAGTATCTCAACGGGTGAAAAGCATCCAGAACTGGAGAAGCTCGCTAGTCTGAAGCTGATCACCCCGATACATACAGCTGGTGGCGAAGTAATCCTTACTAAGAAAAGCCTGACTTTTCTTTCAGAGGGAGGGATTAAGTCAAAGAGTTTAGAGTTTACGAGGTTTTAGCCCTGCTAGGGAGTCTCTGAAGTAGCGGATAACCCGCGTCTTGAGCCGAGAACTATTCCGAGAACTATTCGCCTGAGAGAGGAATCTTCACCGCAACCACGTAGGCTTCATCCCCTCGGATTAACGCCTGAGTCTCTCCAACTATCACTCCGTCAAACTCTGTCCCGTCCGGTTTCTCCAGCTTCAGTTTGTAACTTCCACTAACCGCGGTGACGCTCTTTTCTGATACTCCATCGGAGTTAGTACTCCTTACTTCCAAGAGTCTCCTCACCGGATGCATCGCCAGAACATCCTGCGCGGTTATACCGCCGAACAATCCTTCCGCCTCAACTAGTGCGCCAACCTCCTCAGCAAGGTCAAAAGTCGGCTCAATTACGAGGTTGAACTTCTCCCCCTCGCGCAGGACGCGGTTCTCCAATGGATTTCCAGCTTCATCCAATATCCTGGCTTGAACCGTAACCTGTGTTCCATCTGGCATTTGCAGGTCTCCGCCTAACTCTAACCCGGAAGACCCGTCAACCATGAGATAAGCAAATCCCAACTCGGGCTTATAGCCAATAATTAGTATCGGCGTGCCGAGAACTCCATCAAAGAAGTAAATGCCAGAGCCTCCAGTTATTAAGTATCTAACCTTACCATCTTCGTCAGTGACTAGCTCACTAGGCATTTCGCCGACGACTTCAGGTCTTGCGATGGTAACGAGAGCCTGCCCAATTTCCGCGTTGTCAGTCCCAGTGACCCTTCCCGATATCGTCATCTGGGAAACTGAGCTAGGAATCTCAATATCAATCGTCTGGTCCTTGTCCGCGATTTTGCCCAGGTCTCTAACCGCGAGTATCGTTCCGAAAAGGCTAGCTTCAACTTTATAGTCCGCATCCTCAAACCAGGCAACCGTTACCCTGTACGTTCCATCCTCATTGGAAATCCCCGTTCTAACCGTATCATCTTCAGGCTCGGGTCTATCCGCGGTAACGGTAACGATTACACCTTCCATCGGCTTGCCGATGCTGTCCCTCACCTGCCCGCTGAATATTCTGTTGTTGGAATCGTTCTTCAGGAAGCGGTTGTAAAGGTAGGCGCCCATAAGGATGTCTCCACCGCCAGTTCCACAGCTGCTAAGCCCCGCGACGACTATCGTGCCTAATATAATCGGAAGCAAACATCTTCCGAGTTTTTCTTTCAAAGGGATGTTCATTGTTCGCTTCTCCCAAACCTAAAAATGCAATTCCGAACCCACTAACTGATTCTAACATAGGTGGAGTACGCCTTTACACGCAACCATCCAGTTGCTATAATGCGGTTCAGCGATGTCCGAAACTTTCTCCGTTAGCCCGCCAATTCCCGACGGCCTCACGTCGCAACTAAAAGCGGGTGATGTTCTTTTAATTTCGGGAAGGATTTATACCGCTCGTGATTCCGCTCACAAGAGAATCGTCTCAATGGTGAATAGTGGGGAGTCCCCGCCGGTGGATTTCTCTGGAGGGGTCATATATTACGTAGGTCCAACGCCTGCCCCACCAGGAAGACCCATAGGTTCCGCGGGTCCTACGACATCCTCCAGGATGGACCCCTACACCGCAGACATTCTGAAGCTCGGCGTGAAGGTTCTCATTGGAAAGGGTGGGAGAAGTAAGGAGGTCCGCGAAGCCCTCTCTGCCCACAAGGCGGTTTACTGCGCGGCGGTAGGCGGTGCTGGCGCGTCTATCAGTCGGAGAATCGTTAGTTCAAAGGTAGTAGCATTTGAGGAGCTAGGACCGGAGGCAATCAGAGAGCTTGAGGTTAAGGAGTTTCCCTGTATCGTTGTGAATGACACTTTCGGCGCAGACCTCTATGAAATTGGCGTTAGCGCATACAAGAGAATCTGACCTGTGGAGGCGCAAGAATGGCACTTGAACGCGCGGTTGCCAGAAACTATTTCTTCGTTAAGAGGCTCCACAGCCTTTTGGGAATATTCCCTCTGACGTTTTTTCTCTTGGAGCATTTTCTCGTCAACAGTCTCTCGGCGCAGGGTTCAAGTACTTTTAACTCCGCCAGCGGTTTTCTCAGGGGTCTTCCATACCTGCTCGTTTGGGAGCTCGGTTTAATAATCATTCCTCTTTACGTTCACGGCTTTCTAGGACTTTGGATAGTCACTCAGGGAAGTGTTGAAGTTAGAACGCCTTACATACGAAACTGGCTTTACGTTCTTCAGCGCGCTACCGGCATTTTCACCCTTATTTTCGTGACCTATCACGTAATAGCGACGCGAGTCTGGGCGACATATGTCCTTCGCACGGAAGACCTCTACGCGATGATGAACTCCTACCTTAACAATCCGTACATCTTGGCGTTCTACGTTCTCGGTGTAGTTTGTGCGTCTTTCCACGTGGGTAATGGGCTTTTCAACTTCGCCTATAAGTGGGGCGTAACTGTGAGTGAGCGCTCGCAGACCGTTATGATGGTTGTCTCCTGGTTTATCGCCCTCGGGTTTATGGCTATGGGAATAAACGCCTTGTTAGGGTTCTTGGGATAGATCAAATACGTATTCTGGGACAGCGTATGTCGGCTCCTAAAGTAATCGTTGTTGGCGGTGGTCTTGCGGGACTGATGACCACCATAAAGATTTGCGAATTGGGCACACCCGTACAATTGTTCTCATACGTTCCGGCGAGGAGAAGTCATAGTGTTTGCGCCCAGGGGGGTATAAACGCGTCCATAGACGTGAAGGGCGAAGGGGATAGCCCGGATGTTCACTTTGACGAAACGATCTACGGCGGGGATTTTCTGGCGAATCAACCGCCCGTCAAGGGGATGTGCTACTTCGCGCCTGAGATAGTTTATATGCTGGATAGAATGGGGCTTCCCTTTAATCGCACGCCGGAGGGAAACTTAGACTTCAGACGCTTCGGGGGGACCCTGTTTCACAGAACCGCATTTGCGGGAGCGACCACGGGTCAGCAAATGATGTACGCTCTTGACGAGCAGGTTAGGCGTTTTGAGGCTGAGGGCTTGGTTGAGAGATTTGAGTATTTCAGTTTTCTTGGCTTGCTTCTTGATGAGCAAGCGCGTGCCCGCGGAATTACCGCTCTTGACCTGGCGACTATGGAAGTGCGGGCGTATCCCGCGGAGGCAGTGGTTATCGCCACGGGTGGCCCTGGACTTATTTTCGGCAAAACCACGAATTCTATGACCTGCACCGGTTCCGCATCCGCCAGGTGTCTTATGCAGGGTGCCAAGTATGCTAATGGAGAGTTCATCCAGGTTCATCCCACCGCGATTCCAGGAGGGGATAAGCGTCGCCTGATCTCGGAATCCGTGCGTGGAGAGGGGGGGCGCGTCTGGACTTACAAGGATGGCAGGAAGTGGTACTTCCTTGAGGAGATGTTCCCCGCCTATGGAAACTTGGTCCCCAGGGACATTGCGAGCAGAACCATATTTGACGTCTGCGTTAACCAGAAACTCGGGATAAACGGCGAGAATTACGTCTACTTGGACGTTACTCATCTTCCCAAAGACCTACTCAAGCGGAAGCTCGGTGGTGTCCTGGAAATCTACGAGAAATTCACCGGCGAAGACCCTTACACCCAGCCGATGAAAGTTTTCCCTGCGGTTCACTACTCAATGGGAGGGCTTTGGGTTGACTACAGCCAAATGACGAACCTAAAAGGGCTCTATGCGGTAGGAGAATGTGATTACCAGTATCACGGCGCGAATCGGCTTGGCGCAAACTCTCTTCTCTCCTGCATTTACGCCGGTATGGTGGCGGGTCCAAGGTGCGTAGATTACGTTAACGGTGAACAGTTTGAACCCTTAAGCGACGCAACGATGGACGCTTACGTTGGTAAAGAGAATGAAGAGCTTGAAAGCATATTCTCCCTTGACGGCGAGGAGAACGCCTACAAGCTTCAGGATGAAATGGCAGAGATGATGGTGGAGAACGTCACAGTCGTCAGGTTCAACGAAAAGCTCAAGAGTACTTTGGCGAAGCTCCGTGACCTTGAAGAGAGAGCGAAGAGAATCGGCATAACTGATCACGGCAGGCGTATGAACCAGGAAGTCCTCTTCGTTCGGGAGCTTAGGGACAGGCTTCTGCTCGCGCGCATTATCACTGAAGGCGCGCTTCTTAGAAACGAAAGCAGAGGAGCTCACTACAAACCTGAGTTCCCTAAGAGAAACGACGAGGAATGGTTGAAAACTACCATCGCTGAATACAGCGATGGCGCGGTTAAGTTTAGCTATGAACCCGTGGATGTTTCTCTCATCCCGCCCAGAGAAAGGCGTTACGACGTCAAGATCAAATCCTGAGGATGCAACTTTATGGCTAATAGAACCGTTATACTTCGCGTTAAAAGACAGGCGGGACCGTTTGACCATCCCTTCTGGGAGGAGTTTGAAGTCCCTTACTCGGAGAATATGAACGTCATCACCTGCCTTATGCACGTCCAGAAAAACCCCGTTACCCGGGAGGGCAAAAGAACGAGTGCACCTGTCTGGGATATGTCCTGCTTGGAGGAAGTATGCGGAGCTTGTACGATGGTTATCAATGGGAAGCCCCGACAGTCTTGCAGTACCCTGATTGACCACCTGGACCAGCCCATCGTCCTTGAGCCTCTGACCAAGTTTCCGGTGGTGAAAGATTTGGTGGTGGACCGCTCAAAGCTGTTTAAGGATTTGATTAAGGTTAAGGCGTGGATTGACATTGATGGCTCCCACCCATTGGGCGCGGGTCCTAGATATTCATCCGCACTCCAGGAGGTGCGATACGACCTCTCTCGTTGCATTGGCTGCGGATGCTGCCTTGAGGTCTGCCCCCAGTACGATTCCTCAAAGGCGTTCATCGGAGCCGCGGTTATATCCCAGGTCAGGTTGGTAAACCTACATCCCACCGGAGGTCTGAACCTTGATGAAAGGCTTGAAGCGCTCGCAAGCCCCGGCGGGATCACCGATTGCGGAAATGCGCAGAACTGTGTTCGCGCCTGCCCAAAGGAAATCCCGCTTACCGAGTCGATCGCTGAGATGGGCAGAGCAATGTTCTTCCATGGTCTGCGAAAATTTTTCGGGGGAAAGCGTGGTTAGGTTCTCTTAAAAGATCCTTACATATATGAGCTTCTGCTCATTTATGAGCTTCGGCTCATTCGCCCGGGTAGTCCCCTTTGTCAGCATTTTCTTCGCAGGCTTCCTTAGCCTACCTTCCGCGCGAAACGAAAGCCCATCCCTGTCTGGCACTACCGACTTTCGGAGTGTCCTACTCCCTGGGGATATTAACGCCCGGCATAATCACGCCGGTGTTATTGTCCGTGTTGAAAGTTACTGGCAGGAGGAACAGCCTGAAATTGGGATCCGATAGGACGGTAAGGTCCAGGTCTCTACCGTCTCCGTTTCCGATGACTACGTAATCCGCAGTCCACGGCTTCAGGGTAATTTGGCTTCTGGAAACGGGGTAAACGTCAGTCTCAGTGGGAAGCCAGAGAATCGGCATACCGGGAAGCCTTCTATTCGGGTCTCCGCCAATGGCTCCACGTATGTCAAACGTGAGATAGTGAAGCCAAGGATTGCCGGTGCTCGGATCGTTGTTTTCTATATTTCTGCTAAGGGGCGAGCCTTCGTCAATGTAAAGCCCGTCCACGAAATTCGCTAGCGCCCATCTAGTGAAGATGACGTCAAACTTCTCGCCAGTTGCCTGCTCAATCAGCGACACCGCGTTAGGGGCATCTAGTGTATAGAGCTTCCTAATGGCGGAAGGACCGTAGTGCTCGTAAAGGTAAAGGGAGAATAGGAAACGTCCACCGTAGGACGCGAAAACGTCAACCAAAAACTCTTCACCGTTAAGGGGGACAGGAGTGACGGACTTCTGGTTTAAGAAGGCGACAATCTGGTCAATAAGCAGTTCCGCAGTTTCACCGCTTTCAACGGTGTAGCCAGCAAGGTAAACCGCGAGCTGGGAAAGGGACTCGTTAAGCCAGGTTCTATCCAGAACCCCGTGGTCCGCGTAGATCTTATGCTGGAATTCATGGGCAAGAACCGCGTAAGGTTGGCTCCAATCGTCGCTGTCTTGGGGGAAAATGTCCGGGCTTATGTAGAGAGTAGACCAGGCGTAGGATTCCTCCTGACCCTCTTCTTCCTCCTCGGGACGGAAAATTCCTCTCTGCCAGTTAACGTAGAAGCCTGCCGCTCCGAGAGTGTCCATGTTCATAATCGCGACGACTATCCTCTTGTCCCTGCCTATGGCGATATCGGGCTCTCCTGGTAGGTCTCCCAGAAGGTTGCCCTCATTATCAAAATCGTCACCCGTGAGAACAAGGTTCCTATCAATGTTCTTCCAAATGGGACCCTGATTCACGCCGGGTCCTTCGTTCTTATAACCAAGAACCGGCGCCAACCCTTCTGTAACCAGTGGAAAGATAACCGTATCAAATTCCCTCGCCATTTGCTCAAGCCTTCTCTCGGTAAACCGCACGCCATCAGGGAAGCCATTATTAATCTCCGTCGTGAGGAAGATATACACCTTTGAGCCGATTGCAACTAGCCTGCCGTCCTGCCCGTAGTATTCGTCGGGCCATCTAAGCTCGTCAAGGTCATCTCTTCTCTGCTCCCCTTGCTGAATGGGGGGTAGCGGTATTGTTCGCGGGACTTCAGTAAATGTTCTAACCTCGCCCTTGGAAAGCACGCTTGCAGTCTTTAGCGGTGCCCTAGTATCCCAACCGCCCTGGGCGACCCAGTCCTTATGCGCCCAGTCTTGCAAATCCTTAAGGCTCTTTCTTTTGCCGTCAAAGGGTAGTCCCTTATAATCGTCAGTTTCAAGTATATCGGAGTAGTAGGCGGGATCTGATAAGTCAATCAGTTGCCTCTGCTCAAATGACGATACTCCTCTTGAAACCAAGTCAAAGACTAAGGAATAGGAAGTGTCCGGCAGTGGCCATCTACCCCGCGCCTCTGGCGGCGGGTCAAGGTCAAGATACTCCCTGTTCAGGTTTACTAGTATGAGTGCAAGTTGCTGCCGTGGCTGGAAATTCTTGATGGTCACGGTTCCATTGCCCTGGCTATCAATTACCATTGGAAATATCTGTTCGCCGAAGTTACCCTCAGGAACCACGGGCGGTACTTCCGGCGGTGTAGCTGGAGGTTGAGGAGGCTGAGCTCCAGGGTATAGCACCGAGCCGGATGGATTCAGAGGAGGTGTTTGCCCAGATGGATAATAGATTTGCCCGCCAGGGGAGGTTGGCTGGGTTGGCGTTTCGTCGCCACCTCCGCCACCGCATCCAAGGAGCGTAAACGTGAACAAAAGAGAAAGAATAGCTAATTTCGTCTTTAGCATTTTTAACTCCAAATTTTTTCGGTTCCTTTTCTCTAAGACTATTATACCCATCCGTCCGAATCCCCAAACCTAAAACACCAGGGTCTACCGCTCAGAGCCCGCTCATATAGATGGGGCTGTTCCGTAATCAGGTAATTCTTCCTCCCCCTCCGTTCCCTTCTCAAGAAACTTGCGGACCAGCCTTCTTCCGTTGTTAACCGTTTCAAGGGCGCTAGAAAAGTCGTCAATTAGCGATTTAAGTAGCTCATCAGTGTAGATAAGCGCCTCGCGTTTAATCTCTTCCGCTTCTTCCCTCGCGTTCCTTATTATCCTTTCCGCTTCCTGTTGAGCTTCGTGGACAATTACGTCATCCCGAACGAGTTCTTGAGAGCGCCGTTCAGCTGCTTCAAGGATCTTGCGATGTTCCTGCTTGGCGTTCTCAATTATGGCGTTCTTCTCCGCGATTATTCTTCTCGCCTCCTTGATAACCGAGGGAAGCGCTTCTCTAAGAGCCATGGAAATCCGGAAGAACTCCTGGTCAGGAATGACTACCCTGTGAGGCATATAGAATGGAGTCTTCTGCGCGAAGACCTCCATTTCGTCAAGCAATCTTTCTACGGTATCTATGCCCTCAAACTCCTCAAGCATATCGTTATCCCATTCGGTATTTATTCTTGAGAACTTAGAGGGAGCCTTTCCCTCCAAGCTTTTGAATTATAGCATTCTCAACCACTTTTGGCACGAATTGTGATAAATCTCCGCCATGAGTGGCTATCTCCCTTACTAAGGAGGAGCTTAAGTACAAATAATCCAGGCTCGTTACGAAGAAAACCGTTTCAACCTCATTACAGAGCCTCCTGTTCATAAGAGCCATCTGAAACTCATATTCAAAATCGGTCGTTTCTCTTAGTCCTCTAATAATTACCGATGACCGGACGCTCTTGGCGAAGTCAATGAGTAACCCTTCAAAGGTGTGAACCTCAGCCTGGGGAATGTGCTTGGTAACCTCCTTAAGAAGGGTGACCTTTTCCTCCAAAGTAAATAGCCCTTCCTTTTCTTTTGTCTCAGCGGTCGCGATGATGACCTTGGGAAATATGCGTATCGCTCTCTCAAGAATGTCCAAGTGTCCGTAGGTTATTGGATCGAAAGTTCCCGGATAGACCGCCGATAACACGTCAGTTTCCTCTTGATTAATTCTGTGGGCTAAGCGGGAATACTTTAGCTTATCTACTTGGTAGGCGTCAATCTCTAAGTGGAGCATTGCAGTCGCGGTGGTTTATCCCGCGTTGCCAACGCCTCTATATCCGCGCAATACCAGTTCCTTGCGTCATATTTCAGCTTCCGTTTATAATTCGTATCTTGCGGGTAAAATACTAAGCAGAATATATATATGTTACCGACCGTAAAAAAGCGAAGGTTGGCGTTGAGTTCGGCGCGAGGCTTTACGCTCATTGAACTCCTAGTTGTTCTCGTTATTGTTGCCCTGATACTTTCAATAGCGGTTCCATCAATCTTGAGCAGTAGGAGCCAGCGGGTTCTCGTAGCTTCGTCCACTAGGTTTATGACAGATTTGCAGTGGGCAATGGGTGAGGCTCAGAAATCTGGGGTCAACTACTTTTTAGTCTTCAAGTTTGATTTTGATCCTAACGAGATTCTCGGTCACGAAGCGGGCTTTAACACTTTCCAGAGGGATGAGGATACTTGGATTGGCGGTAGTTATCGCCCGCCGGATAATCCGGGCGTGAGGCGAATCGCTACAGGTTACTTAATTATTAAGGAATCTCCTAGGTACTGGAGTGTACCGAACCAGGTAAGTGGAAATGTCGTCGTGCCCGCGCTTCCCGCGGAAGGCACTCCCTTTACCTACCTTGATTTTCTCAACGAACTTGATAAGTACAACGCCGACCCAATCAACTATCCCGCCCCCGTTGAACCCCAGTATCCTATAGACGTAATGGCAACAGGAGCGATAGGCGCGCCCGTTTCGGGACCTTACGTGAATCGTAATTCGGTGCCCCTGCTCTTTTATCCGCTTCGGCTGAGTACTCCGAGCCAGTACCAGAGTGCCTATCTTGGTGATGCGGTTATTCAAGGCTCACTGGACTTCTCCGCCCCAGAGTTTCAAGCAAACAAGGTCTTCTGCGTGGCGGACACGGAGGAGATACTGGCTTACGATCGCGTGGATTCAAACGCAAGTGATGGGCAGAGGACCTACGAACCTGGTTACGACCACCCCCGCCTAAATGAGCAGATTAAGGATTACGTGCTTGTGCGTGAGGTTGACCTTCCTGAAGGAATATACTTCGTGAATCCTTGGAAGAACCTATTCCCCGTCTCAGCTGACCGTAGCAGATACGCGGACTTCCAGTTCATTCAATTCCTCTACCGGATTGCGCCAGATGGTTCTTTCAGAGTTTACGAGTGGACATACTCGCCAGAGGCGTTTCCAAACGGTGATACTGGGTTGAATGCGGGTCTTGTGCACGGGAGAGCTGACCTTCGCCTTACCACGCCGGATTTCATTTACTTCTTCTTGACTGTGGAAGAGGCTATAGACGCGGAGCTGGGCTTCGTCATTAAGGAAACTCGCCGAGCGCAAATGGATGATTACGGGCGGGTGATTACGATTTGGCCTTTGAATGGACGAGTGACCATTGACGCTTACGCGCCAAATGATTCAAACGCACCGTTGAACCCTGATGCGGTTGGCATTTGGCAACCTTACCATATGCGATTCCTACATAAGCCAGTGGGCGCCAGTTACCCATACACCAGCAGTTATTAGAAATCCAATATGAATATTTTGCGTAAAGCGTTTAGGAAGGTGGGCGAACTGTGCGAGCCATGCCTTTCGCGCGCTGGCTTTTCTTTGCTGGAACTTCTGGTTGCGGTAGCAATCCTCGCTCTCACGCTTGTGCCCATCGCCTACTTCTACAATCGTACGCTCAGGGCAATAGAATCGGCGTCGGTGCGGACGAGGGCGTTAGGTCTAGCCCAAGAGCGTATGAACGAGCTTCTCGCTCTTCCTTACGAGGAGTTAAGGCAGAACAATCAACCGCGCGAGTCGGATATTGAATTGAACCAGCTTGACCCCACGTCCGACAACGTTTACGACCACGAGAACTTTATGTACAACTATCCTCTTCCGCTCGGCTTCAATCCTTATAGACCGATTACCCAAGGCTACGACAACTCGGATGGAGTGGTCAGGGTGAACGGCAACAATTTTGGGGATCCAACTGGGACGGGTATTATCGCCAACCCGCACGTTAACATAAGGGACTACAACGGTTCCCCGCAGTATGAGTATGAGCCTATCGGATTCTATACGCAACTTCAAAGAAGTGCGGATTTCAACACGAATGACCCCAGAACCTACCCAGTAATTGAACCACCGGCAGACGTGGCGGACAGGTTCCGCAGGGGAAACGAACAACGCGCAGACCTCTACTCCATTTACGGAAGAAGGACAATAATTCTTGACGTTCAGCCCGACCCCGTTGATGACGACAATGACGGCTATCCGGTGGATTCGCCCTTTGACGGTGGCGCTACGGTGCTTGATCCCTATCCGCCCTTAAAGGGTCCGTTAAACAAGTTCACGGTTCGGAGCCAGCACGGAATGCGTGGGAAACTTTTAATCGTGCAGGTATTCTGGCTTCCCGCAAAGGCTCCCAAGAGGTACTTGCGGCCGGAGGAGCTTTATATGGTTCAGCTAAAGAACTTTGTCCCAGCGAGCAATGCTTCTGGCTCCGTTGAGTTTGAGAACGACTTGGTTTCTTCCAACAATTACTTATTCATAACGCCAAGTAGCTAGGGAGAGTTTTGATGTTAAACTATAAAGTAAAGTGCAAAGTATGAAGTTTCACGAAGGGAAAATATCGGGAAGGTGCATAAAGTGAGAATAATGCAGGCAAAAAAGAAGGGCTTTACACTAATTGAGCTTCTTATCGTGATATCCGTTATTCTAATCCTTGTAGGCATTGCGGTTCCCGCGATAAACAAGGCTCGCCAAAATGCGAGGAACGCTGAGGTGAAGGCAGGGGTTAACGATATTCATCGCGCCCTCTCACAATATGCGGTTGACCATAACGGTTTCTTCCCGGGTATGAATTGGGTGACAGATTCAAATGGGACCCTTTTCAACGGCCCGGCGCTCCTCGGCGGAACGCCGTCCCCCACGGCTGACCTGGACGAGCAGGTTTTTGAAATCCCCCCTGAGGGCTCAACGGAAAGGCTACTAGCGGATGGCGTAACGCCTGATCCCTCACGTGTTGACGTGCTCGTCAGGGACGGCTATGTTACCCAGTATCCCGCAAATCCGTTCCTGAGAGTTGGCGGGGCAGCTAAGAGGCAGATGTCCAACCTCTTCTACTTCGGCGTGAATCCCGCACAGGGCCCGAGCTTTTCACCGTCGCAGTACTACGATTGGAACCGTTACGCGACTTCGGAGTCAACGACGATGCGCATAGACTATGACCATCACGGCAGGGGGCACTTCACCTACATTCCTCTGGGTCCCGTCAACCCCCTTGGCATTGACTTTGTTGGGGACTGGGATGACCTGAACGACGCCCAAAGATCGCAGTTCTATAAGAACGTGAGAGGCTTCTTCCTAATCGGGTGGGGCGCGACTAGGGCGGATGATACCTTCGCCAAAGGTTTGTCTCAGAAGTATTGGAACTCAGACCTCAGCGGTTATGACCTTGATTTCTCCCTTTACCTTGACCCCGTTGAAACTACAATTTCAAACCTAATACGACCCCATATGGTGGACAGCAGTGGAAGTTACGGCTCCTTCGGGGCATCTGATATCACCGGAATTCCCAATATTGACTCAGGCTTTTTTGGCGCAACGATTATTCTTACTTCCGGCTTATAGGAAGGTGATTAGTTAATGGCGAATAGATTGAGAAACGGCTTTACCTTGATTGAGCTTTTGGTAGTTATCGTGATAATCGGGATGATAGCCGCCATAGCGGTCCCCTCGTACAACAAGGTTAGGATAAAGGCGAGGGAGACGGAGGTCGTCAAGAATCTAAGCACCATCAATCAAGCCCTAAACCAGTTTGCGGTTGACCATAACGGCTTATTCCCTTACCGAGTTCACAACGTTGACCCTTCAGGTAACGTTCTCGCGTCCTCGGATCTGCCGGGCTTCTTCCCGCTAGGGTTATTCGGCGGTGTTGAAGTCGTTGATGAGAATGGAGTTCTAAATGCGGAATACATAAGAAGGAGCTTTATCCAGCCTCGTTTTCAGGATTTTGACTACTATCAGGTTTTCAACCAATACACCGACCCCCTCGTGGCGCTGGGCTACTTGTCCAGGTATCCAAGAAACCCATTCTTTCCAAGGGAGAACCGCCCGGTAGGAAGCACCCTCTGGGCGTTTAGCCCTGATGACCTGACCATACCTTCTCCAGACGTAGTTATTAGTCCTGGCGACTTCGTTTACACCTTTAATATGGGAGACCCGCTGGATACGGGAGGTGGTGCGGGAAGCGTGAATCCCTCCGGCGACAGGGAAGACCCCAAGGGCGTTATCCCCCTGGCGGTATCCTACAGGGTTACCATTTCCAACGTTACCACTCTTGATTTCAAAATTGACCTCGTTGATTCCTATCAGCTCTGGGCGTATGGCAGTCTTCCCTTGAACGGTCCGGTCTGGACTATCTATACGAATAACAATTTCGCGCCCGCTCAGAAACGAAGCGTTCCAAGGAAGGATTTCAACGGTAACGGTTACAAGGATGAGTTTGAGCAGGGCGTAATCGCTTATTACTCGTCCGGAGGCAAGTTCTATGAGAAAACCACGTCAACCGGCGAGAAGATTGAATTCTAGGTTTGATTGGAATGTCAGTGCCTTTATTCCTAAAATCTTATGTGTGGTGATGATTATGAATATGAAAAAAGCGTTTACCATCAGCGGCGCGCGTAGGGCTAAGCTGGGTTTCACACTGCTTGAGATGCTGGTCGTCATCGGCATAATCGCCATCCTGGTGACCGTGATGGTGCCGGTTGTTCGGGGCGTACGAGAGAAGGCAAAGGATTCTGCGGTTAAGCAGTACGGTAGCTCAATTGAGCAGGCTCTCGCGAACTTCGCCGCTTCTCACGATGGCAACTACCCAGGTGTAGCCATTGACGTTATGGCTCCGTTTCCGAACCACGGGCTCGGAGACCCTCAGCTTTACAGTGGGACCAATCCACCTACAAACGGAGTAAGCCCCGGTGTTCTCGGTGGCACTGGTTCTGCGATTCCCTCTTCCACTAACGTTTATCAACTTCTCAAGCAAGTGAAGGATACCCCGCTGGATTCTAGTACTACTGGGACTAACAGGTACTTTGATGCACTCGTTGCGACCGGCGCGATAGACGAGTTCCCGCGAAATCCGTTCAAGAGTAGCGGTCAGGACATAGCAAACAAGATGATAAATATCTTTCGCTTTGACCCCATAGCAGTGCCGTTCTTAGGGGATTTTTCCCAGATAAATCCGTATCTCCTTCTGAATCCTAACAGCGACCTAGGGACCCTGCCTCCACCTCCGGGACTTATCCCAGAACCAGTTAATAGCGTCTACGCGGGAAGAGTTCGGCTCTACGAATCCGACCCGTTAAGGGACGACTTCAATACTTACTTCAAGCAGGAATTACTCTTCGCCACTGGTGATTTTGCCTACGTGCCGATACTTTCATTATCCGCTTTCCCATCGGTGGATAACCCCCAGACTCTGGAGAACGACAGCTACCGTTGGGGAACACTTGTATCCGGGTATTTGCTTTTCGGGTACGGTTGGCAGGGCAATAAGGCTAACCAGTTTGAGGAGGAAAAGGCGGAGTTCGGGAGAACCGGGCTTCCTGGCTTCGGCGATGCCACTGGTGGACCTCCTTACGCGCCGGCTTGCGATACGCCCTACGAGAGGGCGGTCTACGCTTTGTTTAACGGCGCGGTTTACTATAGTCGGAAACCGTAGCGCTTAAGTGGCAAGTAACTGAGGATGATCAAATGATTCCCAGAACGACAAGAAACGGCTTTACCCTCTTGGAGATGCTGGTAGTTCTCGTCATCGCCTCAATCGTCATTTTGGTAATGGCGGTTCTTTCAAAGGCGACGTTTGACGTTCTGCGAGCGGGGGAGAGTCGCGCTCAGCTTTCCCGAGCAGCGACGCTAGCAATTGAATACCTGGCGCGGGACATTGAGACCGCCACCGCTATTCCCTTGATGACCGACCGGGATTTGAACGGCGTTCCCGATGACGATACAAACGCTGGTTACGACGAAGACGCGGACTGGATCATTGGTTTTGAGGTCGGGGATGAGTACTTCATCCCAAGCGGCTTTTTTCTGAGCGAGGCTTGGGCAGACCACCTGAAGACTCTTCACGCTTCATATTACCGCGTAGGATTCTCTGGCGGGGTTATCTCGGAGGAGCTGGCTCCGCCGAAGAATATCCGTGTTCAAGGGTTACGGCTCGCCAATTACACCTCATACTTCCGTCTTGCGATACCGGTTAGTGAGGAGCGAAAGCAACCGTACTACTTGTCCACCTACCCGATAAACAACACTTTCTTGAACTGGTATCCAGAAACGGTCGCGGTCGGTTTCAGGGAGGAAACAGCGGTTCTAACGCAGGACCTTGCCCTCGGTTATCGGCCTTACACCGCCAACGCTCCAGAAAGCGACGCGCTAAAACCCACTCCGGGAAATCTGAATTACTTTTTCTATTACAACCAACCCGTTGGAACGAACATTACGAATCTTCGGTTTGAATACTTCCACGAAGTTCCCGTTTACACCGCGGACGCCCAGGGAAGAGTGGCTTATAGGGACCTTGAAAATGGCGACGTCAGCTTTGAGGATGCTCCCACGTGGGCTTCCGGCAATACAAAGGAGGTCGTTTCCAGGTCGGTGCCAATAATTGACCACTTTGAGCTTCGGCAGGTGGACGTTGTTGATAACTCCCGTACCTCCTACAACATCCAGCACCAGTACACCCAGAACTTTTTCAATGGGGCGATTATGTCAGACCCCGCTTATCAAGGCTTCCCATGGGGGAACGAGGCGGATTACAGCGGATGGAGTATAGGTTACTATTGGGATGAACCACCTCGGAATCCGGATAATCCGCCGGTAGATCACTACGCGTGGACTACCGACGGACAGTTTCGCGCGGTGCGATACGATACAGCCTATTTAACCGGTAGAGACAACTCCTCGCCTACCGGCTGGGACGCGGGAAACGCTGACGGCATTCCGGATGGAGATGGGCTTCCTGACGATCCTGTCCCGGGTTACTGGCTCCCCTATCTGCGGGCTGTTCGTGTAACCGTAGTCGCGACGCCGACCAGCATTATTCAAAAGCGTCTGAATCTTTCAGGAACGGAGCGGGGCGGTAGAACGGTTTACTACAACATTGATAGCCCGATTCCCTACGCCGATTCCGGGAGAACCGTTCCCCTTACAACAGCCAAGGACCTCTACGTCGGTGAGGGCAAAGACGTCGTGGTCACGAGGATGGTCTATTTGAACAAGACTTTTAAGGTTGAAGTGGTTACTGACCCCGCCGATCCTAGGCTTCGCGGGGCAAGGCGGGCGGACGTGAATTTCTTCCGTGGCGTGGACTACGCTTACATAGACCCGCTTAATCCAGATGCTACTATCACGCCAATAACCCCACCTCAGAAATTCTTAGTTAAGGATTTGCGCTAGGTGTTACGTAACGCGCGGGAGCGGGTTTGAATTCTGCGTCAGTGGGTAGAATAACTCGGAAGAAATCTGAACAATAAGTCAGAAGAATTATGAGTTTGCCATTTAGAAACAAGAAGTCCGAAAAGGGATTTGTCTTGCTCGCGGTAATCGCCTTCATAGCGATTCTTCTCCCTATAATAATCCTCGTCCTATCAACGGTGTCCACGGAGACCATTTCCGTGGGGGAGGCGGTGAAAGGCTCCAAGGCTGAAACCGCTGCGGAGATGGCGGTTTCCAACGCGCTATCCCTTATAGTTCAGGAAAAGCAACTTCCAAACTTCTGGGTCAGCTACACTCAACCCCAGAATGCCATCATAGTCGACGACGGATTTGGGAATCGGCGAGACCAAATCCAGAACAACGGCGCGGGTTTGGACGGCGTTTACGGCACGAATGACGATTACTGGATTGGGCCCAGGAGGGACAGGAGCTTCCTCCCTGGGGACGACCCGAGCGATCCAAGAAACTACAATTACGACTTCCGATACCTCAACAACGATGGGCCCACCTACCTCGCGCAGAGATGGGCTTTTTCCCTTGAAAGGCATCCGTTCTTCTTTGTCCGAACACCGCAGGCAGGCTCGGAGTTCGTTCCGGTTCAGCTTTACAACCAATTCTCCGCTGTCCAGTCCGACCAGGATGCCGACGGTGTTCCCGAAGGATTCATACCGGATGCGCTTGACCTTCTGCAACTTCCCGGCTACTTCCCCTCTGCTATGCCTAGAAATGGTCCGGTGAACCTTGACTTAACGAGCCCTACGATCGCTCAAGATATGCTGAGTTATAGGACGCGTCTTTACGAGGGCATACCGGAGAATCTTGAGGAAGGTCCAATACCAAGTACGTTGACGCGATCGTACGCCTCGGTGACGGATGAGAACGGTCGTCTCAATCTAAACATCTTTTCCAAGAAGCTAAGGCTTTGGCTACCTGAATCCGCCAACTACGATACCTTTTACACTACCGGAACTTTAACTTCTGACTTCAATAACAACGCGGTTCCCGGAGAATGGGGATGGCATTGGGTTGATAATCCTTTGTTCCCCGACAGTGATACTACGATCGATGAAAATGGAGACCCGATAGATTTCGGTAGCCTTGACCCTGTCACGGGCTTCCCGTCGGACACTCTTGACGGAGTCGCGACCGCTGAGCTTGGTGAGACGGTTCAGCATCTCTATAGACCAGGATGGGAACGCGCGGCGGTGAAAAGTAAAAGAATGCTTATGGCTCTTCCCGGGGTAGACGAGACGATTGCAGAGAACATCCTCAGAGCATTGAACCCGGATTTGAGCGCCTTTACGGACCAAAGCGCTCCTACGGAGACTGGTGCCCTGCCCAATGCTGATAATCTTAGGCTTGACGCGCCAAACCTAACCCCCAATCTGATGGCGCTTGATGTCACCATTGGCATTGGGGGCGATATCACGGACTTTGCGTGGCGATACGACCGTTCGCTGGAGGACGACCTTCCCCTCCCGCCTCCACGCCCATTTAATGACATAAAGGAGCTTCTCAACGTTGAAGGCATCACGCCCAGCAGGTACGAAAGGTTAGAGGAGTTGGTTACTGTCTTCTCTTACGACACGAACGTCATTCAGAACTACATCTCGGACGTTTCCTCAAATGTTGACCCAATCAATCCACCAGACCTGCCACTCGGCGCATCCCGCAGACCAATTCCTGAGTATCTGGTTGACAACGATTCTTTCCCCGACTTGAGATACAACATTAACAAGTGGGTGGAAGATACGTCCCTCGCGGGTTTGAAGGAAGAGGCGGACATCCTCTTTAATTTCATAATGAATCATCTTCCGCCTGCGACTTTCAATAAGTTCACCCTTCCTGTTATTGATAGGGCAGGTAGGGGTCCCAGTGACCACCTGCAATCAGGTTTCCGCAATCCGTGGGACGGGGACTTCCCATACAACGTGGGGGAGACTGGGCATGAATTTCCGCTGACTGACCCCGTGAGCAATATGGTGATAGAAGCGGGAACAGGTTACGCGTCTCTTGACCCACCGTTTTCGCGCGATTCTGCGCTCTCCATTCTTCTTTACCGTCACGGAATGGTGCAGGAAACCGCCTACCATCGGTATCATCCGGACGCTGATAGACCTCGTGAACCTCACCCTGGAATTCCCGTTCCCGGAACCAGGTCCTTCATCCCGATTGTGAATCCCATCTCTGTAATACCGGGGCTTTTGACCTTCTACTTCCAGCCAACGTTCATACCGGAAGTTTCAATATCCCAGCAATACGCGGTAATTCCGCCCCACAACTTTAGCTCCGCAGCGGACTTGCTGGAAGTTCCAATTTATAAATTCAGTCAATTCAACGTTGACATAATGGCGGACCCGCCATCGTCTTCTTTATGCGCTAGTCGAAATGAGAATGAAGTTACGGTGCGCTACTATGTGAGCCTATCCGATATAGTGAAGCCTGGCGAGTACAGCGACAATGGAACGCCTTTGGACTTAACGGACGACACTCTCCTATACACGTATGACCTTGAGTTTGATTACAACAACGACGGCGTGCCCGAGGAGTCGCTTCCACTCACGCTCGGGGATAATCTACGGCTTGTTGGCTCCGCCCCGACTCCCCAAAGTCCTGGAATCATTACCACCTTTAATCAAGCCACTGGCGAACGATTCGTGGTCTTTGAGCACACGTTCAACATCGCGGAGGTTCCGGACCCTGACAAATCCCTTGCTGGAACTGCGAGCGGAGATTTCGCCTTTGATGCCTTCGGGAACCCGTTTATCGTTGGAAGGGTGGCGGGGATAAAAGCTGTTGGCACGCCGGACGAGACCTTCGCGGATGCTATAGTTCGGGTTTACGTTCAGGAGAACTGCGAGATTCCGCCTCCGCTGAAGGTTAGCATTATGGCAGTTCGCCAGAGCGAGGATTCATTCCTTCTTATGTCCGCTGTTGGTGGCGGGGTGGAGGACCCGAATCCTCTAAGGATTTACGATTGGGAGTTTAACGGTTCTCCCCAGAACATAAATGGCACGTATCCCCCGCAGGCTCCTCCAAACGACCGCGACCCAAGGACTGCGGTGGTTACCCTTCAATCCTCCACGGTTAAGCTTACCGTTTACGATATGTATTCAGGCGGTTTACCGCCTGGCATCGGGATGCGACCTCCTGACAAGGATATTCCGCCCGGCATTTGGGTGGCAATGTGGCTACCGAATGGGAGACTTAATCCAGGCTTCGCCAGCAACTGGGACCTCCTACCTGAGTCGAAGGACAGCGACGTAATTGAAGTTGAGCTAGTTGGCACGGTTCCGCAGGTTCGTGCTGAAGTTGCGGTAGAGCCTCCGTCAATTTCAAGTGGAGGGTCTGTTCTTGTTCATATGGGAGCTTACGGAGGAACGGGTCCGTATGATTTCAGTCTAGACATAGTTCCCGCGGGTGGAGGCGTACCAGTAGCCACCTACTTTCTGGACAATTGGGAAACGAACACAGCGAGCGTGGAGCTAACTTCGCCCGCCTTCGCTATTCAGGGGAACTTTGACGTAATTCTTACTGTCACCGATTCCACTACGCCAGCTCCAACCGCGGACGTTGATACGACCGTGTTAAGGGTGGAAGCGGCCGGTGGAGGAGGGGCTAGGTTTACGAACGTTCCGCCTATGACCGCTTCCATCAACCTTGAGGAGCTTGACCTGCCGGACAAGGGCTTCCGCGCCACGATGAGTGTCAGTGGAAATCGCGGGCAGGTGGGCTATTACTGGGAGGTTTTCAACGACAACGGAACAATCGCCACGGACTTTGAGGGCAGGGCTATGCGGTCCAACGAACCCGCGCCGGTATTCAGGTTTGATCCAAGCGCAGGGTCGGACGGCATCTACATAGTCAAGGGAATGGCGATTGACCAGACGAATATCAATCCTAATATAGCCACTAACACCACGATAGCGACGGATTCCGCGATGGTCGTTCTAAGTTCTGCGGGTGGCGAGTTTGCGGGTGAGCCTACCGCGGTGGTAACCGCTATCCCGCCTGGAAATGGGTTAAGCGCTCTTGATACTTCACCGATGGACCCACCTCTGATTTATGGCGCTGGACCCGCGCCAGTCTTAACTACTGAAGCTGGTGTTCCCGCTATTACGCCCGAGGTAGCGCCTGAAGGAGCGGTAGTGGAGCTAAGAGGTTACTACTTCAACGCCACGCCTGAGAACAATTTCGTGAATTTTGGCGGTGGGGTAAGCGGGCAAGCGTTTGAAGTGGTTGATGACCCAAGTTACGCTGGTCCACCGCCGGTTAGACGAATCCTAAGAGTTATCGTTCCGGACGGTGCTCGCTCAGGATGGGTGAACGTTAGCGTGAACGTGGGCGGAAACGGCGGAGTATCAAATAGCGTCTTCTTCCAGACTCACTTTATGGTGGAATTTGAGCTTACAGGCTCGGTTAGTCCGCAAGTTGACCATAACTACCTCTATGAACTTGACTACCAGGGCGATGGCATTTACGACGTTCGCATAGATACCTCAGTGGGAACGCAGAATCCGCGCAAGGTTGGGAGTGGGACTTCCACCGCCCTTCAGCACGATTACGCGCTAGACGGATTTGGCAACTATCAGGCAACATTGAAAGTTACCGACCTTTCATCGGGGAAGGTGGAGATTTCCCGCCAGCTCGTCCAGATCCGCAATTTGCGACCTCTTATTGATGATCCGGACAACGCGCCAGAAGCGTTCGGGCTGATTACTAGCCTCATTCCTTCTATATCTGAGAGATTCCCGCTTCCCGGTTCGGGACTGACTGTCTACACATCAACCGGTGGAATGTCATCGGTTTCGGGCATTCGCTACAAGTGGAATATAGACGGCAACACGCGAGTTTCTCGGCAGAGCACAACGGTCCCCAGTCCGGTCAATCCAGGTCAGTCCATAGGCGTTAATGTCACCGCGAGTGCGAGTTCTGACGGAAGATACGTAAGCCCAGGAATACCTGTGAAGTACTTTGCAGATCTTCGCTTCAACTTCACCACGACGGATAACGGCATTTTCAACATCACCTTAGATGAAACAAGTCCGCCGTTCATGGAGTGGGACTTTGAAGGAGATGGCTTGCCCGATTACTCCGCGCCCGCCTTTGACGTTTCTTCTGAAATCTATACGGGTTCAGCTTCAGGGCTTGCGGAAAACGCGTTCCCAGCCATTGGTGATTACTTCGGCTTGTTGAAGTTCAGGGCGCAGGTCCTAGTTACCGACAACAACAACAATACTTTCATCGTTCCAATAGTCTTTGGGACTCCGGTGAATCTCCCGCAGATTTCCGTCAGTAACGTGCTTAACACGCTTTATTTGCCTACTCTCGGCAATGATACTGACCACTTAATTTCGGTGATTGCGGTAGCGGAGGAGTTTGACGCGGGAACGGGACTGACAAGATTCATTAGCGCGACGGATACGGTTTACATCCCGAATGCCAACAGTTCAACCAACAACGTGTTCGCTTTCTCTGGGGTTCAACCTCCCTATAGCCTTGGTAATACGCCTAATTCCTTATACTACACCTTGATAGGGACATACGGTTCCGGCGCTCCGCTCAGCTTCTGGGCGGATATAAACACGGATGGGTTTTTTGAAATTGGTCAGCTCGCGTACCCGAATCCGCAGTCGGTTCCAAGGGTAACCGCGCAAAACGGGTTGAATCTGTTGAACCCGGGTGCTACTAATTCCTTCCCGACCATCCTTCCTGGCGTTTTCTTCACTTTCCTAGACATTGGTCTAACCGTTAGCGCGAATAGGGGCGTTTACACGTCCTACGGGCTGGTGAAAGACGATCCTGGTGCCGGAGGAAACTCGGTGAGAACCTACGCCTTTGAAACGCAGGAAATAATGGTGGGTGGAAATAGAACTGGCGGAGCTGGTGGTCTTCAGCTTGCAGTGGATATTTTCATTGACCCGCTCGTGGGGACCACTACCCAGCCGATAAGTTTCCAGTCCTTCGTCTCTGGTGGGTCTATGCCTTATAGCTACCAGTGGACCGTCAGGCACGTGGGCACCGGTACGTTAATCACCTTTGCCAATCAAGAACAGCACAACGTGCCGAATCCTGTCTTCGTGGGAGTGAATGATGCGCTGGATGAAGCGAACGCGAACGGATTTACGCTGGATGGCGATTACGAAGTTCAACTGGTTGTTGTGGATTCCTTTGGTGCCATTGCGGGTAGCAGAACAGTAGTATTTACCCTCAAAGAAGCACAGCTCTCCGCTCAGCTATTGGCGTCTCCGCCATCCGCGACGGTTGACGAGGCGGTTAACTTCGTTGTCTACATTGACGGTGGTCGTCCGCCCTATCAGGTAGATATTTTCTACGACGATCCAAATGATCCAGCCAGGGGCGATTCCACGACAACGAGAGACCGTTTCGCCTTCTTCACGTATTCATACGACGCGGTTTGGGTTGACAGGAGCACACCGCCGAACGGCAGATACGACGATCCTGAAGACGGCGTTAACCCGTGGATTCTGGTTACCGACAGCGTGGGCAACAGGGTCACAGGTTTAACGGGCGACCCCGACTTTTCCATTAACGCGGTCCAGAAGGTGCTGGTTGGTGAGCGCCTACCGCTCAATATAACTCTCTTGGCGTCACCAACTAGTGGAACTTCCAACTTTGATATTCAGGTTAACTACGCAGTCGCAGGCGGACGTAAGTTCTCCGGCGATACATTTGGACAGCTAGGCAGATTCACAGGTGGAAGGACTGTGAACGCTCCACAGCTAGGCGCGTCGGACGATTATTTCGTCACCATTGCCCTCGTAGATACGGGTGGAGAAACGCCGTCCCGCTCACGCAGAGGACGTTTCGCTAACCCGCTCTTTGGTCCGTTCGCCAGCGGGTTTAGAAATATGGTATTCCGGACTGAGGCGACGACCATCATTGATCCCTACGGCGACGACGGCATCTTTATGAACGGGGATTCAGGCGAGGTTTACGACCCGGTTTACCTGCACGTTCCTTACCCAGGCAACTTTATAGTAATGGCATTTGTTACGGATGGTGGCGGGCAGTGGGCTGTTGACCAAACTATGATCTACTCCGAGGGCTACCTTTCGCCTGTCTCATCCTCCGTCTCGGGCGCTCCGAAGGTTCGTCTAGATAGGGATGGGAGACCCCTTCATGCGGTCCGTATTTGGACTGACCCGCTTTACACCGACGCCCAGTACGGCGATTACGATAGCAACGAGTTCCGTCTGCGCGAGGCTGACTTACAGATATTCGGTGACCTCCTGACGGTTGACCCGAATCCATCCTATTACTCCCCCGGTATGTTCGCGGCAAAGGACCCAGGTGACGCCAGTCTCTACAATGTGAATTACCTGCTTGACCCTGAAACCAGCGAGCCGGTTGACTTCTATGATACGTTCACTTTAGGGAGGGTGAATATCAACACCGCTTCAGAGGAAGTTCTCGCTTCCGTTTTCAGCAAGATTATTAAGTCAAGGGCATACCACGTTTCTGACGATCCCAACGGTACATGGAGACGTGGCGATAGGGATTACGCCAACGATGTTTACTTAACCGCGGATGAGGCAAGGGCGCTCGCTAGGGCTGTCGTGGAGTATCGAAACGCCTACTACGACGCTTACAAGCCGGAAGTTTCGGGATATGCGGGCTTCACTTATACTCACGGAGTATCCGCGAACCCATACCAGAGCGGTGCGATTCGCGCTGACCACCTTCCCGTGATAGGACCCTGGGATGGTGCGAATCCGAGAGTTTACGACGTTGGGACCGGTAGGGACGACCCACCTCCGGATTTTGATAACGCGGTTGAGAACACGTGGGATAACTTCCGCGGAAACTATTACAACCTTGAATCCAACAATCCTTCCACTGGTTACCCGCTTAGGTTTTACGCGCCATCGGACATTGCGGTGATTCGTGAGCAGTTGCCGGGCGAAAGCGACGAGCTTTACTCCAAGTACTTGAACGACGTTTTGGATAACCGGGCTCTGCCATCTGACCCAATGGGGATAGATAATACCGCTGGATTTGACGCTAGGCACTACTTCACCTACGACCCCTCCGCCAATGAGGATCGCGATGACGCGAGAAACGAAGTTTCTGTGATTAACAGCAACGGTGAAACTGGGTATACCTTCATTCCTAACCCGCCATTCCAGTCCATCTTTGACCTTTACAAAGTTGTAGGTGTTTCCGACCCAGAACTTTATGAACTACTGGACCCGCAACCAAGAAGTTTCCGCGTTGCAGACCAGGATGGCGACGGGAAGTACGACCTGGAGCTTGATTCTGACGGCTTTACCATCTGGAGTACTCCTAGGACTCTTTCCGGTCCATCACTCTTCCGATACGCTGAAGTCTGGGACGCACTTGAGAACAGATTCCTTCCGGTGGCGAATTACTTGGACGATATTGCGCCATTCATCACGACTCGCAGTTACACCTACAGGATTAAGGGTTTCGGTGGCGTTGATATCTCCGGTTACGGTGAGACTGTGCCGGTAACAATTGATAGGATTGACCGGGACAAGAGCGTCACTAAGATAGTTGATGTGGGCAAAATGCGAACGCCGTCGGATGAAACTAGAATAGGAGAAGGGCTTGGCAGACGTAGTCCTTACGTTATCCTCTATGAGGAGCGTTCTTCAGGTGCGGGTGAGTGAGCTCGTTCCCCCGCATTCCCCTTGCACACAACCGGCAATTTCGCAATCTCCGCTGTCTTAGGCATCTATCGGTTGTTGATGTTTCCTTTTAGTTAAAGCGGTCAGTTTCGCTAGACTACTGGAGAAACGCGTTCAGAGTGCTTTGAAGCGGGTTGTAAATGAAGTTCGCGGGCGCAATTCTCTATTCCCATAACCTTTCTTGACAGGATTGACTTTCTCTTCTAAAATTACGGCGTTATTAGCTCAACAAGTTCTAAGCTATCTCTCTTGCTTCCAGGGGGAATGGCAAGAACCGTAAACTCGTTTAGATTAAAATTCTAGGAAACTTATCAGGAGGGAACCTCCAATGATGAATTGTCGTATGAGAAGTACTTTGGTGACGGTATTGATGATGGTGCTTGTGCTGTTGGCGAGTATTCCCGCCCCATCCGCAAACCTGACGACCATTACGTCGGTTGAGGTAAGAGCTCTGGCTGACCGCGACGTGGTGGTTGTTGGATACGCTCGTGGTGAAATCAAGCCCGAAACTGTCGTGAAGCTTTACCCGACGCGTATTGAGGCACTTTTCACGAACACGGAGCTCAAGTCTGTGAATCCCCAGGTGAAGGGCACTTCTCTGATAAAGAACGTTCTCGTGGCAGGTGATACTGATACGGTCGTCCTCATCGTATATCTAGACGTAAAGGGAAAGGTTGAAAGTGACGCGTTCAAGTGGACTCACTTGAAGGAGGGGTTGTCCGCGCTGGAAGTTTTCTACCCACTTTCCGACCGCTCCAAGCTAACGTTGGCAATGTTGGAGGGGAAGGAATCTCCGTCTTTGCCCGAGGTTAAGGAATCCGTCCCAACCACACCGGAAGTTCCCGCTCCTGAAATTGCTGAGCCTCCAAGAGATGACGGTCCTTCTGCGAGAGCCAAGAATTTAGTCAATTTGGTCTTGTTCAAGGCGTCGGGCAATACGCTGACCATAAAGGGGACTGACCTTAGCAACTACAAGATTAACGTTTCTAAGTTCCCTCCTCAAATCGAGGTTGTCTTTGAAGATACGGATACTGCTCCTACCGTTTATCGGGAAGTTGCCAAGAACTATGGTGCAATTCGGGCGATTCTCGTTTCAACTTCTCAAGCTGGTGAATCGTTTACGACTAGGATATTCGTCAACTTTATAAACTCCCTGAGCATGGATTACGAGGCATCACTCTCGGAGGATGGAACATCCCTGGTCGTTAGTTTCCCCAGCGCGGAGAAGCTGATCCTGCCAGAGAGTGCGGTTCAACCAATGGGGGAGGAACCCACTACCCCTGCGGAGGAGTTGGAGGAAAAAGTCTCCCCTGCTCCAGTGGAATCGTCGGTTGCTGAGGAGAAGCCTACGCCAAGTTCCCCTCCAGTTGAACCTCCAGTAGAACCAGTAGAAAAGGAATCGGTGGAAGAGCCTGCGACGCCCACTATTAAGGAGCCAATGGGGTCACCTCCCGCGCGGGAACCGTCGGCGGTTGAGGATAAGGGCTACGTGACCTACTTGAACTATAACCCGGGAACAAAAACGCTTACCATAAAAACCAGCAGAGAGGCGACGCTTAACGTGGTGCCCGTTCAATTTCCGCGTGGCTACAATGTCTTTATTGACCTTCCACCCACACCAGCGGTGCTTGAGTACATTTTCAAAAACGATACGGAAATTCGTTATTTAAGCGTTGCGCAGGTGCTTGAGGAGGAAATGGCGTTCACGCGCATTATCCTCAGCTTCACCAACGAGAGCACCCTTGGCTTCCCCTACTTGTCTGCGCAGACCGGAACGAGTTTTACCCTCACCCTTGAACCAGTTTCGCTGGAGAAACCCGCACCAAAGGCAGTCCCAACCGTTCCTGCGGGGGGTGGGATTTCCGCAGCGCTTGGTGAAGGGGAAGGTGCCAACGGGGAGGATGAATTAAGTTCTCTTCCGACGGTTGATGATGTCTTTGCGGCGGAAGTTTCACCCGACAAAGACTATCCAAGAATCCCGGTGAAGGTTGGGCCGGGCGAAGGCGAGTACGAGCTCCCCGAATTCCCCGGTATGGAGGAAAGGCTGTCGGACGTTTTGGTGAATCTGCCGGCGCCCACCGGTCTTTCCGTCTACCAAGTGCTTTACTTGATGTCAAGCCTAGCGGGCATTTCAATCGTCATTGATCCTTACATTACTGACCCGCCCATCGGAGGCGTCAGTCAGCGTGACGTTCTTGACCCGCTGGAATTCGGTGGCGCCGGACAGCCCTTGGGCTTTAGAGAAGCCTCTCAGTTCTATGCGCTCATAACGGAACCTGGCACGGTTCTGGGAAATCTCGAAAATGTTCCATGGGATACCGCCCTTGACATCATTCTTGAGGTTCACCAGTTTGAGAAGATAATCTACCGCGACCCGAACGATCCAACCGCCAAGCCCGTGATTCTGGTGACGAGCAGAGAGAGGAAAGAACAGGAGATCAAGGGCGCAAACGTTATTGATTTCTACCAACTCCACTACGCGGACCCCTCCGAGCTTTACAATATTCTCTTCCAGCTGGACCTTCTGCCATCTATTAACGTAGGCTGGTACGTTTACACCAATAGGTTCCAAGGAGGCTTTGGTGGAGGAGGTTTTGGAGGCGGAGGATTCGGCGGGGGAGGTTTTGGCGGGGGAGGCTTAGCGGGGGGAGGCTTCGGTGGAGGCGGTAGAGGATTTTATGCAGGTCAAGAGAGTTTGCCTGGGCAGAGTTATCTTGATGCCAACACTGCACTAAGCAACAATTACTTTGGTGGAATTCCCCAGCAGATTGGCGTAGGCGGTGGAGGTGCCGGTGGTGGCGCACCGGGTGGTGGAGGTGCGGGCGGTGGTGGTGGCGTCGGCGGAGGCGGTGGCGTTGGCGGGGGCATTGGTCTTGTGCAACTTCCCACCGCGAAGAGTGGTTTAATCGTGATGCGCGGGACCCGTGAAACGTTGGACGTGGTCAAGTCAATTATTAGGAAGATTGATAAGCCTCCGAAGCAGGCTGCGATTAAGCTTACCGTTTATCAGGTTTCGGAGAATCCACAGAAGGTGTTTGGACTCTTAAGGGCTGCTGCGCCAAGTGGTCGTTCCTCATTCACTTACGAGCAAGGCGGTCTAGACTATAGCTGGGTAGCCAGACCCGAGCAGGGCGGTCTTCCTGCGAACTTCCGAAGCTTTAGGGTCCCCCATAACTTTGCCGCGGTATTTGACGCCCTGCAATCCGACAGAAAGGCGAAGGTGGTAACCGAGAACGAAATCGCTGTCATTGATGGGTTTCCCGCGTTCTTGACTGTGGACCGTACCAGAGGAAACTTCCGCCAGACCATCGCCTTTGACCAGAACGGCAACGCTATAAGACAGTCCACCTTTGACGAAGTCACAGTCGGGACGAGCTTCTTCTTCACGCCGAGCATTGACGATTGGGGAAGAATCACCTTGCTCCTGACCATTTCACTAAGCGCCTTTGACGGTCCCCAGCAGGTTTCTCCGGATGGGCAGGCAACGTTCCAGCCGACCACCGATACGTCTCTGCAGACCTACTTCCGTCTCACTGACGGGGAGACCGCGCTTATCGGTGGTCTTCAAACCAGGCAGATAACGGACGAGATATTCTCGGTTCCGTTCCTGTCGGACCTGCCGTTCGTGGGTAATTTCTTCCAGCACCATTCAAAGGTGGAAGAGAACAGCTACGTCTTCGTAACCTTGACGGTAAACTTGGTTGATGATAAATAAGTTCTCGGGTTCTCAGCGGGATGGCTATTCCCTTTGTGGGGAAGGTTAGCTTTCGGGAGCCTGCGGATTCTTGAAATCCAGCTTTGGTAGCTGAAACAAGTTTGCGGTAAGATTCGTCTATTATATGAATCTAGTAGTAACCCTTAGGACAAAGGAAGGGGTATGATATGGCGAAAGGTGTTCGTGGCAAGAAGTTTGATGTAGGCATAGACCTGACAAGTAATGAAATAAGGGTAATCGCCCTAACGCGAAAGGGCACCGAATACGTCCTTGAGAGATTCGCCATTGCGGAGGTTAATCCTCAGTTCTTCGCTGCCGGACGCGTTGCGGATCCGAAGGGGCTCGGCGAGCGAATCAAGGAGGTTCTCCAGAACAACGGCATCAGCGGGAAGCGCGCAATCCTCTCTCTCTCTGGAAAGGCGGCGATTACGAGAATCATTGAGCTTCCGAGAATGGGCGCGGCTCAAACTCGTCAGGCAATCAGCCTACAGATAAATCAGTACGTGCCGTTTCCCGTGGGCGACACGGTTTACGATTATCGCGTGCTTCCTCATCGCAAGGGCTCAACCTCCGCTATGCAGGAGGTCCTATTGGTCGCGACGCGGGCGTCAACGGTTCAGTCTATGGTGAACGCCCTTGAGTACGCGGGGCTTGAGCCGTTCGCGATAAAGATTACGTCCCTTGCCGCTTGGAATTTGCTTGGGCCGAAGCTGGAAGGTTACACGCAGTCCGTTGGAATAATTGATGTAAGGGACACGATTTCAGAGCTTTCCCTCTTCGTTGGTGGTTCGTTTAGGATGGCTAGGTCCATTGAACTTGGCTTCAATACCATCGTGACGAAGATCGCCCAGCTTCTCGGAGTTTCGGTTGCCGAGGCGGAGGAGTATTTGAAATCCGAACCCGTTGACCTAACCTTACCTGAAGAGGAGGTTGACCCAACGGAGGACAACCGTCTGCGAGAGGCGGTTATGAGCGTTTTTGCGAGTTTCGTAACGGAGCTGATTAGGTCAATTCGTTACTACGAATCCCAGGCGACGCGCACTGAGCGAGTGGGCAAACTGCTCGTTTTTGGCAATATACGGTACTTCAAGAATCTCGCTCCATACCTTGAACGTGAGACGGGGCTAGAGGTCTCGGAGGTTGCCCTTTCCACGCTTGTACAGTTCGTTCCAGGCGCTTATCCTATTGACATTTTACAGGAAGCGTCATCCAAGCTTCTGGTTGCCGCTGGGTTGGCGGCGGAGTTCGGCAAGCGTGGGAAGGTTGAGTTCAATCTGCTCCCGACTACTTATTACGTCCGTGCGCAGGCGTGGAACGCTGTTAAAGTTGGCGTAGTTCTTGTTGCGGTAGTCGGTGTCCTAATGTATATGGATTACAGAAACGGGCAGAGGGAGAAGGCTTTAGCCCTGGCGGAGTTAAATTCCGCGCAGGCGGAAGCCGCTAAGTGGCAGCCCAAAGCCAGCGAGTTTGACAGCGTTAAGCAGGAGATAAGCGGGAACGTGCCTAAGTTTAATTGGATATACAACCTGGTGAAGGAGCAGAGGATGTGGCCTGCGATAATGACTGAGCTCGGAAGCAGGACCCCGGACGGGATAGTTGTTACAGAAGTGGATTTTGAATCCGCCGGAAACGAAATCCGTCTATCCGGATTTGCGGTAACTCGTATGGAGCTGATGCTCTTCGCGATTAGTTTGGATAATTCAAACTTCTTCACGCGGACCACGGTGGACGAATCTGTTGAAGAGGAGGGAGGTGGTGGCGGAGGACGTGGTGCCGGAGGCGGTGGAGGTCCCGCGTCAGTTGGCGCGGGTGGTATGAGTGCCAGGGGACCAGACAGGTCAACCACTTCTTTTCCGATGGATTTCCCCGCGAAAGGAATCGTTGAGCCCTCCGCGTCTCGCAGAGTTTCTGCATCCGCAACCCAGCAATTTGAGCTACCCAGACTTGGACTCTTCGCAGGGCAGTCAATTGAGGATTATTTTGGGGTTAGTCTTGGCGAGGAGAGAATGCTGAAGTATAGCTTTGAGATTACCACCTATTTGGAAGAATCAGCCCTCGTCCAACCAGAGGCGATAAAGGAACTAAGTGCACTTGAGGAGGTGACGAAAGATGTCCTCAGTACGTAAAGGTGCTCCAACGGGGCGGAAGCCCGCGCCTTCTGAGCGTCAACCAAGAAGGCCAATCTTTACTCCTATAAACGTCGGCGTAGTCTTCGCCATTATCGTTGGGCTTGGGATTGCCATTTACGTTCCAATGGTTCACAGGGCCGTTACCGTTGAAATAGCGAATATAAAGAGCCAAACGGAACAGCAGAAGCAGCAGGCGGTAATTTTCAAGAAGAAGGCAGGTATGCTTGAAAGAGCCAAACGCCTCAGGGGCGTTATGGCGGAGAAACTTGAAGACGAAAAGAAATACTTCCTGAAAGGGCAGGAGGACATTATCTACTTCTTCAACAACTGGCTTCTGAACCTCCTAAACAATTACAACCTTTGGAGTAGCGACTTGGAGCTGGAGGTGGAGCCGAAGATTGTCTTCAAGATTAGTTGGCAAATGATGCCCTACGAGACCTTGGCTGACCCAAGGGTACAGGACCTGATGGATTTTTTTGAGTGGGAGTATATTGGTGAAGGGACTGGTTCGGGAGAGGTCAGTATGGCTATGCCCAACTTCCTGGACCCGCTAACGATTAAACTCACGGGTATTCCGATGCGGTACGAGAAGCTGAGGGATATGATAGAAGATATGCAGACCAACAAGACCTATAGGGTCACCGTTCATGCTTTTAAGAACAGTGAAGACGATAACCGCTACTATCTCGTCCGCACCGTGAGCAATTACGAGCTACTATTCAGCGTTTACTTTATGAATCCTGAAGGAATGATTTCCGGCGATAAGCCTCCGGGTATGCCGGATGACAAGAAGCTGTAATTACCTGAAAGTTTAGGAAGCCAAGGGTGTGGTATTATAAATACATTGAAAGGTGAGAAGCTATGCAAGGACAACAGTTAAATAGGAATCTGTTGATATTCTTGTTAGTGGTGGTGGCCGTCGGGATCATCTACTACGTTTTCTTAGGTGGCTTTGCCACGCTGTTCCAGCAGGGCGACATACCTGCGCCACCCTCGCAATCTGCGCAGGCTCCATCGCCTCCTCTTGCGGAGGCCCCTCCGCCTAGTGGAGTGACCACGCCACCTCCCGGTGGACCTGGCCCAGCCACGCCAGGATTGGGAGGTCCGGTGGCGGGCGGACCCAGCGCGCCTTCTCCTGCGGCGCCTCCCCCAAAGGGAGAAGAAGTCGCGAAGGAAGAGAAGGAGCCTGTAAAACCCTTGACTGAAGAGGAAAAGCTTGAAGGGCTGGAGGAATTCAAGAAGATTGATTCTAGGGAGATACTAAGGGAACGCTTGACTGAGGCTGAGTCTAGCCTCACCAAAGTTGATCCCGAAGAGGGAGTACCGTATCCCGGAGTTGGGAGGGTTGACCCTCTCACCTACGTTTACGATGCTATTCCCGAGGAGCTTAGACCGCCGCGCTCAGGCGAAACAGACGAAGACCAGATTCTCACTAGGCTGATGGCTGAGGAAAGCACTATGATGCTGGAGTTTCTTGACATACAAGTTTACTCTGTGATGAAGATAGGTTTGGAGACTTACGTCAGCTTTGCTCTGTTCTTCGGCGGCGCTGAGATTCTTCGGGGTTCTTGGTCCGTTCCAAACAGTGCTCAGATACCGGGCATTCCCTTTGAACGGGAGGGATACAGTTGGACCGGAACCCTCGTTGTCTCGCTGGATTCAGCGTCAAACGAGCTGGTCGATTTTACCATTTCGGTTCTCACGGACAGGGGCACTTTCTCAAAGAGAAAGTCATTCGTTCCCGGTGGAGTTGGCGGACCTGGCGGAGGACCCGGCGGTGGAGGTGGACCTGGTGGGGGCGGGGGCTATTAGGCTTTAGGATACAGGTTTGCCCGTTACTTTAGGGCCGTTTTGTTCCGCTATTCGGGTCAGATGCTCTCAGTTCCCACTTAGTTAGTCAGCACAACTTGCCTCCACAACCTTGAACTTGCTTATCGCGTCTGAGTACGCTCAGTCAGCTAATTTCTGTGCTACAATAGCGCCAATCCAAGTCTCATTAACTTCTCAATTATCAACACGCTATCTCCTATGGACGCGCTATTACAGCTTCTAAGCACCATTTGGGGAAGGTTAGTTTACATCGGCACCCAACCGACGCAGAATTTTAGCCAGTGGGCGTTTGAGCATCCCGCGTATTACTTGTTATTCCCCGAGTTTTTTCTCGCCCTTGCGATCCTTGCAATAGTGGTAGTTTGGGTCTTTTCGCGGCACGAGAATTTCAACGTCGTGATATGGCTGGGAATTATCGGTTCCGCAAGCAACTTCGCTATGACTGTGCACCTGATGCAGAATACTAGCAGGTATTTTAGCTACGGATTGGGAACTTTTTGGGGAGGGCTTGAAACCATTGACCCCTTTGCCATCTTCTTTAAGCAGCTAATGGACTGGGGCGATATATTCCTATTCCTTATTCTAATGGGCTATGGCGTGATGAAGAAGTACCGCGTGGAGTTCATCATCTTCACGCTAATGGCGACGGTCGCCTTTGACTTAATGGTGGGTTCCTCAGACCTGCTCGCCATCTACGTTATGACTGAATTCGCGTCCATCCTTCTTTACGTGATGGCAGCGTGGTACAAGGACGAGCTTAGGTCGCTGGAGGCGGGGCTAAAGCTCTTTATAACCGGCGTCGTATCATCCGCTGCGCTCCTCTTTGGCATCGCAATCATTTACGGGCTAACTGGCTCAACGAACCTTTACGACCTGAAGCTGTTCCTTGAGCTAGGCATCAGAACCTATCACCCGATGGTCGTACTAGCTTTCGTCCTGATCATAGTTGGCATAGGTTACAAGGTTGGGGTGGCGCCGTTTCACCTCTGGATACCGGACACCTACGAGGGGGCGCCGACGCCCGTTACCGCGTTCATTTCGGTCTTTCCGAAGCTCGCGGGTTTTGCGGTGTTTATGCGGCTGTTCCTGCTTGGCTTCTCGCCTGTGAAAGACGCCTGGGTTCCACTCGTGGCGACGATGGCGATTGTCACGCTGTTTCTCGGAAACGTTATGGCTCTCAGGCAAACTTCGTTCAAGCGCCTTATGGCGTATTCTGGAATCGCGCAGATGGGCTATGTCCTCATGGGAATTGTGGGCGCGACCTATTACTTTGAACCGACGAACAACCCCGCCTTTTACGCGACTCTTTACTATCTGCTCTTCTATTTGTTCGCAAATTTGGGAGCCTTCTTCGTGGCGATGCTCAACGAGATATCCGGCGGAAGCGATGAGCTGATTAGCTATAACGGATTCTGGCGCAGGTCGCCTTGGCTTTCATTCTTTATGACGGTATTCCTGCTTGCCTTAACTGGCATACCCCCGACAATCGGGTTCATAGCGAAATTCCTAATATTCTTGAGCCTATTCTTAATCTACTCGCCGGGCGGGGACCCTCTCCCACTTATCCTCGTATTAGTAGGAGCGATAAACGCGGTGATTGGCGCTTTCTATTACGTGGGAATAATCAGGCGGATCTACCTTGAAGTTCCCGCAACCCGCGCCCAGGGCACTCTATTCACCCCGTTCTTCTTCCAAAGGTTCGCGGTAATGGTTCCCGCGCTTGGGATTCTCATCCTCGGCATCTTCTTCGTTGACGTGCCTTACAGGTACGTGGCGGATGCGTGGTTCCTGACTTACTTCGTTTCGTGGGCATAAATTTGGCAAGATTGAGAATAACGGTTTTGCTCCCTCCAGCCATATTCCTCTTCGTGCTCTTTCTACTTCCGATATTTGAGGGCGGAAATGGCTCTTACGGAATGCTAATTGGTATTAGTGGGCTGTCGCTGATCTTCCTCCTCCACTTCCTGATGGGCGAATTGCGACCTTCGCAGTATTCTATGGCGGTCTTGATAGCAATTGTAGCTCTACTTCTTTTCACCACGACGTACCTCTATCCGACGCTGAAGGTGCTTCTATACCTTGTATCGGGGATACTCGCCTTTGTGCTAACCGTGCATTACTCTAGGCGATTCTCTAATTTTGCTCTCCTCTTTTTGGAGACAATTTCCATATCCGCGCTTGTGTTGAGTCTCTACGGGATTTTCCTCATATCTGCGAACTTCCCGCGCATCACCTTTGAAACCCACTTAAAGTCCACCTTCGGCTTGCACAACAGCTTCGCCGGATTCCTGCTTCTTACCTGGCCGGTCGCCTGGGCAGTCGCCATCGTTAAAAGGCACCTGCTCTACTCGGTTATTGGGTTGATACTGCCTGTTACGCTCCTCCTTACCTTCAGTAGGGCGTCCTACATAGCCTTTGCATTTCAACTCCTTTACATCCTCATCGCCTTTGTGCTCCATTGGCGGGCGGGTTCTTCTACGAGTTCGGGCGAGCCTTCTTCAGTTTCTAGGGAAGGGGGCAGGTTTACCTACTGGTTCCTCCCGCTTTTGCTAGTTTCCATAGGCGCTGTTGCCCTTGCGTTTACAACGTTTTATTCCTCCCTTTGGACGCGCATCTCCTCCATATTCAATTTCTTAGATTACTCGCTTCAGGGCAGGTTGACCTTCTGGAAGATAGCGTTAATGATGTTTGCGAGATTCCCGCTGACAGGGGTGGGATTGGGCAATTTCGGCTACCACTTCACTTACCTCCAGCCGAATTGGCACTACTACGCCAAGGACGCTCACGGCATTATATTTCAGGCTCTTGCAGAGGCGGGGATTCTCGGCGTATTGATCCTTATCCTTGGGGTAGCCCTTTATCTTAGGCTTTTCGTGAAGGCTAAAATATGCCCGCAACCCTTTACTCCTAACCAGCGTATTCTGCTTCTTTCCGCGCTATTGGGCTTCTTCTTGCACGTGCAGGTGGATTTTGACTTAACCTATCTGGCAAACGTCCTTTACTTCTCCGCCCTGCTAGCAATTCTCGTTTTTGGGGCACTCAACTATGAGCGCTTTGAAAGAAGGTCCGTGCGTAGCATATTCACGTTAATCGGACTCAGCAGGAACGTTATCGCTTTCGTCGCAATTTTGGGTTTGCTTACTTCCTCCTTCTTAGGCTACTTATTCTTCAAGGAGCGTTCATACGTTGACGTTGCCAGAAATGTTGAGAAACCAAAGGCTTACCTGGAAAGCGCGCTGAAGGCGATGCCGATTAACGCGTCCATAAGAATTGAGCTTGCGCTTCTGAACTTGAACAATCCGCCTTTTGACGAGCGCGAGCTGGAAAGAAACCTTAGAACCGTGCTTCTTCAGAATCCCTTTGAAAGTCAAGGCTACTTCCTAATGAGCCAGATTTCAACGTTGCCACTGGAGGAGAGAATCCGCCTCGGGGAAAAAGCAATACAGCTTGATCCATTCAATAGACCCTACTACTACCTGGGTTTGTCCAGGCTTTATAGGATGTTTGGTGACGAAGTGAACGAGCGAAGAATACTTTTGCTCTTTTACGCTCGTTACCGCGACATAACTGGGAGAATAACGCCGGACTTTCCCAGACCGCTTTGGATTAGCTACAACCCTACGTTCAGGCAGATTTACCTTCGCCTGGGGGAGATTATGAAGGACGAGGATGCATCCGCCTCCAAACAGTTTCTCCTGCGGGCACGCGCCTTTGAAGTGCGGTAGGATTTGAAACGAACGATCCTTTCAAAGGCTAATAATCCACCTACCTGGGTTATAATCACTTAAGTGAACGAGAACCGAGAAAACGAGGAAGACCCAAGAAAAAAAGCTTTAAAGACCAGGTATGTTCCACCGGAAGCCTTTTTGAATGTTCCGCCATGCCCGTTCAGGCGCGTTAGCTTCGGGGTCGCCTACTGCACAATATCAACGGACGCATACTTCGCGGAAGTTGACCCGTTAACCTGCTTGAACTGCGAGGTTCCCCAGATCATAGCCAAGCCTCGGTGTCGTTTTTTATCATTGGGTACGGAGCTTAAGCCTTACCGTGGGGAAGGGAAGCTCGTTACCGCGATGGCGTGCAAGGAATTGGGGATCAAGCTCTACGACTTTTCCACCTGCGCCAAGTGCAAGCTGTACTCAGAAGTTCCATCGGTTGTGAATGAGATAAAACAGGATAGGTTAAAGGCGGACATTAAGCTTACGGTGACCGACGAGCTGGTAAAGGAAGTTGCAGGGATTATTTCAAAGGAAGAGGAGATTCCAAAACAGTCCGAGGAAGCCCCCACTTTCTGCCTTAGGTGCTGGCGTTTTGCGGATGGTCACTGCAGAAAGACCCCGGTTTATACTAAAGGGAAGGTCACTGTGATTCTTGGGGAAAGTGAGAGAAACGACGAGATTTACAAACGTGCAATCCTACCGGCCCTCAAGGATCTAGGGCTTTCGCCTTACCGTATCACCGATGAAATGAATGAAGTGGATAACCTCTGCCGAGGATGTGAGAATATTCAGGAGGGGGATTTTATGGTCGCGTCCCTGGACGATTGGGATAGCAACATCCTCTTCCTAATTGGCTTGGCTCAGGGAATGGGTAGGAAGCTAGCGATACTCAAGCGCGACAACGTGGCGATGGTTCCGCTTCTGGAGACGCTTTCCGAATATATAGTTGAATATAGCTCCCTACCCGAAATCATATTTCTTCTGAAGCATCGCTTCTCTCCTTTCATCAAACATTCGCAGGAGCGTGGTGCATGAGCTTTACGATTCCTGCGGAGGTCGCCTTCAAATGCCCAGAGTGTAATGGAAGTTTTAAGCTTCCCGCTCGCCAACTATCCGACCTTTGGCGCTTGAACTGCCCCGTCTGCGCGCACTCCTTCTACTGGCTTGAAGGCGTAGAACCGTTACTCAGGAACGAACTGATTCAGGAGATAACGGAATCAATTAGGGACGTGGTAAAGAGTATAGAGGGCGACGTTCGCGCGGAAGAAAGGCAGGTTGACGAGGCGGTTCTCAGGCTTTTGCTCAAGCGTATAGTGGAGCGGTAGGGTAAAGGTAGAATAGCTAGCTCTTTCGCGTGCGGTCTTGCCTATTTCAGCTGATCTTCTCCTTACAGTCAGCCCGAAGCCCGTCACGCGTCAAATGGGCTAGCATTATCATGGTGAGGTTTCCCTCGGGCAAGAGAGCTCCGCCTTTATCCCTTTTCATATTATTCTCTGCTCCCGAAACTTATGGTAAAATCCCTAGGCTGGCGATTGTTAAAGCCTTCACTTTTGATTAGAGACGAGTATATAGAAATAGGTCAACGCTTTCTCAGGTAGAAATATTAGACTTAATCTCATTTTTTCATTAGCCCTCGCGCCTATTGGTGCTTTGGCTAATAAGCTTATGGTGAATTAGTATGCTTGAGCAGTACGTCCCATTGGGGATTTACATCGGTGTCTTAGTGATCTTGGCTCTACTAATGGTAGGGATTTCGCATCTCTTGAGCCCCAGGCGTGTTCCAACGTCCCCGGAGTGGCGTCGCGCCTACGAGTGCGGACTGCTTTCCGAAGGTTTGTCTCAGGACAGATACCCCATAAAGTACTACTTGGTTGCGATTCTATTCGTAGTCTTTGACCTAGAGGTGGTGTTTCTCTACCCTTGGGCGGTGAGCTTATCGCCCTTCAAGCAGGCGGGTTACGGTTACTTCTGGTTCGTTGAAATGCTCGTATTCATTGTCATTCTGCTCATAGGCTATTTCTACATTATCGCGAAGGGAGTGTTCTTATGGTCGGAGGAATAATCGCAAAGGGTGGGGTAGAAGGCGTTAAGGCTTCCGCGGACTACAAACCGCTTGTTGTCCGGGATGATGTGGCTAATATAGCGGAGTCTGGAATTCTAGTCACCCAGATAAGACGCCTCATATCCTGGCTTCAGGGAAACTCCGTCTGGCCCCTGGGGTTTGGGCTTGCCTGTTGCGCGATGGAGATGTTTAGCGCCTCCGCCAGTAGGTTTGATATATCCCGCTTCGGCTCGGAGGTCTTTCGCGCAAGCCCAAGGCAGGCAGATTTAATGATTGTTCCCGGCAGGTTAACCTGGAAGATGGCGCCTATTATGCGAGAGCTTTACGACCAAATGCCGTTTCCCAAGTGGGTGATAAGTATGGGTGCGTGCGCGTCCTGTGGTGGAGTTTTCACGACTTACTCAATAGTCCACGGGGTGGACCACATCGTCCCCGTTGATATTTACGTTCCGGGTTGTCCTCCGCGTCCGGAGGCACTGCTGGATTCCCTTATCAAGCTCCAAAAGAAGATTAAAAGCGGAAACTACATTCCTGCCTACGCACGTCCGCCATGGAGTAAGTGGCTTAAGGAGGGAAACTTCTAGTGGCGGAGGCAGTGCTCAAGTCTTCGCTAGGTGAGAGGATTGAGGCTGATCCAAAGCTGTCTGGCAGTCTCAACGAGATTAACGGTCAGCTCATCCTTGAAGTGCGAAAGGATGAAGTCCGAACCACCCTGAGCCATCTTAAGAGTACTGACCGTTTGGATTTTGATTACTTCTCCTTCGTTACCGCGGTGGACAGGCATCCATTGAAGCCTCGCTTTGAGCTAATCTACAACCTTTACTCCTTGTCCCACGACCAATGGCTTCGTGTAAAGGCGCCCCTTGATGACGGCGAAGAGGTTGAAACCGTTTCGGACATATTCAAAGGGGCAAATTGGCACGAGCGCGAGATCTACGACTTATTTGGTATCAGATTCGCAAACCATCCCGACCTTCGGAGAATAGTCACCTCGGATAACTGGCACGGACACCCGCTTAGAAAGGAGTATTCCCACGTTGGCGAACCTGCGTGGAAGCTAGGAACCAACGTTCTACAAAACATTGCGGACGTGGGCATCCCAAAGCGCGAAACTGATGGGAGCGGATATGAGCCAACAAGGCGCATCATACTCAATATGGGTCCCCAGCATCCCGCTACCCACGGGGTCCTCCGGCTTGCTCTTGAGCTTGACGGCGAGAGAATCGTGGATTGCGTTCCCCATATCGGTTACCTGCACACTGGGATTGAGAAGCTATCCGAGCACCACAACTGGACTCAAAACGTTACCCATTACTCGCGAATGGACTATGGCGCGCCAATGAACAATGAATTCGCCTACTGCCTCGCGGTTGAGAGGCTAATCCCCGACCTGGATGTTCCCAAGCGTGCGCAGTACATACGCGTGATGATGAGCGAACTAACGAGGGTAATCTCGCACCTCCTTTGGCTTGGCACCCACGCGATGGACATCGGTGCTCAGAGCATCTTTCTTTACTGCTTCGCGGAACGTGAAAAGATACTTGACCTATACGAGATGATAGGCGGGCAGAGGATGATGACCTCCTATATCAGAATCGGGGGTTGCGCCCTTGATATGCCGGAGGAGTTTCCGAACGCGGTCCGCGCCTGGGCGAAGGATTTTCTAAAAAACGTCCAGATGTACGAGGACATCCTAACGAAGAACCCAATTTGGAAGGAAAGAACCGTCGGGATAGGCGTAATTGACAAGGATACCGCGTTAAGCTACGGCGTTTCAGGCCCCATCGCCCGCGGTTCGGGGCTTGACTGGGATTTGCGCAAGGGTGCCTCCTACTCCAGCTATGACGAGTTTGATTTTGACGTCCCCGTGTTTGGTGGCGGTGACGTTTATTCCCGTTACCTCGTTCGGATGGAGGAGATGCGCCAATCATACAGGATAATCCTTCAGGCGCTTGATAAGATCGCCGAAACCGAGCCCGGAACGTATCTTTCCAAGAATTACAAGTATACCCCTCCAAGGCGCGAAGATATAAATTCTTCAATAGAGGAGCTTATACACCATTTCAAGTATTGGACTGATGGCATTTGGGTCCCCGCAGGCGAGGCTTACGGTTACATTGAGGGTAGCAAGGGTGAGCTCGGGTTTTTCTGCGTCTCAGACGGCTCCGGGCATCCACTCAGGGTGAAGGTTCGCGGTTCTTCATTCTCAAATCTGTCCGCTATTCACGAAATGGTAAAAGGGCATATGATTGCGGACGTAGTCGCGGTAATCGGCAGTATTGACATAATCCTTGGGGAGGTGGATAGGTAGATGAAGGTGCTTGAGCTTCACGAGGAGGTAAAGAAGTTCGTTGAAGAGCGCCTGCACAAGTATCCAACGAAGCGGAGTCTCCTGGTTCCAACGCTTTTGACTGCGCAGGAGCATCACGGAGGTTACATCACCCCCGATCTTATCTGCGCGGTCGCGGATTACCTGGATGTTCCGGAGCAGGAAGTATATTCAACCGCTTCGTTTTACAGCCTCCTGAATAAGCACCCGGTTGGCAGGCACGTAATTATGGCTTGCCATAACGTCTCCTGCTATCTCCGGGGTGCGGATAGCATAGTAAAGGCTCTTGAGGAGAGACTTAAGGTCAAGGTTGGCGAGACGACCGCTGACGGTAGGTTCACCCTCTTTACGGTTGAGTGCCTGGCGGCCTGTGGTGGTGCCCCTGCGCTAATAGTGGATAGAGCCTTCTTTGAAAACGTTTCCGTGGAAAACTTGGACGAAATCCTGGCTAACTTTGAATGACGATGGGCGATGGGCTAACAGAAACAAAGGTTACTACCGCGCTTTGTGAAGTTGACGGCGCTGAAAGAATTGATGTATACGAGGCAAATGGTGGTTACCGTGCCCTTAGGAAGGCGCTGACGGAAATGAAGCCAGAGGACGTGATTGAGGAGGTTAAGAAGAGCGGACTTAGGGGAAAGGGTGGAGCGGGCTTTCCCGCGGGGCTTAAGTGGAGCTTCGTTCCCAAAGACCATCCGGGCCCAAAGTATCTCGCCTGCAACGCGGACGAGGGCGAGCCAGGCACATTCAAGGACAGATACTTAATTGAGAAGAACCCCCATCAGGTCATTGAAGGTTGTATTATCGCTTCTTACGCTGTTGGAATAAGTCATTGCTACATCTACACGCGAGGCGAATTTTATCTAGGCAAAGACCGTCTTGATGCCGCCATCAAAGAAGCCTACGCCAAAGGCTATTTGGGTAGCAACGTTTTAGGAACAGGATTCAATCTGGAAATGGTGGTTCACACTGGCGCAGGTTCCTATGAATGCGGTGAGGAGACCGCGCTTCTTACAAGTCTTGAGGGCGACAGGGGTCATCCCAAGATGAAACCACCCTTCCCGGCGACCCATGGCGCTTGGGGAAAGCCCACTGTCATAAACAACGTTGAGACATTAGCGACGGTTCCGCCAATCATAGAGAAGGGCGCAAACTGGCATACTTCCCTTGGAACCGAGAAGTCTCCGGGGATAAAGATAGTTTCTGTTTCAGGCCATGTTAATAAGCCGGGAAATTACGAGGTTGAATACGGAGTGCCAACTTCCGCAATCATAAATCGCCTCGCTTGTGGCGTTTGGAATGACAGAAAGCTTAAGTGCTTTATTCCCGGCGGAAGCTCTACGCCTGTCCTCCCAGCGGAGAAAGTTGACGTTCCTTATGACTACGAGAGTCTTGCGTCCGCGGGGTCAATGCTCGGAAGTGGAGCGCTAATCGTATTTGACGAAACCGCGGATATGGTGCGTGTGGCTGAGGTTGTGACCCGATTCTACGCTTGGGAATCCTGCGGGAAGTGCACGCCTTGCAGAGAAGGCACCCGCTGGATGCTGCAGATTTACGAGCGCATCCTTAACGGCGCGGGCAGGATGGAGGATCTTGACCTTCTACTAGATATTTGCCAGGGGATGAAGTTCAAGTCGTTCTGCCCCTTCGGGGACGCGGCGCCCCCGATCGTGGAAAGCACAATTGCGCTCTTCCGCGATGAGTACGAGGATTACATCAGGAATCACAAGGTCTACCCGCGCTCATTCATTCCAGTAAGGCACGGTGGAAATGGACGCGTTGCCTAAGAAACTAGCAAGGGTAAACATTAACGGCAGGGACTACGAGCTTCCGGAAGGAGTGTATCTGACGGAGGCGGCGAGGCTCGTCGGCATTGAAATCCCACAGTTCTGCGCCTATAGGTGGCTTGAGCCTCTTGGAGCCTGCAGGATGTGTCTGGTGCGCGTTGATAAAATACCAAAGCTTCAGATTGCCTGTGCCCTGCCGGTTAGTGATGGACTTACTGTCATTACTGAATCGGAGGAGATTCAGCGGGCGCGTGAGGAAATGCTGGAGTTCCACCTCCTGAACCATCCGCTGGAGTGCCCGGTTTGCGACCGTGGTGGGGAGTGCCCGCTTCAGGATTTGACGGAGCGCTATGGCAAGTACAAGAGTAGGTACATTGAGGAGAAGCTAGTTCGCGCGGATACGAACCTCAATTCATTTCTCCGAATGAACTACAAGCGGTGCATACTTTGCAAGCGATGTGTTCGTTATTGCGACGAAGTCGCGGGTGATCATCTAATTGAATTTGAAGATCGTGGCGGTTGGACAAGAGTCACGACTTTCCTTGGGACTGACTCTCCAAACAGGTTCAGCGGAAACATCATTGAGCTTTGCCCCGTCGGCGCGATAACGTCAATCCCCTTTAGATTTCGTGGGCGTGCCTGGGAGCTTGAAAAACGGCGCACCGTGTGCGACCAGTGCTCAGTCGGCTGTAACCTTGAACTTCACACCAGGCTTGGTGCGCTTCAGAGAATCGTCCCAGCGGTGCATCAGGAGCTTGACGACGGCCATATATGCGACCGTGGTCGCTTCGCTTATGGCTGGATAAATTCCCCAAAGAGGCTCAGAAAACCTCTTATCAAGGTTAACGGTAGTTTTGAAGAAGTTTCTTGGAACCATGCGGAGGTGCTATGCGCGGATAAGATAAAGTCCGCAATTCAGGGTTATGGGGCGGACTCCGTTGCGATCGTCGCGGGGAATACGCTCACAAGTGAAGAGTACTTCGCCCTTAGCAAGTTCGCTACGGACTTTATAGGCACCGCAAACTTTTCAATTCTGGAAGATATGGTTGACGTTCCATCTAGCTCTCAACTCTTACGGGAGATTCTTGTCAACCTTGGAAGCATAACGGACATTATTGAAAGCGAGCTAATCCTGCTTATGGGGACAGACATACTAGAGGAAGCGCCGATTCTTGGATTGAGGGTTGAGGAAGCGGTAAGAAGGTATGGTGCGAAGCTTGCTAGCCTATCCTCTTACAGGCACGATTCGGAGCGCAAAGCAAGCATCCGAGCCTACTACGAGCCTGGTAAGTTCCTTGCGGGGATTTCCGCCCTCCGCTCTGAACTTGACAGCAATGGGGAGACTTTAAAGTACCCGGAGCTAGTTTCCCAGCTAAGGTCCGCGAGCACAATTAGCGTGATCTTTGGGCAGGATGTCCTCTTCGGCGCAAAGGCGGGAAGAAACGCGCAGGTGGTTTATACCTTCGCAAGTGCCTTGAGAGAGGTTCGTGAAAGGGATGGGGGACCCCTTACCAGGCTAACTGTTACCCCAATCTTTACAGGCGCAAATTCAATGGGAGCGATTCTCGCTGGCTCTGCGATCAGTGGAGAAACCGCGCGAACTTCAAGCTTCAATCAAGTCCTTGAGAAGTGCGAAGAGGGGAAGATTAAAGTCCTCCTCCTTCTCGGAGTTAATCCGCTAGTTAGCTTTCCTGATGCCAGGTTCGCTCGCTTGGCGATTGAGAAGGCGGACTTTGTTGTAGCCCAGGACATCTTCTTGACCGAGACCAGCTCCCTCGCGGACGTTATCCTTCCGGTCTGCCCCTTTATTTTCAAGGATGGTACATTCTTGAATTTTGAGGGTAGACTTCAGCGTGTCCGGAGCGTGCCAGTCGTGGACGAAGCGCCGTCAGATTTAGAAGTCCTCAACCGATTGCTCATCGCAATGGGAAAGGGTAGCCACTTCCTAACCGCGGAAGATGTTTTCCAAAACTTTTCCAAGTTCTTTGTCCAGCTTGCGGGAGTTCAGCTGGCGGATATTCCGTCGGAGGGGACAGTTATTCGTTTTGATGGAAGGCTGGCGAAGAAAGATAAAACCTCCATTGACGTTCCTGAGACTGACCTACCCAACGGTTATTCGCTGGTGTTAATTCCAAAGCGCTATCTTTTCAGGAATTCTCCAAAACTTGAATATACCCACTGGATGAAGGCGATCACTCCGGGTGAATGGGTGCTCATAAATGAATCGGACGCCAAATCCCTCGATATAGCGGACAGAGAGGAAGTCCTTCTTGAATCCCCCCACGGTTCGCTCACTCTCACTGCCAAGTACTCAAGATACGTTCCGACTGGCGCGGTGATAGTTGATACGCGAATAAAGGGCAAGGGGTTAAACACCTTAATCTCAAGGGATGACGAGATCTTCCCGGTGAGGATTGTGAAGCGATGATAACGATTACCGAAGTGCTTTGGCTCTTTGTGCGCATATTCGTTGTTCTAGTGGCATTACTTACCGCTGTCGCCTATCTTACCTATTTTGAAAGGCGCGTAATCGCCTTCTTCCAGTGGCGTATGGGACCGAACCGGGTCGGCCCATTGGGGCTTTTTCAACCCATAGCGGACGGCGCAAAACTGCTCTTCAAGCAGGAGTTAATTCCCTTAAATGCGGATAGGCTCATTTATATGCTTGCTCCAATGCTGTCTTTGATTACCGCCTCCGCAGTCATTGGAATAATCCCAATTACCGAGAACTTCTTCATCTCGGATTTGAACGTTGGCGTTCTCCTCTTCATAGCTTTATCCTCGCTTGGAACCTATGGAATAATCCTCGCAGGCTGGAGTAGTGGGAATAAATATTCGTTTCTCGGTGCTCTTCGCGCGTGCTGTCAGATGATTTCATACGAACTTGCGCTTGGGCTGAGCATCATAGGCGTGATACTTATGGCGGGGAGTTTCTCCCTTAGAGAAATCGTTCAACTTCAGGCGGAACTCTGGTACGCTGTCCCGCAGATTCTCGGCTTCCTAGTTTTCCTTTGCGCGGGGTTTGCGGAGACGAACCGAGCACCCTTTGACCTTCCTGAAGCGGAAAGTGAGCTGGTGGCGGGTTACCACACCGAGTACTCCTCAATGAAATTTGCGATGTTCTACCTCGCGGAATACGCGGCAATCATCAATATCGCGCTCCTAGCAACGGTACTATTCCTTGGCGGATGGAACGGGCCTGCTATCTTCCCCTCGCTCACAGTGCTGAATAGCCTCTTTTGGTTCTTCCTGAAGGTTCTCGCAATTGTCTTTCTGTTCGTCTGGGTCAGGGCAACCCTTCCAAGATTCAGGTATGACCAACTGATGAGGTTCGGATGGCTAGTGCTATTCCCCGTTGCAATCATAAACATACTGGTCACTGGAGGGATTAAAGCCCTGATTGGTTAGCTTTACACGAGTGATGCGGTGAAGAACACCCTATTAGAAAGACTGAATCTCTTGGCTATCTTGAAAGGTCTATTCACGACCTTGAAGCAGTTCGCAGGAACGGGTTTTGGCTTTGGTCCGAAGCGAGTCACAATTTCCTATCCTGAGGTTAAGAGGGAAGTCCACCCGCGTTTTCGCGGTTTACATCGCCTTGAGAGGTATACGGACGGCCCATACAAGGGTTTGGAGAAGTGCATAGGGTGCTCACTATGCGCTTCCGCCTGTCCTGCGAATGTTATCACGGTTGTCGCGAAGGAAAACGATCCGGAGAATCCCGTCTCCCCCGGAGAACGTTACGCTGAAGTGTATGATATGGATATGCTTAGGTGCATTTTCTGCGGACTTTGTGTGGAGGCTTGTCCAACGGAAGCTATCGTAATGAAGCACGATTACGAGCTTGCGGACGATTCTCGCGGAGGTCCCCAGGACTGGGTAAACAAATTCTTGTATCGCAAAGAAGACTTGCTTGATAGGGAGTTCTACTGGTGAGCCTGCTTGAAGCTTTGGTATTTTTCCCTATGGCCTTCCTAGCGGTTATAGGTGCTGCCGGAATGATTTCATCCAAAAATCCCGTTCATTCCGCGCTCTACCTAATCCTAAACTTCTTTGCTTTAGCGGTAATCTTTCTAATCCTACTTGCTCCGCTCATCGCAGCGCTTCAAATAATTGTTTACGCGGGCGCGATTATGGTTCTCTTCCTCTTTGTCATCCTCTTCTTCATTCAGCCGGGGCAGAAGCACTTGCTCGCTTACAGCCTGCCGGGGCAGACTTTGCTCTCCGCGATTATAGTGGTTATCCTCCTTGCGGTGGTTCTTTACTCGCTCTACAGGGGCGGGCTGTTTACGGCGGTGGCTATTAGCGAGGAAGCTAAAATCCCACCAGAGGAGATATATTCATCCGCCACTTTTGGGAAAATTCTATTCTCGCGTTACTTGCTTCCATTTGAGCTTACGTCCTTGCTTCTCCTATCAGCGATGCTTGGTGCGGTGGTAATGGCGAGGAGCCGTCCTGCGGGGGACAGTGGGGAAGAGCGGGCGAATTCCGAGCGCGGAGGTGGAGTATGAACGACCTCATCGACTACTCCGTGATTCTTTCCGCACTGCTCTTTTCAATCGGGGTGCTTGGAGTACTTGTAAGGCGCCATCCGATTATCATCTTTATGTCAATTGAGCTTATGCTCAACTCCGCGAACATTCTTTTTGTCGCGTTTTCTAGGCACCTGACGGAGGTTAATGGTCAGATTTATGCGCTAATAATGATGGCGGTCGCGGCGGCGGAAGTTGCTGTTGGGCTCGCCATTATCGTAGCAATATATCGTTACCGCGTTGACGTTGACGTTGATGAAGTGAGTGCTTCAAGAGGATAAAGTGCTGAAATGTCTTACCTGCACCTTGCGATAATCTGGCCGTTAATAGGGGCTCTGGTAAACGGGCTCTTTGGCAAGTATCTGCCAAGGAAGCTTGTCTCCTTTATCGCATGCTTTTCCATTCTGCTTTCAGCCCTTGCGTCCATTTACGTTCTCGTGACGTATCTAGGTAGTGAAGTGGTTCGTCCATCCGGCCAGTACATTTACAACCTTCTAACCTGGATCGACGTCGGGGGATTCACCGCAAGCTACGGCTTCATAGTTGACCCGCTTTCCCTCACTATGGCTGTAACCGTTTCCGTAGTCTCCTTTCTAATCCACGTCTACTCCATCGGGTATATGGCAAGGGACGAGGGCTTTTCCCGTTACTTCACGTATCTCAACCTTTTCGTCGCGATGATGCTTCTTCTGGTGACTGCGGACAACCTGGTGCTTATGTTTGTGGGCTGGGAGGGTGTTGGTCTCTGCTCCTATTTGCTAATAGGGTTTTGGTATCGGCGTCCCGCTCCTCCGGTTGCTGGGATGAAGGCATTCATAGTTAACCGTGTGGGGGATTTCGCGTTTCTTATCGGCATTTTCGTTACTTTCGCGGTATTCGGAACCGTTGAATTTTCAAAGCTAGCCGGACTCCTGGGAGTGGGCGAAGTTAGTCCATACATTATCTCAGTTATCGCCCTATTCCTCTTTGGGGGCGCGGTGGGAAAGAGTGCCCAATTTCCTTTGCATGTTTGGCTACCGGACGCTATGGAAGGTCCAACTCCCGTATCTGCGCTGATTCACGCAGCAACTATGGTAACCGCTGGCGTCTATATGGTTGCGCGGTTGAATTTCCTTTACTCCTGGTCGGAAACCGCTCTATTGGTGGTAGCTTTCATTGGCGCATTCACCGCCATATTCTCCGCGTCAATGGCGCTAGTCAACAACGACATAAAGCGAGTGATGGCTTATTCAACGGTGAGCCAGCTTGGTTATATGTTCCTATCCGCTGGGCTTGGCGCCTATTGGGTTGCCATTTTCCACTTAATGACTCACGCCTTCTTCAAGGCGTTACTGTTCCTCTCCGCGGGAGTGGTTCTACACGCCCTAAAAGATGAGCTGGATATGCGGAAGATGGGGGGTTTGGCGAAGTTTATGCCCCAGACTTACGTTAACTTCTTAATAGGTGCTATGGCGATCTCTGGGGTTCCCTTGCTGTCAGGGTTTTTCAGCAAGGACGAGATACTGTTTTCATCATTCACCGCGGTCACTCCGATGCTCCCCGGTGTTGGCAAGTTCCTTTGGGTAATTGGCATTATCACCGCGGTGATGACCGCCTTTTATATGTTCAGGCAAATCTTCTTGGTGTTTCTCACGAAGCCCAGGTTTCACCCGTCTCTGCATCCCCACGACCCACCGCGGGTAATGACGGTTCCCCTGTGGGCGCTATCCTTTGGGAGCGTTTTTGCTGGTTACATTGGACTTCCCGCTTTGTTCACCGGTGCTCTTGGCGTTGACAACGTTCTTAAACCTTTTCTTGGGAAGGTTCTCGGGGCTGAGGCGGAGGGTCGGGTTGCTCAGGAGCTTGCTCACGCGAAGGAGCTGGGAACCGAAGCTATCCTGATGGGAGTTTCAGTAATTGCCTCGTTTCTCGGGATTTTCCTCGCCTACTACTTCTACCGCGCCCGTTACGGAATAACAGAAACCTTGAAGAGAGCTTTGTCCGCACCTTACCAGCTACTTTACAACAAGTACTACGTGGACGAGTTCTATCAGGGCGCTTTTGTTAGAGGGGGACAGAATTTTGCGGATTTCATTGATGCGGAAGTTGATCGCTGTGTCATAGATGGTTCGGTGAACTCCCTCGCCTTTATAATTGGTGCTCTGGGTCAGCTTCTTCGCTCTATCCAAACCGGGTTTATTAGGAACTACGCCTGGTATATGTCCCTGGGCGCGCTCTTAATCATTATCATTCTTTGGAAGGCTTTAGCTGGATGATTCTTGTAGCGCAAACAATCCCTATTCTCTCGCTTCTAATTTTCACGCCTCTGCTCTGTGCCCTTATCCTCCTCTTTGTTCCCGGGGAGCGGACAAGATTCATAAAGGGCTTCGCGTTTCTAGCCTCAATCATCTCCTTCCTACTTTCACTCCTTACCCTCGCATTATTCCAGGGCGGGGAGGCATTTAGCCTTGAGGAGATTTACACTTGGCTACCGCAGATTGGCATCTCCTATCACGTAGGAATCGACGGGATCTCTCTGCCCCTGGTCCTTCTCACCGCTTTCATATTTCCGATATGCATTCTTTACAGCTTTGGCGCCATTAGCTCACAGCAAAAGGAGTACTACATTCTGCTCCTGCTCACCGAGACCGCGTTACTCGGTACATTCCTCTCCCTTGACCTCATACTTTTCTTTTTCTTCTGGGAAGGCGTGCTGATCCCGATGTATCTAATAATAGGCATCTGGGGTGGCGGAAGGCGCATCTACGCAGCGGGCAAATTCGTGCTTTTTACCGTCGTCGGTAGTCTCTCTATGTTGCTGGGAATTATCGGGGTCTTCGTCTACTCGGGGCAATTTGGAAACGCGACCTTTGACTTCCTTAAGCTTAGAAACGTGCCGATTCCTCCGGACATCCAGCTCTGGCTATTCCTTGCGTTTGCGTTGGCGTTTGCGGTGAAGGTTCCTATTTGGCCTCTGCACACGTGGCTACCGGACGCGCATACAGAGGCTCCTACCGCGGGTTCGGTGATACTCGCTGGGGTGCTCCTGAAAATGGGAAGCTACGGGCTTATTCGTTTCAACCTGGGACTATTTCCGTCCGCGTCTATTCAACTTGCTGAGGCGTTTATGGCGCTTGGCGTGGTAGGAGTAATCTATGGTGCCCTTGTCTGCGCGGTTCAGAAGGACTTAAAGCGTCTCATCGCATATTCCTCCATAGCGCATATGGGTTTTATTGTTCTCGGTTCATTCTCTATGAATTCCATAGCGCAGACCGGTGCGGTAATACAAATGGTGAATCACGGCATCTCCACCGGCGCTCTCTTTCTCTTAGTTGGTATGCTCTACGACAGAAGGCACACGAGGGAAATATCCGCCTTTGGGGGACTTGCGGTTCCGATGCCCGTTTACTTCAACTTCTTCCTCATCGTTATGCTTTCAAGTATTGGGCTTCCCGCCTTGAACGGCTTTGTGGGCGAGTTCCTAATTCTCCTAGGCGGGTTCAAGATGAACTACTACCTTGCGGGCGTCGCGACCTTTGGCGTGGTTTTATCAGCGGTCTATCTCCTTTATGCGTTTAAGCGCGTTTTCTTTGGCGAGTGCACCGCAATGGAGAATCAGAATCTAAAGGACCTTAACCTAAGAGAAATTTTGGCGCTCGTTCCAATTGTTCTTACGATCTTCTTCATAGGTCTTTATCCGCGTCCGTTCTTGCGGGTGATTGAACCCTCCGCGGAAGCGGTGGTTGAGAAAATTGGCAAGGCGAGTCCCACGCTATATTCGGATTTTTTCAGCGGTGTAATTCGTGAGGCGGAGCTTGGTTTGCAAGCTTCTGAAACCGCCTCTAATTCCTTGGGTAGCTAAATGGAAATACTCACCTTTGAGGTTGGCAATCTGGTTCCGTTCCTCCCCCATTTCGTCGTTTTAGCCTCTGCGCTCGTTATGATTATTGCGGATACTATCAAAAGTCCGAAGGTGCGCGCGTTTGAGGGCGTTTTCGGTTTCCTTTCAGTTCTTACCGGGATGGTTCTCTTGGCGTTCCTATTCCCATTCACGCCCGTTACTCTTTTCAACGGCGCGTTAATCTACGACGGCTTCTCCGCTGCAGTCGCCTTCGTAATTTACTTTCTCCTGCTTCTAACGATGCTAATTTCTCCAAGCTACTTGGACAAGTCAGGCGCGCAGGGGCAGGAGTACTTCCCCCTTCTTATGATAAGCGCCTTTGGAATGAGCCTTCTTCCGATGTGCCAAGAACTGATCAGCATAGTCGTATCAATTGAGATTCTTTCAATCCCGCTTTATATTCTCTCAGGTTACAATCGTCACGTTGACCTCAGCAAGGAGGCTGGCTTTAAGTACTTCTTGCTGGGAGCCTTTGCGAGCGCGTTTTTGATTTACGGTTCCGCATTGATTTACGGTTCCGCGGGGTCAGTGTGGCTTCGCGAGATTCACCTAAACCTTCCCCTCGTTGATGAGAAGTTTATTCTGCTCCTTGGATTGGCGCTCCTAATGGTGGGCTTCGCGTTCAAGCTAGGTATGGTGCCGTTTCACAGTTGGGTTCCGGACGTCTACGAAGGTGCACCAAGTCCGGTGGTTGGTTTTATGGCAGGCGCGGTGAAGCTTGCGGTGCTGTCCGCGCTACTGAAGGTCCTGTTTGGGGGATTCATCTTGATAGGCGTTTACTGGAAAGCGCTTTTCGTTCTCCTGTCTATCATCACGATGTTTCTTGGCAATCTCTGGGCGCTTCATCAAATGAGTTTGAAAAGGCTCCTCGCGTATTCCTCTATAACTCATATGGGTTTCATAGCTGTTGGCATGGTGATTCCTCCGCCGGAGATAAGCTCAGCGGTAATCTTCTACGCTATTGTCTATGCGGTTTCAGTCGTAGGTGCCTTCGCGGTGATTTCCAACTGGGCAATGAGAAACGGGGACGACGTTTTCATAAATGACATACGGGGGATCTCCCAAAACCAGCCCGCAACCGCGCTTCTACTAAGCCTATTCTTGCTTTCTCTAATGGGCATCCCAATTACCGGCGGTTTTTTGGCGAAGCTATACCTGTTCTACGAGGCTTACAAGGCGGGCTACGTTTCTTTAGTAGTAATAGCGATTATCAACTCCGTCATCTCGGTTTACTACTATTTGCGAGTGATAACCGCGATGTACCTTCTACCGGCGGAATCTGGAGGCTATTCCGCGTCCATTCCCTTAGGTGATTCTTCGCGAACCGAAGACGCTTCCACGGAAAATCCAGCTAAGGCGTCTCGTGGACTTGCGCCCCTTCTCCAGCCGAATCTTGTAGTAGCGGTAGTTTCCGCAGTGCTTGTACTCCTGCTCGGGCTAGTTCCCCGTGTGCTACTCGTAATTCTGAACCTGTATCCAGCATCGGGAATCTAATCCCAGATTGAGGCGAAATGAAGTGCATTTCCTCCCCTATTGACATCCTCTTTATTGGGTGCTAGAATACGCCAGCCTGAAATCTGACGGGGGAAAATCCTGTTCAGGCTTGACTTATGGTTGAGGATTGGTTAATATTACGGAGTAGCCAAATTCTCAACCCAAACAATTTTATTTAGAAGGAGTAGGTGATTATGAGAAGATTTTTGGGCGTTTTTGTGGTTTTGCTGATTGCAGGTGCCGTCTTAGCCGTTTCCTCGTGCTCCGGTTCGGGCGGGCGAAGGACTATTCCGCCACTTCCTGGCTTCGCAGCGGGTGCTTTCTATCCGCTAGTTGAAGGGGCGGATTCTGGGCTTTGGTCACTCGTGCTCACCAACGGTTTCGCGCTCTTCAACTCGGATTCCTCCTACGCCGCTTTTGACGACGCTAGTGGCGGCGGTTTCGCGTTCGTTGACGAGGAGACTTTCTTCTACGGGATGGACAGTTACGACCTGGACGGCGATGGGTTTATGGACCAAGTGGCGATGAGTATGCGTTGGCTTCCTGCTACCGCGGTTGAAACCGGGTACATCGCTGGATACGCCCTCGTTGGCGGTGCTGATTACCTTCCTCACGAGCTTGGTGCTGGCAATCTGGTTCTTTACCTGCCCCTAAATCAGGCGTATAGGAACTCATCCTTCGTTCTAGCTTGGTGGAACGGTTCCAGTTGGGAGCCAATCCCGAGCGATACGTACAGCACCGCGTCCATCGTCTTGCATCCGGATGCCGCCTTCTCTGGCATTTACGTTGTTGAAGTTCGTGATTTCAACGACTTCTTGGGTCCGATAGGAGTCTTTGCGCCCTTCCATACTGCAGGCGTCGGCGGTTAAATCAGTTTAACCTTTTGCTTTAAGTAGCTTTGAATTGGCAAACCAGAAATGGGCGGAATGATTCCGCCCATTTTCTTTTGCCACGCATCGCTGTTCCTTTGGGGGCTGTGGCCGGTAACCCAGGAACCGCACTCCCTTGTCCTTTCACTCCCTCCAAGTTATAATTGCGTGGACGGTGAACGAATCCTCAAGAATTGCTCTAAGCATTATCATTGGCATCTCCACGGGACTTGCTACGGGAGCGGCGGTTCTCCTCTATAACTTCTTCTTGTCCGGGCTTGCTTAGCGAATAGGTCCGTAGAGGGGAATTGGGCAGGGGTTACAATTCGGTGAATGCGCGGTTAACTTACAGTCGCTCATTCTAGAATCCCACTGTCCCGCTGTACCTGCCCCAGACTTCCTCCATAGCCAAAACTATTTCACCCTCAGTGGCGCCCGCTCGGACGCAATCAATTACCGTCTCCATAATGAGCCTCTTCTCCTCGCAGGCTCGCGATAACCTGTGAAGAGCGGCCTTCAATTTGCCTTCGCTATAGCCTTCGACGAATCTTCCCCTGTCTTTCTTGTATTCTTCCAGCCTCCTCATCTGATTAACCACCGCAGTTTCGTCCTGAGGACGTGCGGGCACGTGGGCAACTTCCTCCGTATAGCAGTTGACCCCCACAACTCTTCTTCTTCCTGCGTCCACCTCCCTTTGCCATTCAAGAGCTTTCGCGTGGATCTCCGCTTGGGGAAATCCTCTCTCTATCGCTCTCAGCATTCCGCCCATTTCGTCAATCTTCCGAATATACTGAAGAGCATTATCTTCAATAAAGTCAGTCATCTCCTCTATTAAGTAACTTCCCGCCAGGGGATCAACGCTATCCGTCACACCGCTTTCCTCCGCGAGGATCTGTTGAGTCCTTAGCGCTAGGGTAACGCTTTCCTCAGTGGGTAGGTTAAGAGCTTCATCGTAAGAGTTCGTGTGTAGGCTTTGCGTTCCTCCGAGTATGGCGGAGAGAGCCTGAATCGCGACTCTAACTACGTTGTTGAGGGGTTGCTGTGCGGTTAGCATACTTCCTGCGGTTTGGGAGTGGAACCGAAGCATCATACTACGCTCGTTCTTTGCGCCTAGCCTTTCCTTTGCCAGCTTAGCCCAGAGCCTTCGCGCAGCGCGGAACTTGGCTACTTCTTCCAGAAAGTTGTTATGGGCGCAGAAGAAGAAAGATATTCTTGGAGCGAAACTATCAAAATCAAGCCCTGCTCTCATTGCGTGCTGAGAATACTCAATGGCATCCGAAAGAGTAAACGCAACTTCCTGTACCGCGGAGCATCCCGCCTCTCTCAAGTGGTAACCTGATACCGAGATGAAGTTCCACTTTGGCATCTTCCTTGAGCAGAACCTAAATATGTCCGCGGTCAGGGCTAGGGACGGCTCCGGAGGGAAGATGTAGGTTCCGCGAGCCATATACTCCTTGAGAATGTCGTTTTGAATAGTTCCGCCTAGCCTATCCGCGGTGATTCCCCGTTCCTCCGCAACAACAATGTAAAACGCAAGGATGATTCCCGCAGGTGCATTGATGGTCATTGAGGTTGTAACCTCGTTAAGGGGGATCCCTTCAAAGAGCTCGCGCATATCAATAAGCGTATCAATGGGAACGCCAACCTTGCCGACCTCCGCTTGCGCGAGTGGATGATCGCTGTCGTATCCCATCTGCGTCGGAAGATCAAACGCCACCGAAAGCCCCGTTTGCCCACTATTTAGAAGGTACTTGTAGCGCTCGTTTGTCTCCTTTGCGGTCTTGAAGCCTGCGTACTGCCTCATGGTCCAGTGCCGTCCGCGATACATCGTGGGGAAGATCCCGCGGGTGTAAGGATACTTTCCAGGGTAGGAGTTCTTCTCAAGGTATTCTTGAACCCCCTCCTCCGTTAAATGCTCCTTAGGGATGGCAAGTATCGGCATTTCAAATCCGCTGGTGGTGTGGACCTTCTCGTTGGCTAGGGGGTTCTTGGCGGTAAACTGCTCAAGGGTCTCGTTAACCCAATCTTCGTAGGACTTGCGAATTCCGTCCATAGTTTTTCCTTTAATGGAACTTTTTCTTAATTCAGGAGTCTAAGATTACAGGGAATAATTCTGGTAGAATCATAATGCAACCGGACGCAAATGGGGAAGGTTAAGGATATCAGGTTGTCTCTCACGTTCAGTGAGGACTTTGAGTTTGCTCCGCAGGTGCCGGAGCAATTCTTCGTGCGAGCTATGCAAAGGGGAGAACCCATATTCTTAACCCAGGATTTTCTGGAACGCGTCGGTAAGATAACGCCAGACGAGCTGGTCGCGAAGATAATAGAAGATTTGAGAAAAGGTGCCTCATCCACGCCCGATGACCCAGCGCTGACCTGGTACTACCTCTTTATGGACTTCCAGGACGATTTTCCGCGCCTGATGCGTCTTCTATCCGAATCGGAAAGCAAGTAGGCGCGTCGTCAGGCCCTTAGTAAGCGGGAATCAAACGCCCTCTTATTCCAAGTGCGAAGAAATTTGCTTGCAGGCGGTTGCAAGCGTTTGCGCGTCCGCTCTTTCCGGCAATTTCCCCCCAAAAACCTCGTAGCCGTCTCCTTCAAAGTTCGGAAATACGTGAACGTGCATATGCTCAATTACCTGTCCTGACGCTCGCTCGTTGCTCTGCCAGATGAGTATTCCCTCAACCGCGTAAGATTTCTTCACCGCCTTCGCCACCTTCCGCGCAACGTTGAAAATGTGCCCAGTGATGAAACTGTCAGCGTCGTAAATGGTCTTTATATGCGCCTTGGGGATGACCAAAACGTGGCATGGCGCCCTTTTGGGTTGGGTCAAGTCCATAAACGCAAGTGCGCTTTCATCCTCGTAAACCTTCTGCGCGGGAATCTCGCCCTTAATAACCTTGCAAAAAACGCACTCCTCCATAGGAAGATTATACTCTCCGAAAGACTTCATCGCTAGCCAGTATCCGTTTCACCGCTACTCCTCCAATCCAAGCGTGGACTTCCCACCCGCAAATAAGTGGTTCAAAGCTTATTCGGGTCAAGCTTCATAACGAGGGCACTGTAGTAGTCGTTTTCAGCGGAGGGCTGCTCGTCAACAATCAAATCCTCCGTAATGTCTACTAGCTCAATGTCTAGAGGTCTATCCTCCCCGGGGACGAATAAGTCAGGAACCCAGGAATCAACAAGCGTCAGGGGTTGGTCATAGAGAACCAGAGGCAAGTCCTCAAGTTCCT
>FWWM01001360.1_pt1 | contig 73885 bp, 69 predicted proteins | sample 2228351 | NCBI WGS metagenome assembly FWWM01 (sample SAMEA103939774, study PRJEB20133) | metagenome | reverse complement strand
CGCTATAGCTCGGGGATGCAGGTAAAACTTGGGTTTGCTATTGCCACCAGCTTAGATGCCGAGATCCTCATCATCGACGAGGTGCTGGCGGTGGGAGATTTGGCGTTTCAGCGCAAGTGTTTTGATCGGATGGAGCAACTCATCAAGCACCAAGGGAAAACCGTGCTCTTGGTCAGCCACAACCTGAGACAGGTGGAGCGGATGTGCTCACGAGTCATTATGCTCGACCACGGCCAGGTGGTACACGATGGCGACCCAGATACGGTCTGTAACGTCTTCTACGAGTATAATAACCGCAGAATCCTCACCCAGCAACGGAAGAGGGTGCAAAACCGACCGCTGGAGAACGATTTCCTTCGCCTGGAGAAGATCGAAATCCTAGACCGCGACGGTAACCCTACCGATTGCATTCAGTCTGGCAATCCCCTCACCGTGCGCGTGCTTCTTGAGGTTAAGCAGAAAATCGAAAAACCTGAAGTCGTCATTGGCACTCATACCACAGATTTTGTCTATTTGACGGCCAATTCGACTGACACTTTGCCGAAGTGGCCGGATTTCGAAGTGGGAAAGCACGAAATAATCTGCACCATCCCGTTTTTTCCAGTCAAGTTAGGATCCTATTTTGTCAGGATAGCAATATTCAACAACCTAAGAGGAAGCCTGTTCTCAGAAGAAAGCCTGGCACCTTTTTTGGTAATCACCCCTAATGAATCGAAACAGCCTCCGTTGAGACTGCTAAATTTGGAATGCAACTGGAAACACAAGGATTATGTCTCTATTAGCTCCCTCTCCAAGCAAGCTGCCTTGTCTTGAAATTTCAGAATTTATGAATTTAAATTTCAACTTAATAGTATTCAGAAACAGTTCACAAACAATACCTTCCTATTTTCTCTCTGAATTACGAAAAACCTAATTCCATGAAATTTGAAAAAAAGATAGGATTTATCATCGGAATGGGGCGTAGCGGCACGACGTTAATCGCTGCCATATTACATCGCCATTCGAATATTTGCGTTCTCCCAGAAACCGGATTTTTTGTCCATGTCAATAGTCTAGCTGGAGGATGGACTGAATTTGCGGAAAGATGGCCCAAATCCATGCTGGACATCGCGGAAAAAATGCAGCCTAGAGCGACAAATATTTGGGATCCGCTTTCCTCCGCACAACACATCATCCAAAAAAATCCAACATATCCTGGAGAGAAAACGGTATTCTATGAATTATGCGAGTTTATCTGTCGTAAGGCTAACAAACAACGGGCGACTTTGATACTTGAAAAAACTCCGGATCACATGCTTTTTATCCATGACATCAAACAGCTTTTTCCGCAAGCTCCGGTAATCCACATCGTTAGAGACGGAAGAGCCGTGGCAGAATCCAGGAGTCGCGTTCCATTTCTTACGGAAACAAGAAGAAATATTGAATACAACGCTCTAGAATGGGCGAGAAGAATGAGAGAAATTCGGCCAACCATCCTGAACCATGATCACGTGTATGAATTTAGATATGAAGATCTTATTGAGAATACTGAAAAACAAGTTCGCAATATACTAACTTTCTTAGGAACAGAATTTGAAGACGGAGTCTTCCAACCTAATGGAAATGAAGATCACCTTATAGAAAAGGGAATGTCACACAAAAATAAAATAAAATCGAAAATTGACTCATCATTAGCATCATACTGGAAAAATTCAATACCATCAAAACAACAAGCTCTGCTCGAACAACTTTCAGCACTAGAATTAGAAAAATTAGGATATCCTTTATTTCATATTCATAGTAAAAGATCCAGAAAGGCTTTCATTCCTGAATCTCTTGCGTCACCGGATATTTTAAAAAAACACCTTCCTGCTTTGAAAAATTACCTAAAAAACAATGAGACCGTAACTATATGCGATTTTTACAGAGATTTGCTAACAATCAATATCAATAACTTCGACGACCTCATAATAGCCTCAAACCCAATTAAGAAAGATCAAATAAATTCTATGGGATCAATTAAATATTTTTTAACACTTATCAAGTGTGTAATAAAAATAATCATGAATAAAAAACGCATCATATGGATAGCGCCAACAAGAGAATGGAGCATATCTAAATGGCCCTTAGCTTGGCTTTCTGAATCAATTCTCTATCTTTTCTCGAAAAAAAATTACCTTGAAAACTAAAATCCTTTTCCTTTCTCACGATAGCGATCTCAAAGGCGCTGAACGCTCCCTATTGAATCTAGCTGCTTATCTTGATCGCAGCCGTTTTGAGCCCCTTATCATACTCCCCTGGCGAGGGCCAATGGAAGAACAGCTCAAACAGGCAAATGTCCCTTATACGATCCGCTTTTTAGACCGTTGGATTCCCTCGCATTACTGCGCATCGTGGGACCATCCGCTCAGGTATCTTTCCGGTCTACGCGCCCGCCTGTGGTCCCTGCTTGCCTTGATTGAACGTGAGAAAATCGATCTTGTTTATACCAATACATCCACGATTTTAGAGGGCGCCTTGGCTGCCCGCCGTACCGGCATCCCCCATGTTTGGCATATTCACGAGCATCTACGTGGCAACGCCGATCTGCGCTGTTATTTTCCTACTGCTTGGATCGATCGCATTACCTTAAGTTTATCTGAATGCATCATTACCCCCTCCAAGGTCTTGGCCGATGATCGATTTCCTGGATCCGATAAAGTCCGCATCATTCCCAACGGAGTTGATTTAACGGCATTCCGCCGTGGCGACGGTAAGCGGGTGTATATGGAGTTAGGCATCTCCCAAAGCGTGCCGGTGGTTACCTTCGTCGGTGGTATTTCTAAAGGCAAGGCCCCTCTAGACTTCGCATGCGCCGCCGTCATGATCCACCGCCAAAGGCCGGATGTGCATTTTCTTCTTGCTGGGGGCACTAGCGATCCCTTACTTGAAAGGAACATTCGCGACTTAATTAAACAAGCACGTTTGAATGAGTGTTTCCATATCTTGGGTTTCCGCAATGACGTGGTGAATCTCTTGGCTGCTGCTACGGTGCATGTATCCACCTCCTTACAGGAAAGCTTCGGCCTTACACTCATCGAGGCGATGGCTAGTTGTAAGCCTGTGGTAGCCACCCGCTGCGGCGGTCCGGAGGAAGTAATCGTAGATGGGGAAACAGGTTTTATCGTCGAACCCAAAAATCCTCAGGCCATTGCACAAGCCGTGCTCAAACTTTTAAACCAGCCCGACTTGGCCCGACGTTTTGGAGAGGCAGGACGACTTCGGGTAGAGCAGGAATTTACAGTTGAAACCTACGCCCATCGGATTAGCAAAATCATAAAAGAAGTCATTCGAACCCATGCACACCCTACCTAAAGTTTCCATCGTCATCCTCAACTGGAACGGTCGAGACGACACCCTTGCCTGCCTGGATTCTGTTTTCAAAATCGACTACCCCAACTTCGAGGTCGTCTTGATCGACAACGGTTCGACTGACGATTCAGTGCTAGCCATTCGCAAGGCCTTTCCCCAATCTCACCTGATCGAAACCGGCAAGAACTTAGGTTACGCCGGGGGCAACAATGTGGGGATCCGCTATGCTTTAGAGCAGGGTGCAGACTTCGTTTTCATTCTTAACAATGACACCAAAATCGCCCCTGATGCTTTAACCCACTTGGTCCAGGCGGCGGAAAAAAACCCAAAGGCCGCCGTCTTGGGACCTGTGATTTACGAAATGGAACGACCGGAAATCATCTGGACTGCTGGTGAAGCTTTTGGTGAAGGCTTTACCTGTGTGCACCTGAGACAAGGAGAATCCAAAACGGCGTTGGATCAGGATGACGGTCGTCTGGTAGATTGGGTGACTGGAGCGGCTTTTTTCTTAAGAGCTTCCGTCCTACGAGATACCGGCCTGTTCGACGAGCGGTATTTCCTGGTCCATGAGGAGTCGGACTGGTGCTTTCGCGCCCGCAGAGCCGGTTATTCCTGCCTGATCGTGCCCCAGGCGAGCGTGTGGCATAAAGTGGGAAGCTCCTTCGGCGGTGAGTCCTCGCCTCTGCGTGCCTACTTCAGCACCCGCAACCGGCTCTTATTCGCCGAACAGCATCTGGCCAGGACGAGCTGGCTGAAGCTCCTGGTCCAATCCTTAAAGCGCCTTGTTCCAAGATTCTCGCTTCCCCCGGCAGAAGACGTGCCGTTTATCAAACGCTTCTACTGGGCTCTACACGACTCCCACTCCCTGTGGAGGGATTCCAGGCAGAAGGCGATCCGAAGGGGCGTCTTCGATTACCTGATGCGCCGCTTCGGTGACTGCCCCCCACAGATCCGCACCTTATAGGAGCTCTGAAAAGCCTTGCAGGGTTCGATGTCGTCACAAATAAACAATTTCCATAACATCTCTGATCACCCCATCGATGGAAAGAAAATTCAGTAACAAAAAAGAAATAATAAAGCAACTCGATGCCATCGCAAAGCAAAAAGAAGGGAAAAGAACCCCGAGGTGGATTTACGATGCGTTGGCGAACCTTCCGTTTGCATGGAGAATAACTAAATATCTGCCTCCACCCCCACAATCGGCTGCACCATATCATGTCATCTGCAGTGATCCCTTGATCATCATAATCCCGGAAGACGTATACGAATATCCAAAACAGTGGAAACCGTTTTTCGATGCCCTGAAAGACAAGAAAGTATATTTTTTGTGCAGGATCAGGTATAAAGTCGAGGACGATAATGTATTACAAATAATGCAGTATTACTATTATTGTCTGACAGTTCGCTCTCATGAAAAATTCAGTTTTATATTTTTGGCAAATACAAAAAAGGAGCATGAACTTCTAAGGCAGAACAAGCTTTATTCCATTTTCTGTAATCAAAACTGCTTTGTAGACGAAAAACTTTATATAATCCGAAAGACCGAGAAGAAATATGATGCTGTTTATAATGCGAGACCGATACCAAAGAAAAACTTCCATCTGGCTTCCAGGATACCGAATCTGGCGTTGATTACATATTTTACATCGCCTGCGGAAAAGCAGTTTTTCGAAGCCCTGAAAAAGCAGCTTCCCAACGCCTCATGCCTGAACTTTGGCGAAAAAAAGCTTGCCGACTGCCTTCTCACGGATTACCGCTACATCTCCCCGGAAAACCTGTCAAGGGAGCTCTGCAAAGCCCACTGCGGACTGTGCCTTTCCGACAGGGAAGGGGCGAACTATGCCTCTATCGAATACCTGCTGTCGGGACTGCCGGTGGTTTCCGTGCCGAGCATTGGCGGCAGGGACGTGTTCTTCGATCCAGGATACTGCTTCATCGCAGAAAAAACCCAAGAGGCGGTACGCGATGCCGTGATGCAGGCGAAAGCCCTGCGCATATCCCCTCAGGAAATCAGGGAAGCAACGATTCAGAAAATGAATGAACACCGGAATAGATTCCTGCTCCTGATCCAGAGGATTCTGGATGAAAACAACAAAAACATAGCAGCACAGGAGATATTTGAGCAATCCTTTATCAATAGGATGTATAAATCCCAACCAATTCAAACCTTAAGGGAACTCATTTGATCAGCCCGAAGATGTAACAAGGCAACAACAACCGGTCACCAATAAAGCGATCCTGTACGATCAACCCGGTAGCACAAAACCCATAATGGGAATTTATAACATCACCCTCCTTCCGGTAGCGGGGACTGGAAATCGGTCAAGGTGGATGTGAAAAAGAGGCATATTTCGTTTTGGGTATCGGTTTTCAGAAATTATTATGGCGCTATCTTATCGCCAGATACGGTGCCGCGGCGGGCAGAGGCTAGAAACCATTCATCGCAAACCTCAAATACCTTCAGTGACAACACCTCTAGCAACTCCCTGGCAGCTTGGTCAGCAGGCACCTGGTAAACTTTGCCCTCGAGCACGAACAATGCCTCGGTCACATGCAGCGGGTGTACTCTCACTGTATGTCCTTGGTTCTCCATAGTCTGAAGCGTTCTTACCAGGGCCTGAAACATGGGTTCTGGCTGTTTAGTCAGCAGACGCAGCAAGATGTTGGCATCAATCCACACCTTGCCGCTCCCAACGCTCCTGTGCCGAGGCCGTCTCGGCCTGCAGGAGGTCCTCCTCCAAGCCAAATCTCGGCCTATGGCCGGGAAGGCGCGCCATGACCTCGATCACAGTCCGACGACGCAAAGGAACAAGACGAAGCCAGTTGTCCTCTGGAATCAACAGGGCCTCATCTCCTGGCTTAAGGCCGAGCCGTTCTCGAACCGGCTAAAGACTAACGAGGATGGCTTGGTGCCGTTCAGACCCTAAGCCGAAAGCTCGATCAGGCGGCGGGCAAAGGCGCGAAAGTCATCTAGGCGATGCTGCAAGATCGCCTGCAAAATGGACGGGTTGATCTCTTGATAGGCGTGGACGGCGAGGTTGCGAAACCCCACCATGATGGCCGCCTCACAAGCGCGCTGCAGGTTCAAGACGATGGCGTCCTGGCGGGTGAAGTTCGTCGCCAACTCGTGCTCGTGACCTGTGTACTCTTCGGCGATGCGTTTCAGGCAACGCTCGATGATCGCCGCTTTGTTCAGCAACACGTCATCCATACACGCTTTTTCGCCGGCGGATATCTTCCAGGATCCCAGCACGCCGTTCGTTAAGGTCAACGTAGTCAGAAAACACGTGGGTCTCGAACAGCTCGCAAGGGAGGCGGTCGCGGCAAAACAGCCGCTTGCCGGTGGAGATCACCTGCATCTGCAACACCGTCGGCACTCGCCTTAGGTCCACCAAATCCACGTCCCGCCCGCTCAGGTCCATCAATTCCAAGGTCAGCTTACGCAAGACTTCCTCCGGCACCGGGCTTTGCGCCAGCACCGCAAGGTCTATGTCGCTGTCCGGCCCAGGACACTCCAGGGCAAAGGAGCCGTACAGATAAACAGCGATCAATGCCTCCCCTAAGTGCCGGTAAAGGCAGTTCAGCAGGGCGGTAAAATCCGGGCAGGAGATTTTCATTAAAAAATGATAGCGTTTGCAGGCAATTGCCTGCTACCCCTGCTCTCCTTGGCATTCCCAGCTAGTCCTAGACATGCCCTCCAGCTCAATGGAAAATAAGCCCATGCACGTTCCGATCGAGATTTACCAGCTTCTGGAAGACCGCCTGGGCAGGGAAGACGCCAAAAAGGTAACCGATGCCATCGAGGCCGGTCTGGCTCACATCGAAACAAGCAGCAGAGAAATTGCCGCCCAGCGCAAGCTTGAGGTAAAAGACGAGCTCAAGCAGGAACTACGCGATGAACTGGCAACTAAGGAAGACTTGGCCAACCTCCGCGCTGAACTCAAGGGGGACCTTGCCAATATCCGGGCCGAGATTGTCGGCATTCGCAGTGAGCTGAAGCAAGAGATCGCCGGCGTTCGAAGCGAACTGAAGGAGAATCTTGTCAACGTCCGGGCTGAAATCAACAGCGTCCGAAGCGAACTGAAAGAAGAGATCGCCGGCGTTCGAAACGAATTGAACCAAAAGATCGCCACCGTCCACAGCGAACTGAAAGAAGAGATTACCAGCGTTCGAAACGAATTGAACCAAAAGATCGCCACCGTCCACAGCGAACTGAAAGAAGAGATTACCAGCGTTCGAAACGAATTGAACCAAAAGATCGCCACCGTCCACAGCGAACTGAAAGAAGAGATCGCCGGCGTTCGAAGCGAACTGAAAGAAGACATCTCTGGACTTCGCACTGAACTGGTCAGGCTAGAATCTAGGCTAGACAGGAAATTCACCGTGCTTTGGCTGATCACCATTTTCGTGATCATTCTGCTCAATCAGAACGCCCTCGAATTCCTGGCCAGGATGCTGGGACTGCTAAAATGAAGGAACCGTACAAGCCAGCCCAGCCTTAACAGTGTTAACCCAAAACCACCGCTCCAAAGTGCATTTCTCCTGGGACATCCCCCTAGACCCACGCGATGTCGCTGAAATCCGCCGTACCCTCAAGCCGCTGTTGGAACAAGTTCAGGCGCAGTTGATCCTGTTCGGCTCGCGTGCACGCGGCAAGGCCCATCGGGCTTCCGACATCGACCTTGCGGTGCGCGCCAAACAGGCTATCCCAAGCTGGCTGCTTGCCCAGATGCGAGAGCGTCTGGAGGAATCGCGCATTCCCTTCCGCGTCGATCTGATCGATTATGCCAAGGCGCCGGAAGAACTCAAGCGTACCATCGCCCGGGAGGGCATCCCATGGCCGATGTAAAAACGCGCCTTAACGTCGCCCGCAAGTCCTTGGAAACCCTGGAAGAACTAGCGTTGGTGCCAGGAAACCCCATCGTCCGCGATGCCGCCATCCAGCGTTTTGAATACACGTTCGAAGCGATTTGGAAAGCTGCCCAGACGGTGCTTCGGGAACGCCTTGGCATCGAACGCGCTTCTCTCAAACCAGTGATCCGTGCCTGCTACGAAAATGGCCTATTGGAAGAAGAAGAGACTCGGCTGGCGCTCGCTATGGTCGATCATCGAAACCTCACCGCGCATACCTACAACGTACCACTGGCTGAAGAAATCTTCGCCGCTTTGCCTGCCTATCGGAATCTTTTGCGCGCTTGGCTAACCCGGCTTGAACATTCATGATTCTGCTGCACGACTGCCGGCGAACGCTCAAGCAGCTCGTCTTTGGAGAGTGCATCGAAGACGTCTTTTTAGACGCAGCTTGCCAGTTTTTACGCTTTTCGAAGCCACAAAACCATACTCTGCCTTCCGTCACCGCTATCCGATCTTGTCCGGCCGGTGGCTGGCTGCTGGAAGGAGAGCAATCGCTGTGGCTGCCGCGCTTGCCAGTGGCACGCAAGCTCGACGCCCAAGGGCATATTCTCCACGAGCAAGAGGCTGCCCTTTCTAGTCTGGAACTTAATGCAAGCAGATTAAGTTTCTCTCTGGTGCCGCCCCCTGGCTATGTTGCCGATTGCGTGTTGTGGCACCTTAATCCAAAGCTCAAAGATGAGCTTTTTACTTTATCTACTATCGAGACCCAGCGCTATTTCCTGTGGGGCTCGCACACCGCTTATCGCCAGCCAGCCGATTTGTATCTGCACCTGATCTACGGCTTTGTCTACGAAAACCGGGCTACCTGGCCCAAGCATTGGAAAATCTGCTCGGAAAACGACGCCCACGCCCTGTATGTGCTATTTGCCGGACTGGAGCGGGCTACCGGCAAGACCCTTTATCGCCTTTTCAAACAGCAATTACTCCTATCAGTCCTACAGCGTCAAGCCGACGACGGAGGTTTCTACCACGGCGAATGGACCGACGGGATGGAATCCCATTTCCGCCTGCACACCAGTGCCCTGCATCTGTTGCTGGATGCTTATCTTGAACACCCAGACCCCACCGTCGCCCAGGCCCTGGAGAAGGGGTTTGGCTTCCTCCTTGGACACTGCGACCACATCGAGGCAGGCCCCTGGTTCCTGCACGACTCGCTGGAGCTTTCCGAAGAATCGATGCGCCAGAGCCCATTTCGCTGGCTGCCCTCCCGCGCGTTCGGCAAATCCGAAAGCAACATGTTGGTGCTCAACACCCAGTGGGACACTACGGTAGCTCTAGAACGCGCCGCCTGCCTGCTCACCAGACCCGAATGGTCGCAAACCGCCCAGGCTGCCAACCAGGCGACCCTCGCCGTCCTTGCAGCGCGTCCTGCAGAGCAGCTTTACCGGATCGCCTTCAGCCTCATCTCCTTGAGCTTCCTCCCCACTCCACGCGCCGCTGCCCTGCCCCTGTGGCAAAGGGCGCTCAAGCGCCTCGGCTGGAAATATCTAATCCCCAGCTTCTATTATCTGAAACAGCGCTTCCCGCGGCTGGTGATGCCCGGAGGCTACCTCGACCGCGCGTTATCCCTTAAAGGGATCTCCACCCCCTACCAGGCGATCAACCTGATGGATCTGGTTCGCCTCAAGTGCCGGTTCCTGGAACTAGAGCTTGGACCCTGGATCGGGGCGGCCATCGACTTCACCTATAAAAGCGGCTTGTGGGAACGCTGGGCCGAGGAGGAGAAAACCCGGTATGCTTTCGGTTTCTGGGCTGAAGCCTTGTACCACTTGTGCCTTATAGATCCTGACCTGCGCTGGCGAAAGCTCCTGGTAGAAACCATGCTCAAGCTGGAACGGCTAGGCCTTGGCCAGCCGCCCTCGCTGCTTGGGGCCAACCGCGAGGCGGTTGATCCGGTTCCACCGCCTGTGGCTCTGGGCAGCTTGCCTGCAGCCGTTCGGCTTGCCGACCTTTCCACCGCGGCAAGACCCGAAATCCTGCTGCTCAACACCGGCGACCTGCCGCTTCCTTTGAGCTTGCCGCAGATCTCCAAGTTAAGCTGGCAAACCGAGCAAGGAAAACCTGAAAGCGCGGCGGTCCTGCCACCTGAAAGCTGGCTCATCGGCCGATGAAGCGACCGCATATTGGGATCGTCGCGCCGGAATTCCCTCCCGACCTAGGCGGGGTGGAAAACTACGCCTTAGGCTATGTGCGGGCGCTTGCCGGAATGGGCTATCCGGTGACAGTGTTCACCCGCCGCCATCCCCAGGGCGAGGTTTCCCTCCCCGGGATCACCGTCGAGCCGGTGCTCAAGCTGCGCCGGGTGCTGGACCGGGCTATTCTGGCCACGCCGGGGATCGCCGCCTGGCACGCCATGAACGCTGCCTACGCCTGGATCGCCGAGGAGACTGAAAAGCCGGTGGTGGTCTCGGTGCACGGCAACGATTTCCTGCGTGCTTACCTTCCGGTGACCGCTCCTGCGATTTACCGCTTCGGTCCCCTGTGGCGCCTGGAGGGACCGCTACGCCGGCTGGAACAGGCGTGGCGAGCCGATACCACCGCCAAAATTCACCGCTGGTTGCCCAAGGCGTGTGCCATCCTCGCCAATAGCCGATACACAGAACGCGTGCTGCTGGAGAAAATCCCTGCCTGCCGCGGCAAGACCTTACCTGCTTTAGTAGGCGTGGATCCGTTCTTTTTCGACCAGCCTGTAGCTTCTCAAGCGCGCCACTGTCCGACGCGTTTGATCACCATCACCCGGCTGTCGGAACCGCGCAAGAACGTCGATCTAGTACTCAGGGCATTAAGCAGACTTAGCGCTTATGACTTCCGCTATACGATCGTCGGCGACGGCCAGCTGCGCGGGAAGCTACAGACACTGACCCACACCCTTGGCCTTGGGGAACGGGTGCATTTTGCCGGCAACCTAGGGTGCTCCAAGCTTCGCGAACAGCTTGCCAGTTCCGATCTATTGATTCTGACCTCCTCCATTCTGCCGACCAGCCACGAGGGATTTGGACTAGTCTATCTGGAGGCGGCAGCGTGTGGGGTACCATCGCTGGCAGCCAGACAGGCCGGAGCGGTCGAGGCGGTCAAAGAGGGGGTAAGCGGCTTTTTTGTCGAAACGCTAGAGGTAAATGCGATCGCCTCAGCGCTAGAACGGTTTTTGCGCGGTGAAATTCAATTTAAACGCGCTTTGTGCCGCGAGTTTGCGCGCCAATTTTGCTGGGAATCGGTGGTAGCAAAAGCGCTGCCTTTCTATAATTAAATCCATGATCTCCGTCATCCTGCCCTGCTATAACTGCGCTTCCTATCTGCAACAAGCAGTAAGCTGCGTGCTCGGGCAAACGTTTACCGACTTTGAGCTGATCGCGATCGACGACGGCTCAACCGACAATAGCTTGGAAATCCTAACGACCTTCAAACGCCAAGACGGGCGCATTCAGGTTCTACAGCAACCTAACCGCGGACCTTATCCTGCGCGCAACCTAGGTCTAAACCATGCCCAAGGGGAATTTGTCGCCTTTCTCGACGCCGACGACTTTTGGGACAAGACCTTCCTTGAGAAAATGCATCGCGCCCTTGAAGAAAGCGGAGCAGATCTTGCTTACTGCGGCTGGCAGAACGTGGGCGAAGGCAAGTGCAAACCGCCATATATCCCGCCAGATTATCTTGCCGAGGATTTTGCTTTGCGCCTGATCAAAAGCTGCCCGTGGCCCATTCATGCGGCTCTGACGCGTAGGTCAATCCTCAAAGCAGTAGGAGGATTTTCGACCTATTGCTTTACCAGCATGGATTACGACCTTTGGCTCAAAATCGCCGCTTATACCCAAAATTGGGTACGCGTTCCCGAGGTACTGGCGTTCTACCGCTGGCACACGTCAGGCCAGATTTCGGCGGTCAAATGGCGGCAAGTGCTCAATTCGCTGGAAGTGCGGCGCAGGTTCGTGCACACTCATCCACAGCTGTTTGACCGTCTTGATCGGCAAGCGATCAGGCAGCTTTTCAGCCAACCTTTGTTAAATGCCGCCTATCAAGCCTTGTGGCAGCGCGATCTCGCCTCTGCCCATCGCCTGTTTCGCCGCGCTTGGCACTATGGAGGCTGGACGCTCAAAGACCTCAAATACCTGCTTGCCAGCCTGCTGCCGTTTGCTTGGTACCGCGCGGTGGTAGGGGAATGAAGCGCTTTGTCATCCTCATGTACCACATGATCCAAGAGCCGAAGACGGCCAAGGAGGCGCGCTATGCGTGCCCGCCTTGCCAGTTTCGCCAGCATCTTTTGACCCTGCGCCGGCTAGGTTATGCCATGCTGTCTTTGGCGCACGTCGAACGCGCTTTTTACCACGGCGCCGAACTTCCCGAACCAAGCGTGGCGATCACCTTAGACGACGGCCACCAAGACAATTACTTTCAGGCTTTTCCGGTGTTACAGGAGTTCAACGTCCCGGCGACCGTTTTTTTGGCCACTTCATACCTTGGCCAAACCAACGCTTGGATGGCCGCTCGCGGCTTTCCCGAACGCCCGATGCTGACCTGGGAGCAGGTTGAGGAAATGCACCGCTACGGCATAGCGTTCGGCGGTCACACCCTCACCCACCCCCCTCTGACCCAATTGGACGAGCGCAGCGCTTACCAAGAAATCCTAGGCTGCAAACAGGCGATCGAAGACCGCTTAGGGACTGTGTGCCTGCACTTTGCCTACCCTTACGGTCTGCTCGATGCGCGCGTGCGCGACCTGGTGGAGTCGGCCGGCTACCGGCTCGCCTGCTCGACGCGCCCCGGGTTCAATCACCTGGAGCGCGATCCCTTGCTGCTGCACCGAATCGAGGTCTTAGGAAGCGACTCGCCTAGGGCGCTGGTCCAAAAAATCCGCTTCGGCACCAATGAAGCAGGTTATGGTTTTCTTATGCGCTATTACATCCGCCGAGTCAAAGCAAGGCTTTGGGGCAAATAACTTATGGACATCTCCGTGATCATCTGCACCTACAACCGCTGCTCCAATTTACCCGCTTGCCTGGCCGCGTTGGAAAAGCAAGAAGGGGTTGAGAATCTGGTTTGGGAAGTGGTGTTAGTCGACAACAACTCCTGCGACGGCACGGCCTTGTGGGCCGGCGAATACGCTAAGAAAACGCCGCTCCACTTTCGCTATACCCTGTGCCAAGAGCAAGGTTTGTCCAACGCGCGCAATCACGGGATTCAAGCCGCCAAGGGGGACATTTTAATCTTCATCGACGACGACATCCGCGTCAGCCCAGGCTGGCTCAAAGCGTATGCGGAGATTTTCCAAGCGCACGATATTGATGCTGCCGGCGGCAAAATCCACTTGCTCTTGCCCGCCAACACCGAGCTTCCACCGTGGATCAACCCCGAGATGCGCGGTTTTTTAGGCTATCGCGACTTTGGCGAGACAGCATATCGCCTAGACGGCATGCGTGAGTTTCCGTTCGGCGGCAACATGGCTATCCACCGGCGCGCGTTTAATAGGATAGGCAGGTTCGATCCCAGATTGGGCAGGAAAGGGGAAGGCAAGCGCCAAGAAGAACTGTTCAAAGGCGAGGAGACCGATTTCTTTCACCGCCTGGCGCGCGCAGGAGGAAAAATCTGGTATCAGCCGAGCGCGCTCGTCTACCACTTAGTATTACCCCATCAGCTTACCCGGTGCTATTTTTTAACCTTACACTACAACGCAGGCGTGCAACAAGCCCGCTATGGAGAAGGGTATTCACGGCGCCTGTTCGGCGTGCCTCGGTTTTTGTATCGCCAATGGCTTAAAGCCATCGCGCGCTATTTAGGCCAAACGCTAAGATTTGGGATCAATTTTAGCTTTCGTCAGCTCATGAACGTTGCTTATTTTACCGGCATGATCCATGAATACCGAAGTCAAAGTCAGCCCTGATCCTTTTTTCATCGTCGGTGCTCCCCGCTCCGGTACCACCTTGCTCCAGTACATGCTGCGCTCCCATCCCAATCTGTCCTTACCCACTGGCGAATCCCATTTCTTCATCCCCTTGTACCGCAACCGCTCAGCTTTCGGAGATCTGAACCGGAAAGAAAACCTACGCCGGGTGCTGGAAGCCATGTATGTCCAAAGCGCTGCTTTCCTCGACACCGACCTGCACGGCATCCGCTTTGACATCGATTGGCTGAGCGAGGTCTTGCACACCGAAGGCCGCAATACGATTCCCCTGATCCTCGCCGGTCTGTACGAGAAAAACGCCCAAGGCGAGGGTAAACGGCGCTGGGGGGAAAAGACCCCCTATTATGTCCTGCATATGCCGCTTTTGCTGGAGATGTTCCCCGGCGCCCGCTTCATCCATGTGATCCGCGACGGCCGGGATGTTTTGCTGTCGCTGTTTGGTAGGCAGGATGACTTCGGGGTATACAACAGCTATGTTGGCGCCAAATACTGGGAGAAGTACGTGGCTACCGGCCAGCATCTCGGCCGCCGGTTGGACCCCAGGCAATATCTGGAGGTCCGCTACGAGGACCTGGTCCGCGATCCTGAACCTGTAGTGCACCGGATCCTGGATTTTCTCGGCGAGCCGTTTGACTTAAGCGTCATTTATTTTCGAAAGTCCAAAGAGCCAGGCAAAACTCCGCTACTGCAACAAGACCTCCAGCCCGCAAACCTGGAAAAATGGCGTTACACCCTAAGCCGCTGGCAGCTGTGGCTGTTTGAAGGAGCAGCCGGCACCTTGCTGTACGTCAACGGCTATCCCTTGGCCACTCGCGCCCGGCCGACGCCGCTGCCGCTCAGAATCTCAGCCCGGCTGCACAATGCCTGGATCAAAAGATACCGAAGATGGCTGACCTGACCCTCCTCATCTGCACCCACAACCGCGCCAGGCTCCTCAAACGCACCTTAGATTACCTAAATGCGGCAAGCTTCCCGGATGGATCCCGCATCCTGGTAGTGGCCAACGCTTGCAGAGACGACACCATCGCTGTCCTGGAACGCTGCCGGGAGAGGATGAAGGTACCTTTGGATTTTTTGGAAGAACCAAGGCCTGGCAAGTCCCATGCCCTCAACACCGGCCTGGCGGCGGTCGATTCCGGCATCGTCGCTTTCGTCGACGACGACCACCGGGTCGATCCGAGCTACCCTTTGGCTGTCGCCGACGCTTTTCAAAAGTTCCCTCAAGCTAGCCTGGTCTGCGGCCGGATTCTCCCCGACTGGACCGGTGAGGAACCGGCCTGGGTGCACAATGAGACCTTTTTCCCCATTTACCCTTTGCCGGTCCCCCGCTATGACCAAGGCCAAGCAGGGCGCTGGATAGATATCCAGGGGCCTTTGCCCGGCGGCGGCAATCTTGCGGTCCTAAAACCAGTGTTTGAGGCCGTCGGCGGCTTCTCCCTAGACCTTGGGCCCAAGGGGCATGACCTGGGCGGCAGCGAGGACAGCGAGTTCGTGCTCCGGGCGCTTAAAGCAGGTTTTCGAATTCGCTACGCCCCCGCCATGGTCCAGTACCACTACGTGGATCTGGAACGCCTGAAGCTCTGGTACATCATGAAGAAAGCCTACAAGCGCTCCAAGACCTCCGTCCGCTATCGCAAGACCACCGCACTGCCGCCGCGCTATCTATACCGCAAGGTGGCCGAGCACGCCTTGCGGGCGCTGGTTTCCCTCTACTGGCCGGAAAAGCGCTACTGGCTGGTGCGCACCGCGGCTGCCCTGGGCGAACTGAGCGCTTATCTGCCATGATCCAGGCGTTTGGGAATGCCCTGACGGTCAACGCCTGGTTGGGTCTGGTAGGGGCAGGAGCTTTGCTCATGCTTTCCCTGCTGAGCTTCAGCCGTACCGGCCCAAAGATACGCGCTGAAATCGCCCGCCATTTCCGCCTGTATACGATTTATTGCCTGCTGCGCCAGACGGCGTGGGCGTTTTTGATCCTGTTCTGGCTGGCGGGCTTTGGTCAGATCCTCTATCTATCCTGGGTCTTTTCCGGAAAACTGCTGTTTTCCCAGCCAGCTTCGCTCCTGGCGGGCGCAGGGGCCGTCGGAACCCTCGCAGGGCTTCAGTTCTTGCGCCATCTGCTGCACCTCCCCGCCGGCCTGATGATGTCCTTTCCCTACGACATCCGAAGGCTCTATCCCTTGTGGAGAATATTGACCGTCACTGGCCTGCGCTGGGTTATGGTGCTTGTTGGGGCAGGTTATCTTGGCCTGGTGTGGAGCGGTCTGACGGACAGCCCCAACCAGGGGCGCAGCCTGCTTATGGCAGCGCTTGGGCTGTGGACCCTGCCCTGGCTGTTTGCGGTGGTCAAACTTCCCGCCTGGCCGCGCCTCGTAGGAGCCTGTCCCGCCACCGATCGTCCCAATCTGCTTCTCATCGGCTGCGACACGCTGCGCACCGACAGGCTGTTGAACTACCCGAGAGACGTTGCGCCTTTCCTGAAAACCCTCACCGCCAAAGGCACTCTGTTTGCCCGCTGCTATACGCCCATCGCCCGCACCGCTCCGAGCTTGACCACTATTTTTACCGGCACCGACCCAAACACCCACGGCATCGCCTTCAATTACATCGCAGATCACCAGACCCGCCTGCCGGTCCAAGCGCTGCCCCAGATTCTGGCAAGCTGGGGCTATCACACCGAGGCGATCTCCGACTGGTCGGGAAGCGATCTGGACAAGTTTTCCTTCGGCTTTCAAAACCAACTGATGCCCAAGGATCAATGGAATTTTCGCTATCTGCTCCGCCAGGGGCCAAAATGGTTGCGCCTGTTCCTGAGTCTGTTCACCCATAACCGCTTCGGGCGCACGTTTCTGCCGGAACTCTATTTTCTGGCCGGCGTTCCCCTGACTTCCCAGCTCGGTCACCTGACCCGCCGCCGCCTTTCCAGCCTGGCAAGGAGAACACAGCCGTTTTGCCTGACGCTATTCCTCGGCACCTGCCATCCCCCCTTCGGCAGCGAATATCCTTATTACCGCCTTTATGCCGACTCAGGCTACCGGGGGGCCTGCCGATTTGCCATGGCCCGCCTGACCGACCCGTTCGAAATCATCCGCAGCCAGCGTGAACCCCGCGAAGCCTTCGATCTGGACCAGATTATCAACCTCTACGACGGCTGCGTGCGCTGCTTCGACGACGAGGTACGGGCGATTTTTCATCACCTGAAACGCTGCCGGCTGGACCAAAACACGGTGGTGGTGATCTTTTCCGACCACGGCATGGAACTGTTTGAACACGGCACCTGGGGCCAGGGCAACAGCGCCATCGGGGAACAGAGCAACCGGATACCGGTCTTGATCTTCGACCCTCACCAGCCGGGGCGAGGCATCGTGAACGAAATCATCCGGGCGGTGGACATCGCCCCTACTCTGCTCGAACGCTGCGGGATCTCACCGCCTGCCAGCATGGAAGGCGTATCGCTTTTGGATTTTCTCGCAGGCAGGCGCACCCTGCCGAATCTCACCGCCAGCTTCAAGACCGGCCTATGGCTGACCCGCCCTCCCGGCATCCACCCCCGCCATTTGTTCTATCCGGATATCGTCGATCTACTCCACATTCCGGACAAGACCACCGGAACCCTGGCCATCAAGCCAGAATATCTGGACCAGATCGAGCGCGCCCGAGACGTCGCCGTCTGCCGGGGGCGGTGGAAGCTGGTGCGCCTGGCTTTGAATCCTGCCCCGCGTTATCTTTTGTTCGACCTGGACCAAGACCCAGGCTGTCTTGAAGACAAAAGCCACCTCTTTCCCGAAGTGGTGGCCGAGCTTAAGTCGCTAATAGGCGCTTAAGACACGCCTGCGTCTTTTGGACTACCTTGGGCCAGGCGTATTCGGCGCGCGCGATCTCGCACGCATTGCGCCCCAACTTTTCGGGCGACTTGAGCAAGGCGATCAAGCCGTCGGCCACTTCGGCGATGGACCGGCCATCCACCCTAAGCCCAGTCACGCCATCTCGCACTGCATCCCCGGTGCCGCCGGCAATGCCAGCAAGGGATGGCTTGCCGCATGCCCCGGCTTCGAGATACACCATTCCGAACCCCTCGTTGTCGCCGTCGATTTCCCGGTTGGGCATGGCGAACACGGTGCAGGCATTGTACCAGCGCGGCAGCTCGTCCATCGGCACGTGCCCCAAGAAATGCACCCTATCGGCCACTCCGCCCTCCTTCGCCAGGCGCTTGAGATATCCCGCATCTTCGCCGATGCCGACGATAGCGTAATAGACCCTAGGAATCTCCCGCATTACCAAAGGCAAGGCGCGGATCACCTGGTCGAACCCCTTGCGCCTAGACAGCCTTCCCACCGACAGGATCAAAGGGGTATCAGGGGGAAGATCGAGGCGCTCGAACAGGTCAGCGGTAGGCAACCCGGGACGGAAATGATCCACATCCACTCCCGGCGAGATCCTGACGATCCTTTCTTGCGGTACTCCCAGTTTGCGCAATTCGCCTTGCGTAAACCCGCTGTTGGCGATCACCCGGTCTGCATGACGGTAAGTGAAAACCATGGCCTTGAATTTGGCCGGCTGGCGCCAGGTGGTGATCTCCTCGCCATGGGCGTAAATCACCAGGGGCACCCGCAACAGGCGGGCCACCACCCAGCCCACCAGCCCTTCCGGCAGCACCCGGCCGGCGTGGACGGCGGCGATGGGCTGGCGCAGGGCGATGCATACAGATTGGGCTAGGAACCTGGCGTAGATCCCCAGGGATTCCGGCTTCAACCACCAGCGGCGCTCGAGGCGCAGCCGATGGACGGTGTTGGGATGATCGCGGTCGTGTTCCTCTGACCCTGGAACCTTAGCAGTGACGATATGGATTTCCTTTCCCCCGAGGCGACGGTAGACCTCGTCGAACCAGACCGCGGTCCCGCCTTTGGTGGGGAGGAACAACTCGGTGATGACCAAAAGTCCAGATTTCATCCCCTGATAACCGATGCGATGGTTTTCAGGCTGCTTAGGGATGGGGCCTCATAAAGCAGGGGTAGCACCGCTTGCAACGCTTCCCTCCGCCTTCCCGCCCTAAGCTGCGCCACCGCCAGATTGAATCTCGCTCGCCTCAGGCCCCGCCGGTAACCAGCCCGGAGCGCTGGCGGCGCCTTGGCAAGGAGCGGCCTGAGTGAACCCCAGGCAGCCACGGTCTGGCGCTGGGCACGCAAGGGATCGGAGCGGGTGGCACTGCCGGGATGGATCACATAGGCGGCCACCGGCACCTGGATCACGCCGGCCCTGCGGCTGGCCGCGCACAGCCGGATCAGGAAGTGGACATCCTCGCACACGGCGAAACCTTCGGGATATCCACCCAGCTCCAGAAAGCTGGTCCGGGGCAGAGTCAAAGTATGGGTATCGCCGAAATGATCCTCGATGAAGTCGCCGAAATCGGCAGCCTCCATGAACGTAAACGGTCCCTCCTGTGTCAGGAGGCGCCGTCCCAGCGCAGTCGATTCCAGCGAACGGCGCAGGAACCCTCCCCGCTCGTCTAGGTAGTCGAAATCGGCGGTAACAAAATCCAGCTCCGGATCCCTTAAGATCAGCTCGGCGGCAAGCGCCAGGCGCTTTGGGTAGTAATAATCGTCGGCGTCCAGGAACGCAACCCATTCCCCTGCTGCGGCTTTTACGCCCGCGTTGCGCGCCGCCGAAACGCCGCGGTTAAGCTGGTGCAGGACTTTGACCGGGGGACCATACGCAGAGGCTATCTCGTAAGTCCCGTCGGTCGAACCATCGTCCACCACGATCACTTCTAAGGGCGGCAAGGTCTGGGTCAGGACCGAGTCGATCGCTCGCGCTAGGGTCTTTTCCCCGTTATAGACCGCGATGATGATGGAGAAATCGATCTGCTTCATATGCATAGCCGCCTCCAAGCAGTTTGGAGGCGGTTTACCAGGGAAGTGGCCGAGACTCTCGCCATGCCGCTGGCAAGCTCATGAGAAGACAAAAAGCGCAACTTGGGAAAGCGCGCCAACGCCCCTTCCAGCAAGGACCCAAGGGCATCCAGGGAAGGCTTGAGCCGGCCGTCGAGGAAATTGAACCGGTGGGTCTCCAAAAGCGCCGGCTCGCGCCGACTCCATTTGCGTTCGACCGCCTCCAGCACCACCTCCGGTTCGTGCCCCAGGGCCGGCTCAAAATAAAGATCGCGCACCAGCACAGTCAAGCCGCAAGGCAGGGACTCGCCGCAAACAAAACTCCGTTCCGGCGCCGCCAGCCGCCCTTCGCGGTCGCGTCCCGGATAGCGCCTTCCCGCAGTGACCAACACTTCGATGCCGACCTCGGCATAGGCGCGCTCGACGTTGGCATCCCAAACGAAAGTGGGGGGGACTGCCACCTTGGGGGATCTTCCGAAACAGCGCCGGAAACACTCAACTTCCTCCTGCATCGCCGCCCGGATCACAGCCAACGGCAACGGCCGAGAGGGGAGCGCGCGCGCATCGATCCAGCGGCTTTGCAGCCAGGCGGGAAGCCTTTCGGTACGCCAGCCGTCTTCCGCCAGCCAGCGCCTGATCGCATCATCCCTGTTCCAGGCGGCCATGAAATTGGCCGGCCAAAAATGGGCCAGGCCGTGAAGCTGGAGGTCGAACACACCTGCTTTTTCTCCCGCCTTGAGAGTCTCGACGATGGGACGGTAATCGGGATGGTCGAGAAAGCAGGCATGGTATTCCCCAGTCTCTGCGATCGCCTCGGGATCGGGAAGCGACAGCACCACTCCTATCGTCATCACCGGGGGGTGACCGCTGGCGTCCTTAAAACGCAGCAGCAGCGCCCAGATCGCCCTTAGCGCTTTGGCTTGCTCTTCGCCGCCAGGCCCCCAGTCATCGCTTTCGACGATTAGGACCGGCGCGGTCAGAGCAGGTGCCCAGACAGACTTGAAGCGCCCTAAAAACCCCATTACATCCCCTGTTCGAAAATGGCCACAAGATCCAGCCTCAATTCTGCCAGCAGTTTCGAGGTCACCTCCCCGGCTTCGCTGACGAAACAGACCGATCGATAACGCCCCTCTTCCAGTCCAAGCACCTCGACCGAGCGGTTGGCCGGATCGACGATCCAGTATTCAGCCACCCCGAAGCGTTCGTACAAGTCCTTCTTGACCAGATAGTCGTAATGGACCGAGGAAGGTGAGATGATCTCCACTACCCCGTCGGGCGCACCAAAGATACCCCGCTCCTGAATTAGGCCTAAACGCTCTTGGCGAACCAGAACGATGTCCGGTTGTACCACGTTTTGCTCATCCAGGATCACGTCGATGGGGGCGTAGAAAACGTATCCCCAATGGTAGCGGCGCACGTATTCCAAAAGCAGAAACTCCAGATTGCGGGAACACCATTGATGACTCGTGGAAGGTGCCGGGGTCATGTCGCGCAGTTCTCCTTCGATGATTTCATAACGCCTGCCGTCCTCGAGGCGGAGATAGTCCCCGTAAGTCCAGCGTTTTTCATGCAGATTGGCAACCATGAGGATCTCCAACCAGAAGTTCCAGATAAATCTGTTCCAACTCTCTCACCGGCTTGGTGGTGAATTCCCGTTCTACCTTCTCCCTGCCCTTTTCCCCCATCCGCCGGCGCAGCTCCTTATCGTCCACCAAGCGGCAGACTCGCTCCAGCAGGGCATCGAAATCGTCCCTGGCCACTAGGAAGCCGTTCTCCCCGTCATCGATGATTTCCGGAATCCCGCCCACCCGCGTCGCTACCACCGGCTTTCGGCACGCGCCGGCCTCGATGTTCACCAAGCCGAAAGGTTCATCCCAGCGCGAGGGTACGACCACGATGTCGGCGCTGTGGTAGAGGTTCTCAACGTCCTGCCTGCGCCCCAGATAGCGGATGCGAGGATGGCCGCCGATCTCGGCCAAAAGCGCCTCCTCGGTGTAAGCGCCGCGTTCGTTCTTGCACTTGCCCGCAATCAGAAACGTGACCTTTGGCCGCTGCCGGCTCAGCTCCTTGGCCATGCGGATGAACAAGTCCACGCCTTTGATCTTTTTGATCTGACCGATGAAGGCGACGACTGTCTCGTCCTCACCGACCCCCAGCTCCCCACGCAGGGAACGGCCCCGGTCGAAGCGCTGAAGCTCGATGGGATTATAGATCACCTTCCTGGGCACCCCTTCGGGCTTGGATACCGAAGCAGTATGGCGGGAATTGGCAATGATCAGACGGGACAATTTGATAAATGGCCCTGCCTCCCCCATGACCACGTGATAATGGGTGATGACCGGCACTTTGACCAGTTTCGCAGCCAGAATCTCGGCCGGACGCCAAAAAGCGTGGTTGGCATGGACGATCGCAAACCGGTTGTTCCTGAGAAAGCGGGCAAATTCAACCAGATTCTTGAGGTAACGCCAAAGATCCCCTGGCTCGGTAAACCCTTTCCAAAGCCGCCAGTCGACACCCCAGGCATCCAAGTCCTTGATAATCGGCCCCTCACCCGGCAGAAGCACCCACGGCTCAAATCTTTCTTTGTCTAGCATTTTCAGATTGGTGAACAACACCCGGCTGGCACCGCCCCAGTCACCGGAACTCTCGGACAGGTAGCAAATTTTTATTGGCTGCATAAATACCCCATCTTTTGGGCAAGCTCTTGCACCTTGGGTAACACTTTCTCGATCTTTTCCCGGTTGGGGGTGGATTGCCATTTGTCCTTGCCGATCTCGGAAAAAGCATTGTAAGGTTTTTGCAGGACTTCACTACAATGGCGGCGCAAATGCTGGTCGAACGGCACCTGGCAGCGGTCGAATAGGGCGGCGAAGGCATCCACCGGACGGTCGAGAATATCCTCGTAGCATACCTCGCACCAACGATCTTCCGTCACCAGGGATTTGGCCTCTAGGATAGCGGCGTTCATCTGGCGATACTGAAACGCACACACCTCTTCGATGGGCGAATTAAGATACTCCCGCCAGCCGGGGGGCAGGAAAAAACACCAGTGCCTAAAGCGCCCACCGTCGATGTTCACCTTCGCCGGCAGGTGCTCAGCCCAAAGGCCGAAGACTTCAGGTTTTTTCCAGCCTTCGATCAGGGAATGAAGGTTGTCGCCGGGGTTGCGCTTGACGTACACGAAAAACGCCCCGGGGAAAAGCGCATGGAGATAAGGAATCGACAGACCATTCTGGTTGTTCTTGTCCACAAAGCGCAGCTTTCCCGTATGGCGGTAAAACTGCCTGGCTACCGTCAGGCGGTCGGCCTCGCAGGCGCTGCTACAAGGGATGGCATGGCTTTCCCAACCCCGCTCGGCAGGCGGATGCAAGCCTGCCCAGAAGTCGTGGGTTTCGCGCTGCAGGGATCCCAGCTGGGGCGATTCAGACAAGGTTTTGTATACCAAGGTAGTGCCGGCACGGCTGCAGCCGACCACAAACACCGGCCGTTCCAGCTCGGGTCTGGCCAGGTCAAACCAAAGGCCGCGCGCCAGATTCAGCGTTTTGACTTGATAAAACGCCGCCGTCTTATACACTTTTTCAAAAAGCTCCTTCATCAATTTCCCCTACTGCAAGGATGATTCCCATGTACGACATCGCCGGCTGGTTCGGTTCCCATCCTCCAAAGCATAGCCCAGATGCGCTATTGAATACCATGCTGGGCACCCCCCAGGAAACCCGGATCCAGTCAGGCTATGCGCTGGCTTCGGGTCGAGCCGGGCGGATCGGCGCTTTCGGCCCTGTCAGCGCGCTCCTGGCCGGCCATCCCGCCTGGCTGGATCCTTTCCTGGCCCGGACGGCTGAGCGCGAAGGCGATGCCAATCTTTTGGCCCGCCTCTGGCGGGACGATCGCCTTGCAACCCTGCAACGGCTCGGCGGCAGCTTCGCCCTGGCGATTGTAGACCTGGAACGCAACGAAGGGGTTCTCGCCATCGACCGGATGGGCGTCTGTCCCTTGGCCTACGCCGAAGTTCCAGGGGGACTTGCATTCAGCGCCGATCTCGACATCTTGCGCCGCCATCCGGCTATCTGCGCCGAACTCGATCCCCAGGCGCTGTTTGCCTATCTGTACTTTCACACCATCCCGGCCCCCTTGTCGGTTTACCTTGGAGTGCGCAAGCTCTTGCCCGGCCAGTATCTCATCTGGCACAAAGGACAGGCGAGGGACGGGTTTTATTGGCAGCCTGCTTTTAGTGAGGACAAGCAACCTGAATCCGCACTCGCCGAGGAACTGCGCCAGACGATCCAGTCTGCCGTCTGCGCTTGTCTGAAGGGCGCCCGGTGTGCCCCTACCTCCACCGGCGCGTTCCTGAGCGGGGGATTGGATAGCAGCACGGTGGTGGGCTTGTTGCGGCAACTGGCTGGCGATTCGGCGGCGGCTTTTAGCATCGGCTTTGCCACCGAAGGCTACGACGAGATGGAATACGCCCGGGCCAGCGCGCGCCATTTCGATGTGCCGCTTTACGAATATTACCTGACCCCAGAGGACGTAGTTGAGACCGTTCCTAAAATCGCCGCCTCCTACGACGAACCGTTCGGCAATGCCTCGGCGGTGCCGGCCTATTATTGCGCCAGGCTCGCGCGCGAACACGGCAAAACCTGTCTTTTGGCCGGCGACGGGGGCGACGAGCTGTTTGCAGGCAACACCCGCTATGCCAAACAGAAACTGTTTGCCCTGTATGACCGGATCCCGCGTTGGTTGCGCACCATCCTGATCGAACCGCTAGCTTCTGCCAGCGGGCATCTGCCGGGATTGGCAAAAGTCAAACGCTATGTGGACCAGGCCAGGATCCCCCTACCCGAGCGCATGGAAACCTACAATTTCCTCCATCGCACCCCTCTCTCGGACATCTTCGAGGCCGATTGTTTAGCTTCCATCCAAGCTGACTGGCCGATAGAACACCTTAGAGAAATCTACCACCGTCCTCGGGCATCCATGCTCAAGCGCATGCTGTGGCTGGACTGGAAGATCACCTTAGCCGACAACGACCTGCGCAAGGTCAACCGAACGTGCGCGCTGGCCGGAGTCGAGGTGCGTTACCCCCTGTTGCAGGAGCCGGTGGTCCAGCTCGCTGCCAAAATCCCCGATCACCTGCTGATGCGCGGCTTTGAGCTGCGCTCCTTTTACCGCCGCGCGTTCCAGAATTTTCTCTCCCCTAAAACCTTGCAAAAGCCTAAGCACGGCTTTGGTCTGCCGTTTGGGGTGTGGCTTAGATCCAATCGCAGGCTACAAGAACTTGCTTATGCCAGCCTAGACCATCCGGCGCTTTCCGGCATCATCCGCAAAGACTACATCGAAACGCTCAAGCAGAGCATCTTAAGCGAGCACGCCAGCTACTACGGCGTCATGATCTGGGTCCTGATGATGTGGGCCAAGTGGCACGAGGCGCATACACCACAGGGGCCGGTTGCTTAGCCACCTGGTCCACTGCCTGCCCCGCCAACGCCCGGCGAGCGATCACTTTGGCCAGCACGATCAGGGCGAGCAGATTGTAATAAAGGTCAAAATAGGCCAGCCCTAGAAATGCCCCGGCGGCGGCATAGCCTACCAGGCTGACCTGCAGCATCGAGGCCAGGTCATAGAGCCACTTAAGATCCTCGCACCTTTTGGTCTGGCGCATGATCCACTTGCAACTGCGCCAGGCGCTATAACCGATCGCCAGAAATAATGCCAGGCCGACAAAGCCGTGCTCTCCCAGGACTTCGAAATAAATGCTGTGGGCATCGTGGACCCCCGCGGGATCGGGCGCATACATGGCAAACGAAGGGCGCTGGAAACACTCAAATCCCCCGCCGAGAAACCTGTCCTTGGCGAGGTAATAGGCCATCCACCAAGCGTTGATCCGACCCCTAGCCGATTCATCCTGCTCATAGGTTCGGATAGTACTCATCCGCGCATGCCAGGATTCAGGCATGAACGCATAGATCGCCGGCAAAGCGATCAGCATCATCAGCAAAAGCGCCCACTTCTTGCGGCTGTTTTTGACCAAAAACAGCGACATCGCCGCCACCCCCAGAAAGGCGCCCCGCGATTGGGTACCGACTACCGCGATCAGGCACAGGATCATGCCGATCAAAAGCAAGCGCCTGATCCAGAACTTGTCCGTGGTCAACTGGCAGTAACGCAGAAGCGGAACCGTCATGATGAGCGCCAGCCCGATCTCGTTGTTGCCGCCGATGAAGGTTCCTTCCGGTCCGTAGACGGCATAGGCCCCACCGGTCAACACCGTAAAGACGCCCCCCTTGAAGCCGTAAAACCCGAGCGACAAAGCGATCACCCATATCCAGGTCTGGAGGCGCCAACGGTTGGTCATGATCATCAGGCTGACGAAGGTCATAAGCTGGATCTTCCAGACCTTGTCCCATTGATACCAGGCCAGCTTGGGATACATGGAAAACAAAGTAGTCACAAACATCCAGAGAATGAAAATAACCAATAAAACCGTCTCGGCCGTCCAGGGGATCTTTTTGGGTTCTTTGGAAATCAATAGGGAAAACATCGTGGTCAGGGCCACGATCTGGGCATAGGGAAAATCGTGGGCGAACTCCCAGGAGAGCTTGTGAGGATTCATGTATCCCAGCCAGGCCCATATCAGGATGCCGATCTCAGGCTGCCTCAAGATGAACGGCAGGGAACCGAAAACGACCACCGTAACGAACAGATCTCGTAATGGCACTCCCATCAGCTTCTTCCTGCTATCTTCTGAAATCGCTCGACCAAGCGATCGACCCGCTTTTTCCAATCGTTCTCCCGGGCATAGGCGATAATTGGCTTAAGGTCCCATTGCCGCCGCAGGGCTTCGACCAGGGCAGTTTCCAGGGCAGCAGAATCGCCAAACGGCACGATCGCGCCAAGTTCATCCCGGCACACCACCTCGCGGTTCCCCCCCACATCGGTGGTCACTACCGGCAGGCCGCAGGCCATCGCTTCTAGAAATACATTAGCCCAGCCCTCGTTGGCAGTGGCGAGCACAAACACATCCGCCGCCGACAGCGGCAGCTTGAGCTGTTCTGCAGGCATAGGCCCCAAAAAGCGCACGTGACCCTCCAGCTCCAACCGGGTTACCTGCGCTTTCAATCGATCTGTCATGTCCCCCTCAGCGCTGGCGCCACCCACGACCAGATACAGCAAGTCCGGGTAGTGCGGCAAAAGCTTGGGCAGCACTTCGATGACCCGATGCTGGCCCTTGCGCGGCACTAAGGCCCCTACACTGATCAACACCAAAGCATTAGCCGGAATCTCCAATTCCATCCTAGCCCTTGCTTTGGGTAGAGGGTAGAATTTGGCGATATCGACCCCGTTGCCCACCACCTCGATCTTATCCGCGTTAGCTCCCAACGCCACTACGTGTCTTTTGAGAGACTCGGATACCGAAAACACCCAGCTAGCTCCTGCCAGTGCTTGCAGGATCCTTCGGCAACGGACCGGATCACGGGAAAGAGGCACCTCGGTACCGCGCAGGGTGATGGTTACCGGCACCTTGAACCATCGCCCTAACTGCACCGCCGCATAACCATCTGGGTAAGCAAAATGGGCGTCGATCAGATCGAAGCCAGGCTTTTGCCTGAGCCTACGCAACAAGGGCATACAACCTAAGGCCATCAGGGTTCCGTCCAATCCCTTGCAAACTCCCGGCACGGAAAAAAAGCTAGGAAAATAGACAGAAATCCCCCCCTGCTCCTCATAATCGTAGGGAACCTGTGGCCGGAAATGGGGGCGGAAGCTGCGAACCATCCCCTGCAGGGGAAACCAGGGCTGCGGTGACACCACTGCCAATGGCAACCGTTCGGCGACCCGGAACATGCGCTCGCGGACAAACAGACCTGCCTGAGGACGAGCGGCTGAAGGGAAGAGGCTGCTGAGTACCAGAATCCGCGGCCGCGCGTCAGTCGCCATGGGCAGTCAGCCTCTCATACACCGGCCGGTACCTTGCCACACTCTTCTCCCAACTGCGCTCCTCCACCACGAACCGGCGTGCCGAGGTGAGCATCGCAGGCCAGCCATCCCGGCGCTCGATCGCCGCGATGACGGCATCGGCCAATGCTGCAGGGTCACCGGCCCGGAACAGGATGCCCGTCTCCCCCGGACGGATCAACTCCCGATGCCCGCCTACATCGGAGGCCAGGACCAGTTTGCCCTGCGCCATCGCTTCCAATGGCTTCAAGGGAGTGACCAAGTCGGTCAAGCGCATGGGGAGACGCGGATAAACGACTATATCCACTAAGTCATAATATTGCTGCACTCGATCGTGCGGTACCCGCCCGCTGAAAACCACCGCATCGTCAATCCCAAGCTTGCAGCTCGCCTCCTTAAGCGCCTTCGCTTGGGGGCCTCCCCCCACCAACAGCAGCCGTACATCCGGTTGACGGGTCAAAATTTTGGGAAGCGCTGCCAGAAGCAAATTCAGCCCTTCATAAGCATAAAAAGAACCGATAAAGCCCAACACGGTTTTTCCTTCCCACCCCAGTTCACGTCGGAGCGCCTGATCCGGCTCCCGGCCGAAAACAAACCGGGAGATATCCACCGCGTTGGGGATCACCGTAATCTTTTCTTCCTCAATCCCTCGAGCGACGATATCCTGCTTTAGCCCTTCGCAGATGGTGGTCACCGCATCGGCGCGGCGAAACACGTAGGTCTCGAGCGCCCGCGTGAGACGGTAACGCAGCCCCACTTCCCGCGCCGTGCCGTGATTGACTGCCGCATCCTCCCAAAACGCCCGGCATTCGTAAATCACCGGCAGGTGATGACGCTTCCCAGCGTACAGAGCCGCCAAACCGTTCAGCGCGGGGGAATGGGCATGGAGCATGTCCGGGCCAAGCTTAGGGATCAAATCCTCCAAGCGCTTTTCCAGGGCACGCACCACCGCCCATTGATTGACCATCGGCAAACGGTTTACCCAGCCAGGCAGCGGCGGAGTGCGATAGAATTCCAAGCTGTCTACCGTCTCTACCCTGCTATCGTTGCCCTGGTGTTTGGGCGAAGTCAGGTGGAAGGTCTCAAAGCCCAAACGACGCTGCTCCTTCAGGATAGCGCAAGTGCGGAAAGTGTAGCCGCTGTGCAGGGGAATGGAATGATCGAGGATGTGCAAGATGCGCATTCAAGCCTGCCTCAGAAAAGACTCGAACATCACAAGCGACCAGATCGGAGCGCCGAAGTCGCGCAGGCCCGCTTGATGCTGCTCCACCAGGGTGCGCAGAAAAACCGGATCGAACCAGCCTGAATCCAGCATTCTCTCCCCTAACAGCGCCGACCGCACCTGATCCTGCAAGGGGCCACGAAACCAAGCCGCAAGCGGCACGGCAAACCCCATCTTGGGACGATAGAGCACGCTTTCGGGAAGATAAGGCTCCAATGCTTTTTTGAAGATATATTTTCCCTCCCGGCCGCGCAGCTTGTACGACGGCGGAAGCTTAGCCAGCCACCCCACCAGTACGTGATCTAAAATCGGTACGCGAACTTCCAAAGCGTGGGCCATGCTGGCGCGGTCCACTTTGGTCAAAATATCGCCGGGAAGATAGGTTTTCAAATCCAGATACTGGACGCGCGACAGCGGATCGTCAGGTGCGTTTTCCCCGTGGCGGCGCAACACCTCGACCGCGTGATAATCCTGCAATTCACGCCGCAAAGCATCGCTGTAAAGGCGCCGGCGCAAGCCATCTCCCATGATCGAAACGCTGTGAAAATAACCTTCTAGGGAATCGCGCGCCAACGCCTCCAAAGTGGACTTGGCGCGCAGGAATTTGGGCGCCCAGTCAAGCTTGGGATAGATTTGCCCTAAGCTTCCAAACAGGGGCCGGCGAAAGCTGGAAGGAAGCCAGGAACGCAGCCTTTCCTCGTAGACATGCCAGCGGTAACGGCGGTAGCCGGCAAAATTCTCGTCTCCCCCATCGCCGGACAAGGCTACGGTTACCTGCTTTCTGGCCAGCTCGCATACCCGATAGGTCGGCAAGGCCGAGCTGTCGGCGTACGGTTCGTCATACAGCGAGGCCAAGCGGTCGATCAGGGAAAAATCGTCCGGATCGACTTGCTGGATGCGGTGACGGGCCCCGCAGCGGCGGGCAACTTCCTTTGCATATTCGGTCTCATTGAAGGCTGGGTCGCCGAAAGAAATCGAGCAGGCGTCCACCGGCTCATCTAAAAGACCTGCCATCATCGCCACCACTGCGCTGGAATCCACCCCTCCGGACAAAAATGCCCCAAGCGGCACATCGGCGATGAGTTGAAGCTTAACTGCCTCGCGCAGGCGCTCAATTAGACCTTCAGTCGCCTCAGCCTCGCTCATCCCCAAGTCGGGAACAAAGCGCACGTCCCAGTAGCAAACCGGCGGCGGGACAGCTTGCCCCATTTTGATCGTCAACATGTGGCCAGGGGGAAGCTTGAAGGCGTTGCGATAAATCGTTTTGGGGTCTGGAATGTAGCCGTAAGCGAAATAGTCCTCCAGGGCTTGGGGGTCTAAAGTTCGGTCAAAGCCTGGATGGACCTTGAGCGCTTTGAGCTCGGAAGCAAAACCAAACCACCCCCCTTGCAAGCTGGCATAGTACAAAGGCTTGACCCCTAATTGATCGCGCGCCAAAAACAAAACCTTCTGCTTACGATCCCAAAGGCCAAACGCGAAAATCCCCCGAAAGCGCCTGACGCACTCTTCCCCCCAAGCCAGCCAAGCATAGAGAATCACCTCGGTGTCGCAATGGGTGCGGAAGGTATAGCCTTGCGCTTCAAGCTCCTGGCGTAAGCTAGGGAAATTGTAGATCTCGCCGTTGTAGGTCACCGTTACCCGCCCATCGGGTGTGGACATAGGCTGCGCTCCGCCTGTAAGGTCGATGATCGCCAGGCGCCGGTGAGCAAGCCCTATCCCCGGCTCTAGGTGCTTTCCCTCCCCATCGGGACCGCGGTGGAATTGGGTTTGGTTCATGCGCGCAAGCAAGTCCGGATCGACCGGCTTGGCTTCAGAGTGCATTAAGCCGACGATGCCGCACATGGCACAGTTGTTAACGGTTTAGAAAGCAAAATATATTTTCCCCGCTTATGAGGTATTCAAAAGGATAGTTGCTAACACAGGCAAAAAATGAACGGCTCGTGCCTTGCCATGGAAACAGCCAATCGTCCAGCTCTAAAATAATCAAAGCCGTTTTCTCAACCCACTCTGTGTTATTGCGAAATAACTCGGACTGCGAACCCTCAATATCTAGCTTAACGATAAAAGGATACTCACCACCAGTATATTCCATAATCTCTTTAACAGTATAGCCGCGAATAGAATTCGCAAGCTCTGTATCATCTTTCACCTCAGACACCCTAAAAGCCGCATAACCGGCAGACGGATTGACGATTTTCAAACTCGCTGAGCGACTCCAGATTGCTCCTGGCAATATGGTAATTCTGTCACCAAAAGCGGCGATATTGAGCTTCAGAAGTTCCAAATTTCCTGAATCAGGTTCGATCACAACCACTTGCGCCTGCGGATAATGTGCGGCAAACCAAAGGCTAGCCAGTCCTATATTTCCACCACAGTCAATAATCAACGGTTTCCGCCCAGATTTAACAAGGCGATGATATTTCTCCATAAACCGTTTGTGATGGGGAAAACGGTTAATAGAATATTGTTCCTCTACTAGGCATTGCCAAAAAATGGCGTGATCACTCACGCTATTTCTCAGATAAATAGGTGTCGGTATTCCAGGAAGCTTATATTGTCTAATTTCAGAAGATTTATAGCTCACCCCTAACTCTACTAGGCAGGCCAGCCGAAAACCATGATACCAACCAAATCTTTTATAATAAGAAGGAAATTTCGACAACAACTTATAAACCGAAGTCACAGTTTACAGCCCAAGCTCATAAACACCCATATAACGCTTGACCATTTCGGCCAAGCTGTACTGTTCTCTGACTCGCTTTACAGCCTCTAGCCCATGTTGCAAGCGCTTTTTTGCATCCGTCACATAAGCTGCTAACGCATCGGCTAAGCCCTGCTCATCGCCCCTGGGCACCAAACAACCGCTCTCCCCATCGACGATAAGCTCTACGTTGCCGCCCACGGCGGTGGCGATTACCGGCAAACCGGTGGCCATGGCTTCCAAAATCGTGTTGGAGATGCCTTCAGCTTGAGATGGCAAAACAAACACATCCAAGCCGCGCAGCACCTTAGGAATATCCTCGCGCTCGCCCGGCAGCCAGGCCAAATCCCAAAGCCCGGCTTGCTTAAGCAGCTTTTGGCACTCCGCGCGCAAAGGCCCATCGCCGACTAGAACCAGGCGCGCTTTGGCTTTAAGCTCAGCTTGGCTGTTCAGCAGCGCGACAAACGCTCGCACCAAAGCAGGCTGATCTTTGACCCCGTGCATCCTACCTACCGTGCCGATCAGGACCAGGTTTGGATCGGTGAAAGGACAGCCGGGAATCGGTTCCTTACCGCTTGGTGGAGGGTAAAAGCGCTCGGTATCCACCCCGTTGCAGATCCGGGTTATCTTGGTCAAAGGTACCTTGACCTGAGTGACCAGGTAATCCTGAAGCTGCCTAGAAAGGGGGATATAGTGGTGGACCAGAGGACGGAAGGCGCGCCTAAGCCACAGGTATTTGCGATTGCGCCCGTCGGGATCGAACACATCCCAGCCGTGTTCACCGTGGATCCGATAGGGCACTCCGGCTAACCAAGCCGGAAACTGACATTCGAGTGTGGCTAGATTGCGGGTATGAACGATGGCCGGTTTAAGCTGACGCAATAGCCGATAGACTTCTACGTACAGCCTTACATCTTGCCCTAGGCGCTTGCGCAGCTCATAGATCGGTACCCAGCGCTTCAGGCGACGGCGAAATTCCGTCGCCTCCGCCAGACAGACGATGGCGTGGCGGTACTTTTCCTCGGGCAAATGGTTGATCAGATTGACCAGGCCGTTTTCCAGCCCTCCTACGCCGAGGCGGTAAATCACGTGGACGATCAACGGGGGAGTCACCGGTATCGCCCTTCCCCTGCTTGGATGAGCACCTCATTAAGCTTAGGCAGCATCGCGCCCACAAAGTCGCGCAAAGCCTCTTCTGCCAGCTTTTGGTCGCGGTCGTATTCCACCGCGACCACGATACCTGCCGCATCCTTAGGTCTGCCGAGCAGCTTGTCTTTGGCTTCTAGGAGCTTAGCCAAATGATCGCTTGTGGTAAAACGATCGGAGATAAAATTCCAGCGCCAGACCAAAAGCGTCTGCTTAGAAGACTCCACCAGCCCCTGACGGACCTTTAAAAAGCCCCCTTGAGGGGGATGGGGGTCGTAGCCTGACGACAGCACAGCTACATACGGCTTTTCCCAAGGCATCCTCCACCCAGGATGCTTTTGCGGAACGAGCACATTCTGCGAGTTGATCAGCTCCTTGCCCTGGGCCTGGGTGCGGTAATAGAGCACGTACAGCTTGGCTCGGCGCCGGCCATCGCTATAGGTAGCCGCCACCTCCGCATCCGGGAAAAGATAGCGCGGCTTCCACGCGGTCAGCTCGGCGTCGATTTTCCGCCAATTGCCGGCCTCGTCCGGCAGGTGCAAAGTAGGGGCGGGTTTCAAACCCGCCCCTTCAGCGTGCGCTAAGGTACGCAGGTGCCCGGCATACGCTGGCCAAACCAAAAGCACGGCTAGTGCCGCCAAGGTCGGTGCGACCAAAGCGCGTGCGTTGTCCGAACCAGCATAACATTCCATACGCGGCAAAGCAGAGGCAGGTTCAGAACCCGCCCCTGCTTTAAGTGGCGATGCCTTCTCCTGCCAGAACGAGCCGATCCAGAACATGAGCAGCATCACCAGGCCGAAGAACACCCAGCCATAGAGGTAATGGTCCACACCAAGCGCAAGCTTCATGTCGGAGAGGTGGGCGATCATCACGATTCCGTAGGCGCGCAGGCCGTTGGCGATGATCGGGAAAAAGGTCGCCAGGGTAATGAAGGCCAGCCGCCGCCACAGGGACCGGTAACTCAGATAGGCATACAGGCAGCCGACGGTGATAGAGGCAATCAGATACCTGAGGCCGCTGCAGCCTTCTACCACCGACCAGTCACCGGAGGGGATGCTGAAGAACGTCCCTTCGCGGTAGATCGGAATCCCGGTCAGCTCGATCAGCTTCACGGTAAAGTCAGCGGTGAAATTCATCAGGGGCGGGATCAGGAATTCACCGATGGGAACGGCGAAGAAGAGAAATCCCAGGGGAAAGGCGATCTGTCGCACCACCTGCCAGCCTAGCACGGTCCAGACCAAGGCCACGATCAGGGCAATGAAACCCAACTGCTGGATCACCAGCACGTCTGCCACATTGGCCAACAGCCAAACGAACCCCAGGCCGGCCAGAACCAAAATCCCCCGCCACTCGGGGCGAGGCAGCACAGCCGCCAATGCGCGCCGGTGCTGCCAGATGAGATACAAGCTGATGGGAAAGATCAAAAAACCGTGGGCGAAAGTCTCCGAACGCTGCCAGATCTGGGCCATGGAGAGAAATGTCTGCCAATAGCCGGCAAACAGAACACTAAGTCCTATCACAAGGCATGTCAGGGCGACCGGCCAGCTAGTGGTGGTAAGAGCAGAGGGAACAGACGGAGCTTCTGTACTCATAGGGTATCTACGAGGGTATCCAGACGTTCAAGGTGCCTGTTCCAACTATAGCGCATTTCCACGAAATTCCGGTTGCTGGCAGAATAGCGGGGCAAAAAATTAGGCTTGCGCAAGGCCTGGGTGGCCAGATCGGCCATAGCGCGGGGATCGCCGGTGACCTTAAGGTCCAGTCCTAAGGATACTTCCAGACCGTCCACGGCCCCTGGCGTGGCGAGCACCGATTTGCCCATCGCCAGCGCCTCCAGGATCTTGTTCTGGATCCCGCGCGCGATCCTAAGCGGCGCCACCGCCAGGCGGGCGTGGGCAAGATAGGGACGAATGTCGGGCACCGCACCGGTCACCACCACCCCTTCGCGCCGCCCCAGTGCCCTGACCGCCTCGCTGGGACGGGCGCCGACGATATAAAAGCGGGCTTCCACGTGATACTGCAACACCCTGGGGAACACCTTGTCGGCAAACCAGCGTACCGCATCGACGTTGGCCCAGTAGTCCATCGCCCCGGTGAAGACCAAGACCTCCTCGCCGGGAGGATAGGGGGAGGGAAACTCACGCCCGCCCCGGAAATAGTCCGTATCCACCCCGTTTTCGACGCAATCCACTTTGGCAGCCGCCTCAGGTGCCAGCTGTTTGAACAGCTCTGCTTCCTTAGGCGAGACGAATAGGCAAAGATCAAACGCTGCTGCCACCTTATGGTCGTAGGCCAGCAGCTTCCCTGCCTCGCGCCGGTAGATCCAGCGGCTGAAGATCGGCTTGCTGGCGGCATACTGGCGCCACTTGTCCGAATCCACGTCGACGAAATCGATGATCTTGGGCAGTCGCCAGGCCGGATCGACGAACTGGGCCATGGCAGAGGAGAATACAAATACCGCATCTATCCTGCGTGCCGAAACTAAGCTGCGGCACCAGGCGGAGAGTTTGCGGTCGGCATAGCAGGCTTGCGTCAGCGGCTGGCCACGCAGAAGTCCGGTCAAGCCGCCAAGAATTATCCGGCGGCGTGCCAGGGGCAGGATCAAAGCATCCTCGGTGTATGTTTGAACTACCGCGGCGTGTTGCCAGTCCTGGGGGTCATCGACGAAAGTGCCCAAAAAAACCCGGTGCCTTCTGGAAAAGTGCTTGAGCAAGTGAAACGAGCGGATCTTGTCGCCCTTGTTGGGCGGATAGGGGATGCGGTGGACCAGGTAGAGGAGATTTGCCATTCAGCCGAGACTCTTAGCCAGCCAGGGACCGATCAGTTTGCTCACTGGCAAGGGCAGCCTCCGCCAAGCCTGGCTGAAAAGCCGGTATTTGGGATTTAAGGGATTGATGTCCGGCAAGGCTTTGGACCGGATCAGTTCGTATTCGTAATGGAGCGGACGGGGGGTAAAACCCCAATGGGTCTTGAAGCGGTAGGAGCCGGTGCCCTTTTTGCTGCGGCCGTAGTCGAACACCCGCACGCCTTTTTCCAGCGCCCGCCGCATCACTTCCCAGTACATGAAGTCGTTGGCGTAGAGCTTTCGCGCCAGGGCCGTCCCACCGCCGTAATAAGGCAGCACTTCATCGCGGAAATAAAAGCTCATCACTGCGGCCACCGTCTGACCTTCATGCTCCACCACCAGGATCTCGCAAGCCTCTCCAAACACTTGCTTGAGCGTCTTGAAGTATCTTTTGGGGAACACCGGCGTTCCGAGATTGCGCACGCTCTCGGCATAGACCTCGTAGAAGCGATCAAGCTGATCATCGACCACGCTCACCAGCCCTTTTTCCATGCCCTTGCGCACCATGGCCCGCTGCTTGCGGGGGATAGCTTTAAAGTTGGCCTTAGGATCGGGATCCAATGCCTTGCGAAAGGTGACATACAGCTCCTTGGTGGGGCGGCCAGATCCCGAAGGCTGGAGATTGCGCAGCTCCAGCCAGTCGACCTCCAGATCCCGCGCCAAATCACAGGCAGCCTGCTCCAGGGCTGATCTGACCGAAGCATCATCAGCCAGCGCGCCCCCATAGACGCAGAACGGCGTTGAGATCAGAGCGTTGCCAAACAGGCGGCTTTTGATTTGGCCCAAAGGCAAAACCCCGACGATTTTCCCTTCCTGCTCGGCATAAAGGTAATGCGTCGGATGGCCGAACGCCTCCTCCAGCACTGTCTTCCAGCCGGAGAGATGGAAAAAAGTCGCCTCAGGATGGCTTGCCACGAACGCGTCCCAGCCGCTGGCATTCACCTGGGTCAAGGCGTCAATCTGCATCAGGCCTGCCCTAAAAACACGTTTTGCACCGTATCCCAGCGTAAATCCTGCAACAATCGCCTGAGGCGCGCCTCCATCCGCCCCAGGTTCAGGTAATGGCGCAGGCGGGTCTTGAATCTAAGCCCTGCAGGGCGCGGCTGATCTGGGTCGATCTCCCAAGGGTGAAAGTAAAACACCGCCGGCAACCCTTCCCGATTGACCCGGCATAGCGCCCAGCGGGAAAAACGATACGGAAACAAGCGGAAATACCCTCCACCGCCGCATGGCCAGTTCTTTCCCCAAAGACGAATCGTGGTAATGGGGATCTCCAGCAGCTTGGGGGCGACCTCAGGGTGAAAAGGAAAACGCGGCGCTAAAGGCCATCCGTACAGATCATGCCGGACCGGATAAATGCTGGAACTGTACTTAAACCCCAGCGCTTGGAGCACGGTCAAAGCCCATAAGTTGTGCTGGCCAACAGAATAACTGGGGGCGCGGTAACCGATCACTTCCACGCCTGCGGTATCCTCCAAAACCGCTTTGGCGCGGGCCACATCGGCTCGAAATTCCTCGGGCGATTGGCGGTTTACCCGGATGTGCGCATAGCCATGGCAGGCCAGCTCGTGCCCTCGCGCGACGATCTCGCGCACCAGCTTGGGATAGCGCTCGGCCACCCAACCCAGGGTAAAGAAGGTCGCCTTCACCCCTGCTTCCCCAAACAGATCCAAAATCCGCATCGTGTTGGCAACCACCCGGTGCGGCCATCGGTCCCAGTCCTGTTTTGCGATGTGAGGCTCGAACGCGGAGACCTGGAAGTAATCCTCCACATCCACGCTCATGGCGTTGATCCGGTTCATGCCGTCCCCAGCAATCTGTGCTCGATCACCTGAACGATCCGCTCTGCCGCCCGGCCGTCCCACAGCTCCGGAATCCGCCCGCGCTTGCCGCCGGTGGCGAGGATATTCTCCACGCAGGCGAGGATCCTGCCCGGGTCGCTGCCGACCAGGGTGTTGGTGCCCTCGGTTAAAGTAATCGGTCGTTCGGTATTCTCCCGTAAGGTGATACAAGGGACTCCAAGGGCAGTGGTCTCTTCTTGCAAGCCGCCGGAATCGGTCAGAACCAGCTGCGCCGCCCGAACCAACCCCAGCATTTCAAGGTATCCCAGAGGCGGGGTCACAATGATCTCAGCCTGCGTGAGCAATCCCTTAAGGCCGAACCGCTCGATCATCTTGGCGGTACGGGGATGGCATGGAAACACCAAAGGCAACTTGCGGCTGATCCGACCTAGCACCTCAAGCAACCTCCCCAGCACTTTTGGATCGTCAACGTTCGCCGGCCGGTGCAAGGTCAGCACACCGAATTCGGAGACCGACTCCCGCCCGTAGCGGGCTAAGGTCTCTGCAGGGGGCAGCGCCTGTTCCAAATGCCTTAAAAGCGCATCGATCATGACGTTGCCGACGAAATGGATCTTGTCCTCGGCGACCCCCTCGCGCAGCAGGTTGGCTTTGGCCGAGGGCTCGGTGGTGAACAACAGCTCGGAAATTTGGTCGGTGAGCACCCGGTTGATCTCTTCGGGCATCGTGCGGTCAAAGCTTCTTAAGCCCGCCTCCACGTGGATCAAAGGGATTTGCTTTTTGACCGCCACCAGACCGCAGGCAAGGGTGGAATTGACGTCCCCTACCACCAATACCGCAAACGGTGCGGCTGCATCCAAGACCGGCTCGAACCGCTGCATGATCTGGGCGGTCTGGACCGCCTGGCTGCCGGAACCGACCTCCAGATCTACTTCCGGCTCCGGGATGCCGAGCTGGCGGAAGAAGGCGTCTTTCATGGTTTCGTCGTAGTGCTGACCGGTATGAACCAGAAACGGCTCGATGATCCGGCCCGATCGAAGTGCGGCGTAAATCGGCGCAATTTTCATGAAATTGGGCCTGGCGCCGACCACGCAGACCAGCCTTGGACGTCGGTTCACGTTGCTTCCTTGACGCGATCTGGTTTGAGTTCGCCTTCAGGCTCAAGACCTGCGGTGAATTTGTCCACGGGCGTATAAGCTGCCTCCATGTCCAGGTGGAGCAGGATCGCCTTGCGCAACAGGCTCTGCTCCCGCTGCACTATCCTTTGAAGTTCTGCGACCTGGCGCTCTAGCCTTTCGATCCGCTCCCAATCAGGCAATTGGGAGGCAGCCTGGATGGACTGGCTCAAGGCCGGGCTGATCGCCTCCTGCGGGCGACCGGCCTGAAGCTCTTCTGGAACCGAGGCCTCCTCATTGATCTCGTCGATGACGGTGTTGACGACTCGCGCATCGATTTCGTGCAGCTCTTCCAGATAAGCAAACAGCAACAGGCGGTCACACAAGATGTTGATCACCCTGGGAATGCCCAGGGTAGCTTGATGGATCAGGGCGAACGTCTCGTCCAGGAAGCTGGGATCGGCCTGCCAGCCGGCTTGTTTCAGACGGTGCAGGATGTAAGCTTGGGTTTCCTCCAGGGTCAAAGGGCGCAGGTGATAGGTGGCGATCACCCGTTGGCGCACTTGGGCCATACGGTCGGACTGGAGCGCCAGGCGGAATTCATCCTGCCCCAAGAGAAAGGCCTGGAACAAGGATCTGCCGCCCTGTTCGAAATTGGACAGCATCCTGAGTTCCTCCAGCGATTGGAGGGGAAGATTCTGGGCCTCGTCGACTACTAAAAGGACCCGCTTTCCTTCGCGCGCCTTGTCATTGAAAAACCGCTCCAGATTCCGAAGCAAAGAGGCCTTGTCGTCCCCATCATAGGACAGGCCGAAGGTGGCGGAAATGATCCTAAGCGTATCCTCTGCCCCGACCTGGGAAGTGACCATTAGCCCGGCGATGATGTTCTGCTGCTGCAAGGATTGAAACAAAGCCTTGACTAGGGTGGTTTTGCCGGTCCCCGGCGAACCGGTCACGACGATGAAACCCTCTCCCTGAGTCAGCCCGTAGCGCAAATAGGCCAAAGCGCGCTTGTGCACCGGGCTATTGAAGAAAAATTCCGGATCCGGGGTAAGCTGAAAGGGTTTTTTGCTGAGCCGGTAAAACTTGGTATACATTGGTCAAAACCTCATGGTGATTGCCGCCACCGCACGGTTTTCCTGATAATCCAGCTCAGATATACCCGAGGACTGCTCCTGGTGGCGATATTCTATGTAAGCGTTCACGTCCGGACTTAAGCGCCGGCTGATCCTGAACGCGGCGATCCAGAAAGTGTTGCCCCCGCCCGCAAATCCGACAAAGTCTCGTTGTCCCCCGGAAAAGTCGGACTTTTGCCAATTGATCTGGACAAGCGAGTTGGTCCTCACTCCCCAGCGCCAAGTCCAACTTCCGGCCAAGCCGAACACTTTCGATTCGCTCTCCCTTACCTGAAACGTCCTCCTCTCATGATATACACGGGCATTGAACGTATTTTTGGCAGTGTTGCCGGTAAACGACAGCTCCCCCCGCCTGCGCACGAATACTTCGTCCACCAGTTCAGGCAGGTCGATGGCCACCAGCACCGGCTGTTCGGTGACGGGGTCGATCACAGGCTCTCCGAATTCATCGACCACCAGGAAAACCTGTTGTTCTGCCAGCACGGTCTGGGTGGTGGTGACCGTCTCGAAGTAACGCCCCTGCCAGACGGTATGGCGGGTCCGGTGGCTGATCAACCCCTGAAAGACATTGCCGGTGAGGCTGCCCACGTTGTTGCGCTGATAAGTACCCTGCAACAAAGTACGCCGGGTAGGCTGGATAGTCACGGTGGCAAAGCTGTTGCGCCCTAAACCTGCGGTAATACTCAGCAGCCGGCTTGGAGTCCAAGTGGCGCCTACGGTGTAGAATAGCCCGTTGCGGTTGGTGCCTTGCGTGGAGCGAAAATCATTGTCGGCAAACCCTCCTTGGACGAAAGCGCTAAGAGTTCGCGTCAAGCGGTAATTGACCTGCCCGATCCCGGAGCGAAATTCCACGTCCTGTCCGTTAGCGCGAACCTGGCGCTGGCTTTGGATCCCACCGCTCCAGGTCAGGATGTTGAAGCGCCGACCGCTGCGCACGAAAGCCGACTGGGTATAGGTATGGGTCGCTGAGGCCTGGCTGGTGGAAGTCGTCACATAATTATAACCCAGACGCAGCTGGCTGTCGGCATAGCCCCCAAAATGGTGGCGCCAGGAAGGACTGACGCCGAAGGCATAAAAATTGGCGCGATTGCCAGCGTTGGCGAGGTTGTCGGCGAATTGACGCCCTTGGGGATTGATCAAGGTCTGGCCGGCACTGGCGCGGGCATCCAGAAAAATCGCGTTGCGCACGAGTTCGGCCGTGGAATTGGCCTGAAGCTGGTGGCGCAGGTCATAACCACGCCCTTCCTGGGTGGAAAAAATATTCTGCATTCGGTAATTGAGGTTGAGGGCAAGGCGCCCGCCGCCGAGGCCACCGCCGAAACCGCCACCTAGACCACCAAACCCGCCACCCAGGCCACCAAGACCACCTCCCCCAAAACCGCCAAATCCCCCTAAACCACCGAATCCGCCGAAACCGCCACCGCCGAAACCACCACCTAAACCACCGAATCCACCCCCCAAGCCACCGCCTATCCCAAAACCGCCAAATCCTCCACCGCTGACTTGCCCCCTGGAAATCGAAATCCCGGGGTTGACCTCGGTCAACCAGGCACTTTCTCCATCTGGACGCAGGTTGATGTTGTCGCTGTAAGTTTCCCTGAAGGTCAGGCTAGGCGTTATCCGCCACCGAGCAGCCTCGACAGAAACATGCACGCCAAGCAGCACTGGCCCCAGCAATATCCAAAGGATGCGTTCCATGCCATTTCATTCGCTGTAGTTATAGTATTTATATCCATAATAATAATAGCCTAGACCGAAACCCTGCGTGACCTTGTTCAAGATGCACCCCACCAGCGCGCAGCCCGAGAGCATCTCAGCTGCTTCCTTGACGATATACTGCGGGGTCACCTCAGACTCTATCACCAAGAGCACCTGCCCGACATGGGTCGCCAGGACACTGGCCTGGGTCGTCGCAAGCAGGGGTGGGGAATCGAAAATGATGACCCGATCCGGGTAACGCTTCGACATATCTCCCGCCAGTCTCACCATCGCTTCACTGGCCAAAAGTTCAGTGGCATGAGGATGACGGCGCCCGGAGGGCAATAAGGTCAGCTTGGGGATATCGGTTCTAAGAAGCACCTCGGCAAAAGTCGCTTGCTGTTCCAATAGGTCGATCAGACCCGCCCGGTCACTGACCCCGAACAACTTAGAAACGGCAGGTTTGACCACGTCGGCATCCACCAATAGCACCGTCTTGTCGCGTTCGGCGGCGATGCTCAAGGCCAAATTGATCGCGGTGAAGGTCTTCCCCTCCCCGGGCAGGCTGCTGGTCACCAGGATCAGATTGGCGTTCTCTATCCTATTTCGGCTTTCCCCGAAAGCGTTCAAAAGCAAAGGGCGCTTGATGATCCGGTATTCCTCCGCGAGTTGTCCGTGCGCTGCCTCGGGAGGCAGCATGCCCTGCTCTAGCAGTTTTTCTACATCCACCTTGATGCGCCGGCTCTTAGGCTCCGATCCCTCAGGCTTTGGAGCTTCCTGTACCGCTTCGGCTGCAGCTTGTTGGATCTTTTCCTCCGCTGCCAGCGCTTGGGCTTCCGGGGAAGCTTCCTGTTTTTCGAGCGCTTTTTCGATGATGCTCATAGAATCCCCCTCAAGCGTTGACAGAATACAGGTTGATCCCCTTGATCTCCATCAGGACCAACCCTGCGAAGACGATCAGAAGCCCAGCACAGGCGCCACAGAAACTGACAAATTCACGCAATTTCCTCCTGCGGATCGCCGGCACCCAGTGCATGGAGACTGAACCCAAAACCGGCATGTTGGTGATCTCCCGCAATTGCTGGATAGAGATGAAGGTGGGGCGGAGCAGCGCCAGCAGGATGGTCAAACCAAACCCAGCGACAAAGCCTGCTCCCAGCATCCCCGCCGAAAGCAGGATCCGGTTCGGGGCCGAAGGCTTGGAAGGTACCTGGGGCGGATCGACCACCCGGAATTTGACCGTATCGGTATTCTGCTCCACGCTCTCAGAAAGCCGGGCTTGCTCCCGGCGCGCCAGCAGAGTCTCGAAGTTGTTTTTGATCGTGCCGTAATCCCGGTTCAGGTTTTTCAGCTCGGTTTCCACTTTGAGGCGGGCGTCCATCTGTTCCTGGAGCTTTTTGATCTTGTCCTCATACGCCTTGACCCTGGCCTGCAGGGAAGCCACGTTGGCCTCGGCCTCGCTCAAGGCGATCTTCATCTGTTGGAAGACTGGATTGGCCTCGCCACCGCCTGCGAACTCATCCGGGAATGCCTCTTCATCGAGATTTTCGCCATTTATCATCGCTTCCGCCTGCTGCTTTTTCAGCTGGGCGATGCTGCGCTTTAGGGTGATGACTTCCGGGTGCTTCTCGGTGTATTTGATGAGGAGTTCATCCATGCGCGCCTGAAGGGCCTGGATCTTGGCCTCGGTGGGGCTTAGGGCTCCGAAATCCTCGAACATGGGCTGTTCGTCTTCCAGATGGCGGGCGATTTCATCCCGCCGGTTGACCGCCTCCTGGACGGCCAATTTAGCTTCTTCCAACTGGGCGTGGACGGCCTGCAATACTCCATAGAGATCCCCCCCCTGGCCGGGCAAAAGGCCGTAGTTTTTGCGTTTGAATTCCTCGATCGCTTGTTCTGCGGCTTGCAGGCGGCGTTGGTACTCCTGGATCTGCTGGTCCAGGAACCGTTGGGCGGTGTCGGAATCACGCCGGGTCTCCCCCAATGCCTGCTCGACGAACACGGTCAGCATCGCCTGCACCAGGCGCTTGGCCAGCTCTGGGTCGCTGTCCTCAGCGCTGATGGTAAAGATGTTGACCTGATTGGCAGCTTCGATAGCCATGGAGGATTTCAGCCGGTTCACGATCGCCTCCATGGCCTGTTCGTCCTTGGCCGTCAGATCCAGGTCGGTCATCCGGGCGATCTTTTCCAGATTCGGCCGGGTGAACAAAAGCCGCGTCATGAGGCGCACCTGCCCGCTCACATCCGGCTCGATGGTTAATCCATGCAGCAGCGGGCGCAACACCGAGCGGGTGTCGACGAAAACCTTGGCTTCTGCCTTATACTGATCGGGCATCTGCGAAATGAACACCCAGCCGGTGATGCAGACCATCCACGCGGTCAACACTCCCCACCATTTATAGCGGCTGGCGACCTTAAGATACCCTAATCCTTGCTGAAGCAGTTCGTACATGGCAGGCTCCGTGATTAAAAGAACGCCTCAGGGATAATCAGGATGTCCCCAGGCAGCATATCGACGTTGGCGGAAATGTCGCCGTCTTTTAAAAGATCATCGATCCGGACCCGAAATTGTTGCTGCTGGCCATTGATCCATCGCACCAGGGTGGCCCGGTTACCGGCAGCAAATTCGGTGATCCCCCCTACGGTGATCATCAGATCGAGCAGAGTCATGTGTTCCCGGTAAGGGATCGCCTGGGGATTAGCTGCCTCTCCCACCACCCGGATCTGTTCGCTGAAAGGGCCGACGAATCCGGAGACGATCACAGTCACCAGGGGATTGCGGATGTAACGCGATAGCTCTTTTTCGATGTCGCGCGCTAGTTGATAGGGGGTCTTGCCGGTGGCAGGCAGCTCTTCGACTAAAGGAGCCGAAATCTTGCCATCGGGACGCACTGCCACGGTGCGGCTGATCTCGGGATTTCCCCAGACGAACATCTCCAAAGAGTCCCCTGGCCCGATGATGTAAGTGTAATCGGCAGGCGGTTCGGCACGAGGGTTCAGTGGCGGAAGCCGGGCGCAAGCGCTAAGAATCAACAATGTAGCCAGCCACCCGATCGATCTTTGGCAGGATGTTTTTTTTGTCTCCACTGCTTAACTCCTCAACACCGCAGCTGTTGTCTCTTAGGTAAATTTAGCAAAAAATTCAAACCGGACGAGTTTTTCTAAATCATCCTACGGCCCCGGCTGATAAAATTTCCTATCCGTGCTACCCCTTCTTGCAATCCCTCAAGGTCAATGGTGTAAGCAAACCGGACATAAGATGATGCCCGAACCCGGCCGAAATCGCATCCTGGCGTCACGGCCACACCGGCTTGCTCGAGCAAGTCCCAAGCGAACCGATAGCTGTCTGAGGTCAGTGCCGAGCAATCGGCATAGAGGTAAAAGGCTCCTTGTGGTTTGACCTCGATCCGAAATCCCAACGCCGAAAGTGAATCGTATAGGAAATCCCTTCTATCTTCAAACTTACGCCGCCTTGCTTCCAGCACCTCTAAGGTTTGGGAGTCGAAAGCTGCAAGCGCTGCATATTGAGCATGGACAGGCGCAGAAATAAAAATATTCTGGACGATGCGCTCGGCCACCTCGACATACGCCTTTGGAACCACCAACCAACCCAGGCGCCAACCCGTCATGCCGAAATATTTGGAGAAACTATTGACCACGAAGGCCTCATCGGTCACCTCCAAGGCCGAGGTGCACCGCTTACCGTATTCCAAGCCGTGATAGATCTCATCCGACAGCACGAAACCACCCCGCTGCGCTACCGCATGGCAAATGGAAGCTAATGCCTTCAGGTCGATCACGGTCCCGGTGGGATTGGCAGGGGAAGCCAGCCAAACCCCGGCCGTATCCGGTTGCCAATGTTCCCGCACCAGCTTTGCAGTTAGATGAAAATTAGTGGCTGCCGAGACCGGAATCGCCTCAGGCACCCCGCTGAACAGGTGGACGAAGTTTGGATTAGCCGGATAGCCGGGGTCGGTCATCAGCACTCGCTTTGCTGGCTCGAGGAGGAGAGCCAGTGCCAGGAGAAATGCCCCCGAACCACCTGGGGTCAAAAATATCCGTTCGGCAGCGATGCTGACCCCATAGCGCTTTTGATAAAAAGCCGCGATCGCCTGCCGCAGCTGCGGCAATCCCGCCGCCTGGACATAGCGGACGTGACCGGCAGCGATTGCGTCCAGACCTGCGCGCGCGATGGACTTTGGGGTTGGAAAATCGGGCTCGCCGATCTCCAGGTGAATGATCCTTTTCCCCTGAGCCTCCAATGCCCTGGCCCGGGCGAGCAATTCCATCACGATGAAGGGTCGGATCTTGCCGATCCTGGATGCCCGCGGTTGCAAAGGGACACTCCCTAAAGGTCTGGTCAGTCGAATTGGGTTATTATAAATTAAGCCCGCTTTGGGTTAGAAAAAGGATTGCGTAAAATTTGCTTATCTGGTATCAATCTCGGCTTTTAAATTCAAGGTTCTTCTACTCATGGGAACTGCGCGAGAGACTCCTACCACAATCAAGCTCTATACCCACGAGCCTTACCAACTCAAGCAAGGTGAGGAATACATGAGCAAAGCTCAACTGGAGCATTTTCGAAGAATCCTCCTTGGCTGGAAGGCACAGCTGATGGAAGAGGTGGACCGAACCCTGCATCACATGCAAAACGACGCCGCCAATTTTCCCGATCCTACCGATCGCGCCACCCAGGAATCCGAGTTCAGCCTTGAGCTTCGCACCCGCGACCGCGAACGCAAGCTGATCAAGAAGATCGACGAAGCTTTGGAGCGGATCGAAACCGGCGACTACGGCTATTGCGAAACCTGTGGGGTGGAGATCGGCCTGCGGCGTCTGGAAGCCCGCCCAACCGCAACTCAGTGCATCGACTGCAAGACCTTGGAGGAACTGCGCGAAAAGCAGATGGGCTGACAGCCACCACCATGAGCCAGGTCAAAATCTATCCGGTCCCGCCCGCAATCGAATCAAGCGCCCACATCGATGCCGATCGGTACCGCCGAATGTATGCCCGATCCCTGGAAGATCCCGAGGGTTTCTGGGCCGAGCAGGCCGAGCGCTTCGTGACCTGGGAGCAGGGTTGGAAAACCGTCTCCGACTGGGATTTCAACGCCGTCCGCATCCGCTGGTTCGACGGCGGGCAGTTAAACGCCTGCTTCAACTGCCTGGACCGCCACCTTAAGGCCCGCGGCGACCAGGTTGCCCTCCTCTGGGAGGGCGATGACCCCAGCCTCTCCCGGACCCTGACCTATCGCCAACTGTACGAGGAGGTCTCAAAGTTCGCCAACGTCCTCAAACGGCACGGTGTCAAAAAAGGCGACCGGGTCTGCATTTATCTCCCGATGATCCCGGAAGCAGCCATCGCCATGCTCGCCTGTGCCCGTATCGGCGCGGTCCATTCAGTGGTTTTCGGGGGGTTTTCCGCCGAAGCCCTGCGCGATCGCATCCTGGACGCCCAGGCCCGCCTCCTGGTCACCGCCGACGAGGGTCAGCGCGGCGGCAAGCACGTCCCATTGAAGGCCAATGCCGATCAAGCGCTGGCCCATTGCCCCGAGGTTGCCACCGTCATCGTCGTCCGGCGCAGCGGCACCACCATCCCCTGGCAGGCCGGCCGGGATGTCTGGTACCACCAAGCCATGGCGACCGTTTCCACGCAGTGCGAACCGGAGATCGTGGACGCCGAGGATCCCCTGTTCATCCTCTATACCTCCGGTTCCACCGGCAAACCCAAAGGCGTAGTGCACACCACCGGTGGCTACCTAGTCTATGCCGCTATGACGCATCAATACGTGTTCGACTATCATGACGGCGAAATCTACTGGTGCACCGCTGACGTCGGCTGGATCACCGGCCACACCTATCTGGTCTACGGCCCCCTGTGCAACGGAGCGACCACCCTCATGTTCGAAGGGGTACCCACCTGGCCGGAAGCTGACCGCTTCTGGCAGGTGGTGGACAAGCACCGGGTCAACATCTTCTATACCGCCCCGACCGCGATCCGGGCTCTGATGCGCTGCGGCGACGCCTACGTCAAGCGCACCTCGCGCCGGTCGCTGCGCATTCTCGGCAGCGTCGGCGAGCCGATCAATCCGGAGGCGTGGGAGTGGTACTACCACGTCGTAGGCGAAGGCCGTTGCCCGATCGTCGACACCTGGTGGCAGACCGAAACCGGCGGGATCCTGATCACCCCCTTGCCCGGCGCCACCCCCTTGAAACCCGGTTCGGCTACGCTCCCCTTCTTCGGCGTCGAACCAGTGATTTTAGATGACAAAAATAACGAACTTCAAGGACCGGCGGACGGGGTGCTTGCCATCAAACGCTCCTGGCCCGGCCAGGCGCGCACTTTATACGGCGACCATAAAAGATTCATAGAAACCTATTTCAAGCCTTTTGCGGGCCACTACTTCACCGGCGACGGCGCCCGCCGAGACGTGGACGGTTATTACTGGATCACCGGCCGGGTAGACGACGTGCTCAACGTCTCCGGCCATCGGCTAGGCACCGCGGAAATCGAAAGCGCTCTGGTGCTCCATCCGGACGTCGCCGAAGCCGCCGTGGTGGGTTATCCGCACCCTATCAAAGGTCAGGGAATCTATGCCTATGTGATTCTGAAAGCGGGGGCGAGCGAAAGCGATGCGCTCCTACAGGCATTGATCGACCAGGTAGCCCGCGAGATCGGCCCCATCGCCAAGCCGGACGTGATCCACTTTGCTCCGGACCTTCCCAAGACTCGCTCCGGCAAGATCATGCGCCGGATCCTGCGCAAGATCGCCGCAGGGCAAATCGACGACTTGGGGGATACCTCCACCTTGGCCGATCCGTCCGTGGTCGAGCGGTTGATCGAAACCTGCGCCTTAAGGCAAGGATAGCGAATCGTTCAGATTTCCTGGAACCTCGCCACATTCATGGCGAGGCGGCGCTTTTCTGCCTCTTCCAGCTGAACCAGGTTGGTGAGAACTTCCTGCACGTGGGGATCGTCGATCTCGTTCAATGACTCTCGGTACAGTTCGATCAGGGCGTCCTCAAACTCCATCACCACTTTGACGATCTCTTCCAGAGACATATTGGGATGGAGGGTTACTGCCTCAAGTGTCTTTTCGATTCTGGAATCCGGCGGATAGGGCAGCCACAGCTCCAGAATATGCTTTTGCGTCTCCTGTTCGAATCTGGCAAGATGTTTGGCAAGTTCCTCCTCGTGGCGCTTGAGATACTCCAACAATAGCTTCAGGCGAGCATTTTGCTCATCCTCTTCGATCCTTTCCGCCAGCGCTTTCAGCTTGGCGTGCAGGTATTTGCCGTACTCCAGGACATCCCTGACTTGTTTGAATTTATGCGGTTTTTCTACCATTGCTTTTCCTCAAACGCAGCATTTGATCCGTTCCAAAGATGCCCCGACTGCCCGGCTCCAGCCCAGCTAGACTGGACGACCGGCATCAGGGTACAAGCTTTATGATATAATAAATCGTTATTATCCATCTAACCGAATCACATCCTCCATGCCCCAGTACAAACTGACCCATCTGAAGGAACTGGAAGCAGAGAGCATCTATATCATCCGCGAAGTGGCAGCCGAATTCGACAACCCGGTGATGCTCTACTCCATCGGCAAGGACTCCTCGGTAATGCTGCATCTGGCCAGAAAAGCGTTTTATCCCGGCAAACCCCCATTTCCCTTGATGCACGTGGACACTACCTGGAAATTCCGCCAGATGTACGAATTCCGTGCTAAGATCGCGCAGGAATTCGACCTGATCGTCTACAAGAACCCGGAAGCTGAGGCGCTTGGAATCAACCCTTTCGACCACGGCAGCAAAAAACACACCGATATCTGGAAAACCGAGGGGCTCAAACAGGCCCTCACCAAGTACGGTTTCGATGCCGCCTTCGGCGGCGCCCGCCGCGATGAGGAGAAATCCCGCGCCAAGGAAAGGGTCTATTCCTTCCGCGACCGCCATCATCGCTGGGACCCAAAAAATCAACGCCCGGAACTGTGGAACATCTACAACGGCAAGATCAACAAAGGTGAAAGCATCCGCGTCTTTCCCCTGTCCAATTGGACTGAGCTGGACGTTTGGCTTTACATCTATCTGGAGAACATCCCCATCGTCCCGCTGTATTTTGCCAAGGAAAGGCCGGTCGTCTGGCGCGACGGCACCTGGATCATGGTCGACGACGAGCGCATGCGCCTCCATCCTGGGGAGGCCCCGCAGATGAAAATGGTCCGCTTCCGCACCTTGGGCTGCTATCCTCTGACCGGAGCGATCGAATCCAGTGCCACCACCCTGCCCGAAATCATCCAGGAGATGCTTTTGGCCCGGACCTCCGAGCGCCAGGGCCGCCTCATCGACCACGACCAGGTCGGCTCCATGGAAGAAAAGAAACGCGAAGGCTATTTCTGAAAAACCCACAGCAAATTCCACCCCATGTCGAACGAATCCCTGATCCGGACGGACATTGAAGCTTATCTGCATCAGCACGAACACAAGGAACTGCTGCGCTTTCTCACCTGCGGCAGCGTGGATGACGGCAAGAGCACCTTGATCGGACGCCTGCTCCACGATACCCAGATGATCTACGAGGACCAACTCCAAGCGCTCAAGAAAGACAGCGATCGGCTGGGCACTACCGGCGGGGAACTGGATCTGGCCCTGCTCGTGGACGGCCTCCAGGCCGAGCGCGAGCAAGGGATCACGATCGATGTGGCCTATCGCTACTTCTCCACCTCAAAGCGCAAGTTCATCATCGCCGACACCCCAGGTCACGAGCAGTATACCCGTAACATGGCGACCGGCGCCTCGACCTGCGATCTGGCGGTGATTTTGATCGACGCCCGCAAAGGCGTGCTGACTCAGACCCGGCGCCACAGTTTTATCGTCTCGCTGCTCGGGATCCGGCACATCGTGGTCGCGGTCAACAAGATGGATTTGGTGGATTACCGCCAGCAAGTGTTCGAGCGGATCTGTCACGATTACCTGGCATTCGCCGAAAAGCTTCAGATCCCGGATATCCGCTTTATCCCCCTCTGTGCCCTCAAAGGCGACAACGTGGTGGAAAAAAGCCAAAACACACCTTGGTATCAGGGCTTGACTTTGCTCGAAGTGCTGGAGACGGTGGAGATCGCCAAGGACAAAAATCTTAGCGACCTGCGCTTTCCGGTTCAGTACGTCAACCGTCCTCACCCGGATTTTCGCGGTTTCAGCGGGACACTGGCGGCCGGAATCGTGCGCGTGGGGGATGAGATCGCAGTGCTGCCTTCAGGGCAAACTAGCCGAGTCAAACAAATCGTGACCTACGACGGCAACCTGCAAGAGGCCTTCCCGCCGCAGGCAATCACTTTGACCCTGGAGGACGAGATCGATGTCAGCCGCGGCGACATGATCGTGGGCAAAGGCAATCTCCCCCAGGTAGCCGATCGCTGCCAAGCTCACATCGTCTGGATGGCGGAAAAGCCCCTGATCCCGGGCCGCCAATATTACCTCAAGCAAGCCACCCGCACCGTCACCGGCTCGGTAGCTAGGATTGTCCACCGCACCGATATCAACACGCTGGAGGAAACCCCCGCCGATCAGCTCCAAATGAACGAGATCGGCCTGTGCGAGATGGCTTTCAACCCTCCGCTGGTGTTCGATCCTTATCAAAACTGCAAAGGGACGGGGGCCTTTATCCTGATCGACCGGCTCACCAACGCTACCTGTGGCGCCGGGATGATCTTCAAAGTTGCCGAGGACGAAGGCAGCCGCCGCCCGGTGACCCCGCAGGAACGCGCTGTCCGTTTCGGCCAGCGGGCAGGCATCGTCTACCTGACCGGCAGCAGCGCCCTGGATCTGGCTTACCGTCTGGAGCGACGCCTGTTCGATACCGGTCACGCCGCAACCGTGCTGGACGAGCAGATCCTGCCGGAAACCAGTCCTAATGTCGCGCGCGCCCTCACACACGCCGGCCTGATCGTGCTGTGGCCACAGGCCGCCGGACGCTTGCCCCCGGCAGAGGGCCTGGTTTTGGACGCCGACCAACTGGATCTGGAGCAAGCCTTAACGTATCTTAAGGCGGAGCAGATCCTGTCCTAGGCCGCCAAGACCAAACGCGGCGCCGGTGATGGCGCCATCCGGCAACGGTGGTCCGAGTGCCGATCCTAACCTCGATCGCCCCATCGTAGGCGGTGTTGAAAACCTGGGCCTTGAACTTGCGGTAGCGATCTACGACCTTAGGTCGCGGAAAACCGAAGCGGTTGCGGTAACCACTAGAGATCACCACATATTCTGGTTGCACTGCCCGCAGCAACGGCCAGGAGGAGCTTGTGGCGCTGCCATGGTGGGGAGCGATCAAGACTGAAGCCTTCAAGGCCTCCCCGTAGCGGGCTACCAAGGCGGTTTCCCCCGCCTGTTCCAGATCGCCGGGAAGGAGGACAGCACCTGCTGCGGTTTCGACCTTCAGCACGCAGGAACGGTCGTTTTCGCTTTCGGTCGACGTCGGCCCTGCCTTCTCCGGCCAGAGCACGGCGAACCCCACCCCATCCCATTCCCAGCCCTGCCCTGATTGGCACGGTGCTGCGCCAAAGCTGGAGAACTGCGCCGCAGCGCTGGTCAGGATGCGGGCCGGAAAGCGCTGCATCAGCCCCGCCAGGCCGCCGCTGTGATCCGAATCGCCATGGCTGACTAGGATCAAATCCAGTCGCCTTCGCCCGGACTGCTTAAGGAACGGGGCGATGATCTCCCCCCCGGCATCGAAGCTTTCCCTGAAAGCGGGGCCAGTATCGTATACGAGAACGTGGTTTTTGGTTTCTGCCACCACCGCCAGACCCTGCCCTACATCCAATACAGTCAGCCAGGCTTCACCTGGCTTCGGCCGCGGCAACGGCGTCCACACCATGGGCAGGAGCAATACCGCCCCCAGCCAGCGCCCAGGCAATCCTCGCGGAGCCAGGAGCCACCCTATCCCCAGCAGGGCCAGCGGCAGGCTCCAGCCAGGCGGAGGCGGCAAGGGCCAGGCCCCATCGTGGCAGCCGGCCAACCAGGCCAACGCTGGCCAAAGCCAATCCAGCATCCAGACTGGCACTGCCAGTAGCATCAAGGCCAGGGCGGGCGCTACAAGCGATAAACCGCAGCTCAACAATACCCAAGGCACCACCCCGAAAGTTACCAGCGGCACCGCTGCCAGGTTTGCCAAGGGGGCGCTCCAGCTCACCTGCTGGAAGAAAAAAATCAACCACGGCGCAAGCCCCGCCAGCAGGTATCCCTGCACCCTCAGCCAGACCCACCGCGGGGTCTTAAGGCGTCCGCCAACGGCGTATAGGATCCAGGCCACCGCCCCGAACGACAGCCAGAAACCAACCGTGATCGGTGCCAGGGGGTCGAGCAGGCATACTCCCACTAGGGCCGCCCCAAGCGCCTGCCCTGGACAAAGTCGCCGGCGCCAGAGCAAAGCCCACAGCCCGGCGCACAACATGATCAAAGCCCGCTGGGTCGGCACCGAAAACCCGGCCAGGGCGGCATACCCGACCGCGCAGGGCAGTGCCAGCAGGGCACCGGCCTGATCGGCTCCCAGCCGCCAATGCCCGAACCAAAGCCACGCCTTGCGCCCCAGCCAGAACATCAGCCCGGCCACCATCCCGATGTGCAGGCCGGAGATGGCTACCAAATGGGCGGTACCGGTGCGGCGCAGGGTCTCCCATTGATCCTCGCCGATCCCCTCCTGGACCCCCACCGCCAATGCTTTCAGGACCCCCCGATAGGGCGATTCGGCTAGCCCAGAATCGATGAAATCTGCGATCCTCTGGCGCCATCCGGCCAAGCCTGAACTTTCAGCCAAGCGGCGGTTCGGCCCCTGCTGGCGCACATAGCCCGCCGCGCCGATGCGCCGGGTGAACAGCCAGCGTTCGTAATCGTCACCCCCGGGATTGGCAAAACCATGCGGGCGTTTCAGACGAACCTTAAGCTGCCAGCGCTCACCCGCCTTGAGCATCGGACCGTCGTACCAACTCAAACGGATCCGCGCCGGCAAGACCCCTTCTAATGGCCGGCTTTCCACCTGGAAATCGAAACGCCACCCCCACGATCGCTTGACCGGTAGGTCCTCAATCCGTCCGGTAACAATCAGATCACGTCCTTCCAGGGCGGGATCCAAAGGCTGCCAATGCCAATTGATATAGGCTGAAGCCCAGACAAAACCCAGCATCATCCAAGCCGGACACCAAGCGCGCCGCCAGAGCAAAACCAGCCCACCTCCTGTCCCCGCTGCTAGCCAGCCCCAACCCGGCGGCTCAGGCAGCAAGAATACCCCCATCCCTCCGCTCAGGAAGCTCAGTCCCGCCCAAAGCATAAAACTTCTTGATCCAGGTAAAGTTAGGAATTGCTAAAATGATTATGGCCAATTTGAGTGGATTCACCGCCGGATTGGCCTTGCCTGATAAACTGTTTCGAAATTAGTTATGCCCAAAAAATTTATCCAGCGCTTCCTGCCCGAACACCACGTCATCAAAGAGCACAAACATTTGCAATTCCTGGGTGAACACCTGCACAATCCCAACCTGTGGCACTTAAACCGCCACTCGGCGGCGTTGGCTTGTGCGGTAGGATTTTTCACCATGTACCTGCCGATCCCTGGGCAAATGATCGTGGCCGCAGCCCTAGCCTTCCTGACCGGAGCCAATCTGCCCCTGTCGGTGGTCTTAGTGTGGATCACCAACCCATTGACGTGGGGACCGATGTTCTACCCGGCATACAAGCTTGGAGCGTGGTTAGTGGGCACCGAGAAGGAGATCCACCCGGACAAGTTCAACCTGCTGCATGAGATGGGGGACATCTTTTGGCCGCTGCTTACCGGCAGCCTGATCTTTGGAATTATCCTGGCAGCCCTCGGCTACGTGGGGATGCAGGCAGCATGGCGGTGGGTGACGGTCAAACGCTGGCGCAAACGCCAGCAGCGCAATCAATCGGCAGGATAGAGGCGACCGTCTTCTAGTTTGAGCACCGTCTCCATCCGATCGGCCAAATCCCGGTCATGGGTGACGACCAAAAAACTGATTCCGAACTCCCGGTTCAACTCCAACATTAGCTGATATACCCGGGCGGCGGTCTTGCGGTCCAAGTTGCCGGTCGGTTCATCCGCCAGCACGCAGCGGGGGTGGGTCACCATGGCCCTGGCCACCGCGGCGCGCTGGCGTTCCCCGCCGGATAGCTCGCCAGGCTTGTGATCCAGGCGACTTTCCAACCCCACTCGCGTCAGGATCTCCATCACCCGGCGCCGCGCCTCGGCAATGGCGGTCCCCCCGATCAAGAGCGGCATGGCCACATTCTCCAGAACGGTGAACTCCGGCAGCAGGTGATGAAATTGATAGACAAACCCCAATGTCCGGTTGCGTCTGTGACTGAGCTGGCGCTCACTCAAGCGGCCGATATCGGTACCTTCCCAAAACACCTGGCCGGCATTGGAGCTTTCCAACCCCCCGAGAAGATGCAGCAAGGTACTCTTGCCCGAGCCGGAAGCTCCCATGATGGCAATCCGCTGCCCAGGCGCCACCTCCAGATCGATCCCTTTGAGCACTTCCACTGCCAGTGGCCCCTGCTGAAACTGTTTGACCAGGCCGCGGCAGGACAACACCGGCATCTCATTCATAGCGCAGTTCCTCGGCTGGCTTAACCTTGGCGGCATGCCAGGCGGGGTACAAGGTCGCAAGCAGGGTCAGCAAGAAAGCCATGCCGCTGATGCGCCAGACATCCTCCCAATGGAGTTCCGAAGGCAATTCGCTGATGTAGTACACGTCGGCGGCCAGAAAATGCACCCCGAACAGCCGCTCGATGGCCGGGACCAGGGTCTCCACGTTCAGTGCCAACGCCACCCCGCCGACCACCCCGGCCAGGGTACCCACCAGGCCGATGATCGTGCCCAACAGGATAAACACCGCCATCACCGCTGCCGGCGTTATCCCCTGGGTGCGCAGGATGGCGATGTCGGCGCGCTTGTCGGTGACCACCATAACCAGGGTGGAAACGATGTTGAACGCCGCCACCGCGACGATCAGGAGCAAGATGATGAACATCACGGTTTTTTCCATTTGGATAGCTTTAAAAAAATTGCTATGCAGGCGAGTCCAATCTGTCACGAGATACTCACCGCCCAGCCTGAAGGTCAACGACTGCGCCGCCTGCGGCGCGGCGAACACATCGTCCAGCTTCAGCCTGAGGCCGCTCACCGCCCCTTCCAGGCGCAGCAGCTTGGTCGCATCTTCTAGGTGTACCAGGGCCATGTTGCGATCGTATTCATACATGCCGACCTCGAACACCCCCACCACGGTAAAGCGCTTCAAGCGGGGTAGGATTCCTGCCGGCGTGGTGGTCAACTGGGGGGTGATCACGGTGACTTTGTCTCCCAACCAGACCCCCAAGTAGCGCGCCAGTTCAGCCCCCAGGATGATCCCATATTCTCCAGCCTTAAGCGCTTCCAGGTTACCAGCGGTGACCCGTTCGACCACCGCTGAGACCTGATGCTCGCGCTCCGGCAGAACACCGCGCAGCATGGTGCCTGATACCCGCCGTTCGAAGGTGACCATCACCTGGCCTTCGACAAACGGCGCGCTGCCCATGATGCGCGGCCAGCCGCGCAAACGTTCAGCCACAGCTTGCCAAGCATAGAGCCTGCCGTCAAAACCCGTCACCGTGACATGGGAGGTCATCCCCAGGATGCGCCGACGCAGTTCCGACTCGAAGCCGTTCATCACCGAGAGCACGGTGATCAAGGCCGTCACTCCTAGGGTGATGCCCAAAACCGAAGTCAGGGTGATAAAGGAAATGAAATGCGTGCGTTTTTTCGCCCGGGTATAACGCAAGGCGAGATAGAGAGGCAAAGGTTTGAACATGCGCTAAGATTTTTTTTGGCAAGCGGGGCAAATGCCGTACAAGGTGAGACTATGGTCCTGGAGTTGATAGTTCAGATCCGCGGCGATTTTCTGCTGACGCTGTTCGATCGGTTCGTCCTTGAACTCATCCACACGACCGCACTTGAGGCAGACGATATGATCGTGGTGACTACCCAAGTTGAGCTCGAACACGGAATTGCCACCCTCGAAATAGTGCCTTCGGACAAGACCTGCCGCCTCGAATTGGGTCAACACCCGATAGACCGTAGCCAGGCCGATCTTCTCGCCTTCCTCGAGCAGGATTTTGTACACGTCTTCGGCGCCCAAATGATGTTGGGAGCCCTGTTGCCGCTCTAAAATCTCCAGAATCTTCATCCGCGGCAGGGTCACTTTGAGACCGACGTTTCTGAGATCTTGCGATTCCACAGCATCTCCTCTAGATAGCATGTTCGCGGCGCACCCTCCGATGCAAGCTCGATGGTGATCGAGTATCATTTCCCTGGGGCCAATGAATTAAAAATCAATGCGAAAGCATCTCATCCTTATTACTTACTTTGCAAGTCTGAATTTGACCGGCTGCGTGTACCGAATCGACGTTCAACAGGGCAACGTCGTCACCCAGAAACAGGTCAACCAGCTAAGGCCAGGCATGACTTTAAATCAAGTCCGTTATATCCTGGGGACACCTTTGCTAAAGCATCCTTTCCAGCCCAAACGCTGGGATTACCTCTATAGTTTCCAAACCGCCGGCGGTGCCCGCCAGGTACAGCGCCTGACGCTGGTATTCGATGGCGATGACCACCTTTCGGGCTTACGCGGAGATTTTCGCCCGCATCCTGAAGCTGGTCTTCAGGCGCCTGAGGTGACCACTATCGAGGTCCCCGCGCGTAAGATCGAAACCGGCATTTTCGAGATGATTGGCGATCTGCTGCGGAATCTGTTCCGCTAGCGGTGCACCCTCCGCCTACGCGCTTGCTTGGGATCTGTGGCGAGCGGTCGATAGATCTCAACCCGGTCGCCAGCTTTAAGCTTCCGGTCCAGCCGACACACGCGACCAAAAATCCCGACCTTGACGGTGGTCTGATCGATCTGGGGAAATTCCTTGAGGATTCCGCTGGACTCTAGCGCCTGACCCACGGTCATCCCGGCCACAAACGGAACCTCGATCGCGCGCTGCATCTCGGGCAGCGCATATACCACCTCTATCACTTCAGTCATATAAGACTTTTGCCCGCTGAGTAAAAGCACTTACCAGAGTCTCGCAAATTTGATTGAATACTGCCCCAAAAGCCATGCTCCCCAGACGGGAGGAGATTTCGAACTCCAGGTCCAGGGTGATCTTACTGGCATTCTCCCTCAAGGGTTGGAAACGCCAGGTGCCTTCCAGATGGCTGAATGGACCACGCAGCAGGGTCATGTGGATCTCCCTTCCCGGCCGATTGAAGTTACGCGTGGCGAAAATTTGGCGAAATGCACCGCGGGCGATCTCTAGCTCTGCCTCCACCACGTCTCCCTCACGCCTCAGTACCCGGCTGGTGCGACACCAGGGGAGAAACTCCGGATAAGCTTCGATGTCATCCACCAATTCGAATACCAAATCAGCCCGATAACAGATCAAGGCACTTTTATGAATCTTCATAAAATCCCGCTGGCTTTCTACGCTCCACAGGCAGGCAAGCAGTTGAGATAAAATAACAAAATTATGGCTGGCAAGAAAAACAAACCGACCGAAAATAACGTGATCGCCGTCAACCGACAGGCCCGGCACGACTATTTCATCGAAGCAAGCTTCGAGGCAGGCCTGGTGCTCGAAGGCTGGGAAGTCAAAAGCTTGCGCGCCGGGCGGGTTAACCTGAAGGAAAGCTATGTGCTGCTCAAAGACGGCGAAGCTTGGCTTTTCGGCGCCCACATCTCAGCTTTGGCTTCGGCTTCCACCCATGTCAATCCGGATCCCACCCGCACGCGCAAGCTCCTCCTCCACAAACAGGAACTGAACCGATTGATCGGCCAGGTAGAGCGGCGCGGCTATACTCTGATTCCTCTGACACTGTACTGGAAGAAGAATCGGGTCAAGCTGGAGATCGGCCTGGCGAAAGGCAAGAAGCTCTACGACAAACGCGCCACCGAAAAGGAGCGCGACTGGCAGCGGGAGAAACGGCGCCTCCTCAAGACCGCGATTTGATCTCAGCCGGCCCTGAACAGCGCCCGGGCCACCACCTTGCGCCCTTCCTCCCACACCAGGATCGAGCTGGCCACCCCCAGCGCGATCAGCCATTGCTGAGCGCTCAGGGGCACAGTTTGGAACAATACACGCATGGCGGGAACGGAAACCGCCGCCCACTGCAAGCCTACCACGCCGAACAACGCTCCCCACAGCCATCGATTGCGCAATGAATGAATCGAAAAAACGCTCTGCTGGGAAGAGCGGATGTTGAGCACATTGATCACCTGAAACAGCACGAAGGTCGTAAAAGCTAGGGTCAAGACGTTTTGCGAAGGGAAGCGTGCCATTCCCCACCAGAGAACGCCCAGGGTTCCGGCCAGCATGATCAAACCCAGCATCAGCAGATGAGCGGTGCGGACCCAATTCAAGATGGACGCAGTGGGCTTGCGCGGAGGAACGTCCATGATCGCGGGCGGAGAAGGATCCACGCCCAGGGCCATCGCCGGGGGGCCATCCATGATCATGTTGATCCACAGGATTTGGATCGGATGGAAGGGGATGGGAAGCCCCGCAAAAGGCGCGGCGAACAAGGTCAAGACCGCACCGAAGTTGGTGGAAAGCTGAAATCGCACGAATTTGAGGAGGTTGTCGTAAATCGTTCTGCCCTCGCGGACCGCGGCAACGATGGTGGCAAAATTATCGTCGGTCAGGACCATGACCGACGCTTCGATCGCCACGTCGGTCCCCGTTTGCCCCATCGCCACACCGATGTCGGCGGTTTTCAGGGCAGGTGCATCGTTCACCCCATCACCGGTCATCGCCACGATGTAACCGCGGCGCTTGAGGGCCTTGACGATACGCACTTTCTGCTCCGGGCTGGTACGGGCGAACACCGCGATAGACTCGACTTTCGAGGCGAGCGTATCCTCGTCAAGAGACGCCAGTTCCGAGCCGGTCAAAAGCGTGCCCGACAACCCAAGCTCGCGGGCGATCGCGGCGGCGGTGGCGGGCTGATCGCCGGTAATCATCTTGACCTGGATTCCGGCCCGCCGGCATAGATCGAGCGCGTGTTTGGCCTCGGGCCGGGGAGGATCCATCAAACCCACCCACCCAATCAGGGTCAAGTCCTGGACATACGGAAACAAATCGGCTTCGGGATCGAATTCCAACAAGCGGCGACTGGCCACCGCCAATACCCGAAGCCCGCGATCAGCCAAGGCTTGGTTGGCCCCCCACCAGGCGGATCGGCACGCATCGGTCAACGGCTCAATACCCTCCTCCGTGAGGACAGAAGAACATCGCGCCAGAACCACCTCTGGAGCACCCTTGACCGCCGCGTAGACCGACCCCCGTCCATTCCGATGAAAAGTCGCCATGAACCTGTAGTCGGTGTCGAAGGGAATCTCGGCAATCCGGGGCCAATCCCGCCGCAATGCGGCCCGATCCTGGCCGGCCTTATCGGCAAGCAGGCTCAAGGCGGCTTCCATCGGATCGCCGATGACTTTGCCTTGGTCGAGCTTGGCATCGTTGCACAATACCAGCGGAAGGATCAGCGGAGTCAAATCCGTCTCTGGCCCCGATTCTGGGGCGATTTCCCCCTGGGGACGATATCCTTGCCCGCTGATGCGCCAATAACGCCCCCGATAAAACGCCGCTCTGACGGTCATCTGATTGAGGGTCAAGGTACCGGTTTTATCGGTACAGATCACATTGGTGCAGCCCAAGGTCTCCACCGCGGCCAGGCGCTTGACGATCGCTCGCTGCATCGCCATCCGGCGTAATCCCAGCGCCAGGGTGACGGTCACCACCGCCGGCAGTCCTTCCGGAATCGACGCCACCGCCAAAGCCACCGCAGTAAAGATCAGCTCCATCCAGGGCTGGCCGCGCAGCCATCCGCCGATCCCCATCACCAGGACGACGGCTCCCGCAAGCCATGCCAGGCGAGTACCCAGGCGGTCCAGTTGCCGCTGCAAGGGGGTCGGCTCGTCTTCCGCCTCGGCCAATATTTCCGCCAGCCGACCGATCTCGGTTTGCATGCCGACCGCAGTCACCAACATCTCCGCTCGTCCCCGGGTGATACTGGTGTTCATATACAGCATGTTGGATCGATCGGCCGGCAAGGCGGACTCGGAAACCACCCCAGCCTCCTTGGCCACCGGTTGGGACTCGCCGGTGAGGGAGGATTCGTCAGCCTGCAAGTTATGGGCCCGCAGGATTCGGCCATCGGCCGGCACCCGATCGCCGGCCTCCAAGATCACGATATCTCCAGGAACCAGGTCCGTGGCCGGAATCATCGTCACCTTGCGCGCCCGACGTACTTCAGCTTGGAGAACCAGTTTATTTTTCAGCAAGCTCAGGGAACGTTCGGCCCGATGTTCCTGATAAAACCCCAAGTTGGCATTGATAAATACCACGCCCAGGATGACCCAGGCGTCCTTCAGATCCCCCACGATCCAGGCCAGCACGGAGGCGCCGATCAAAATCAAAATCAACAGGCTTTTGAATTGGCGCAGAAACAACACCCATAACGGCGTCGGAGGGGATTCGTAGAATTCATTCGCGCCGTAGCGGCGCCGCCTGACGACAACTTCCTTTTCATCTAGACCTGCTTCGGGATCAACCTCCAACGCCTCCAGCAGGCGCTCGATCGGCATGGCATGCCAGGGAGCGGCCTCCGCCTCAGCGGCATCGGAATGGCGCTTCGATCGACGCCACCGATAACACCACCAAAGAAAAGCGCCGACACTGCCCAGCAGCAACAAAGCGACCATGACCGGCCAATACGGACCCACCCTCCCTTGGAGGAAAGCGGGAAGCGCCATCCAGGATGGATCATCAAAAATCGTTCTCACCACCCCAGGCAACCAGTTGGATGGAGTTTTGCACGAAGAGACCGGAGAGAGCACATACCGAGTACGATACCCCCCCGCATTCGAAATAACTAACGGTCAGTCTTTGCCGGGAACGGAGTGGGTCTCGGCCGCCACCTCAACCAACCGGAACGAGGCATTGCGCAATTGCTTTAGGACAACCATCTCCACTACCGCTGCCCCTCCCTGAGTGAGCACGGTCTCAAAATCCTCCCAATAGGTGACCTGCCCGAAGTGAATGGTCGTAATCCGATGCAGCATCGGCTTGATTTTTTCAATCAAGCGGGAACGTCGTTCCTGGAAAGTCTGGGTAAAGAATATCTTGCCCTCGGGTTTGAGTTGGCTTAGGACATGACCCAATGCACTGACCGGATCGGGAAGCAACATGAAACTGCCGCTGAAATAAACCGCATCGTACGGTCCCCCCTGATGGTCATAGACCGATTCCAACCGGACCTGCACGTTTTCGGTAAGGCCTGCCTTAGCCAGGGCTTTGGTGCAACGCTCGAGATAGTCAGCATCGATGTCCAATCCCAAAATACGAAGATCCTTGCGCCGGATCAGATCGGCATTGGCGACCACCGCGCCGCCGGTACCTATCCCTACATCGAGCACCTCAGCGCGGTCAGGCAGGCGTTCTAGAACTGCACGATACCAGTTGATGGTGAGCTTGGCAAAGGTATGATCGTAGATCATCCCCCTAAGGGTACTGATCAGGCTGTTGCGGGAAATGGAGATTTCGGCTTGCAAATTGGCGTTCATGGCAGTCTTTGTTTTAATTATGATCACAGACCTGCCGAAGTATACTTATCCTGCCCTGGACTGACAAAAGTTCTTGCGCATCGCGCACCATTCCCCTCCTCGCGAGCGGGGTCTAGGCGGGGTTCTCCAGCTTCAACCCCGGAACAACCACCGAAATACCTCCTCGAATTGGATTGCCACTTCTTCCAGAACCTCGGGTAGAGATGAGGTTTCCAGGTGGAGAAAGGCCATAAGCGGAGCCAAAGATGGCTGAATCTGCCCCAATTGCTCCGGTTTTTCGATCTCCGCCAGGCTGAGCCGGCTGGCCAGGGTCACCAGGCCGGTTTCCCGGGAGAAAGATCCAGCCTCCTGGGGAGACCCATGCCAGCGCAAAGTGGCGCCGAATACTTCTGGCAAGCGCCAGCGATGGGCGAGCTCGGCGGCCAGCTGGTAATGGTCGAAACCATAGGTCTGACGCTCCGCCTGGATTTCCTCAATCCCCTCAGCCTCGGCCAGGAGAATCGCCGCGCGGGCCAATTCCGGGATTTTGGCATAAATAACCAAACGCCCGACCTCATGCAACAGGCCGCAGGTGAAAATCGACTTAAGCTCCCTGCCTTGCGGATGACGGCGACCGAGCGATTTGGCAAGCAGCCCGCAGCGAACGCTGACACGCCAGAATGCACGCATCTCCATCAACCGGTTGGGCAGACGGCTGAAACGCTCGACTACCACAGTAGCCAAAATCAGATCGCGCAGTTCATGCAGGCCGAGCATGGAGATGGCACGGGAGATAGAGGTGATCTGAGCCGGAAATCCATAGAAGGCACTGTTGACCAAACGCAGCAAACGTGCCACCAAACCAGGATCGTGTTTGATCACTTGTTCTGCGTCATGAACGGTTTTGGTGGGATCATCCAGGATTTCGCTCACCTTCAGAAAAATTTCCGGAGGCGATGCCAGCTTCACCTCGCCTGCCAGCAAGGTGTCCACAGTGATCACCGCTTTCCCACCCAGCCCGATTGCCATGACACGATTGTCGTCAAAGGTTAAGATTGATGTTATAAGAATGCGTTCAATTGATGGCTTGCTTTAAAAATAAGCTATACATTACAAAAAAACCAATGCAATCGAAGCTATTGAGCGCTCGCAAGCTATGACCGCCTCCAATCCGTTCGACCAAGCCATCATCGTCGCAGAGCCCAATGATCACCACCGGCATCAGATAGAAACCATCCTGTCCCAACACGATTTTCAGCAGATTCATTGCGCCGCCGATGGCGGAGGCCTGCGCAACCTTCTGAAAAACCTCCAGAAGGATTTTGCCAATCTCGGCTTGATCATCCTGAGCGACCGATTACCTGATTGCCAAGTCGTTGAATTGTGTCGGGCATTAGTTGACGAGCACAGCGAATTCAAACTACCGGTCATCATTCTGCTGGACCACCCGCCGGCCGATCCTTCCCAGCTTCAGGCATTGCAATCCCTTAAAGCCTATGGCGTCATTTTGGTAGAAAAGCCGATCCGGGCTCAGGATTTCATGCCGCTGGTTTACCTGGCTTTGGTGCTCAAACGCGAGCGAAGCCGGCTGTATACGCTCGAGGAGCAAATGCTGACCGAACTGGCCGAGCACAAGATTCTCGAAGCCAGGCTCAAATATTTGATCCTCCACGACGAACTGACCGGCATAGGCAACCGCCGCAGCCTGGAGCAAATCCTGCAACTGGCCATCCACCACTGTCAGGCTTACAGACAGGAAAGCGCCCTGCTCTACCTGGATGTCGACCGCTTCAATATCATCAACGACATCGAAGGACACGACGCTGGCGATCGCTTATTGGTGGAGTTGGTCAATCTGATCCGTCACACTGGGACTGGCAAGCTTACCATCGCCCGCATCGGTGCCGACGAGTTTTGCATTCATCTTCCCAGTACCAACCAGGAAAAAGCTTTGGAAATCGCGGAAAAAATCCGCCAGGCGGTAGACGAATTTCGCTTTCTGACCCCTAACGACTGCTATCATATTTCCACCAGCATCGGCGTTGCCATGCTGACGCCCGCCCTTAACATCCACCATCCCAATGAATGGATCGCTCAGGCCCATCAGGCCTGCTTCATCGCCAAGGCCCGCGGCCGCAATCTGGTCAACCTGTATGACGCCAAAGACGTGGCCACCACCCATTTCAACGATGTCCGCTGGATCCCTCTGCTGCGCGGTGCACTCAAGCAGGGACACTTCCGCTTAGTCTTCCAGCCGGTCATCCGGTTCAAGGATGGTCTGATCAGCCACTACGAAGTATTGCTCAGGATGCAGGGCGAAGACGGCAAGATCTTCACCCCGGATGTTTTTATTCCGGTAGCCGAACGTATGGGGCTGATTCACAACATCGACATGTGGGTGGTCGAGCATACGATCGACTTTCTTAGCGCATTGCCATCCGACCAAGGCCACGTAGCCCTCACCGTCAATTTATCCGGTCATGCGTTCCAGAACCACCAACTGCTGCCTTTTCTGGAGGAGAAACTGGAATCGACCTGGGTTTCCCCCAAGCGTCTGATTTTTGAGATCACCGAAACTGCCGCCATCGCCAATTTCGAGCGCACCCGGGCGATGATTGCCAAGCTTCGCTCGCTGGGATGCGGTTTTGCCCTGGACGACTTCGGTACCGGTTTCAGTTCCTTCGAATATATCAAGAACTTTCCCGTCGATTACATCAAGATCGACGGTCAATTCGTCCAGAATCTGCCCGATGATGAAACCGATCGGGTCCTGGTCAAGGCGATCGTCGACATCGCCCACAAACTGGGCAAACAAGTGATCGCCGAGTACATCGAGACAGCTGAGGTATTGAACTCATTGAAAAACCTGGACGTAGACTATGGTCAAGGGTTTCTTTTAGGCAGACCGCAGCCCGAGCTGCTTCAAAGCAACATTGTCAAACTGACTCAACTCACCACCGCCAATCCGGACAACCGGCCGTTGTTCAATCACTAATAATCCTTCATGCCTAAACCAGCGCGCAGAAGACGCCGGCCTTTGAACCGGCCCAAACCCCTCAATCCTATGAAAACCTGGCTGAAAAAGACCCTATGGGGGAGCATAGGCTTTGGCCTATTGGCCTTGGCGGTCTACCTCGGCTATTTGGATCACCTCATCCGCCAGCAATTCGAGGGCCGGCGCTGGGCGCTTCCAGCCAGCGTGTACGCCGCGCCCCTGGAGATGTATGCCGGCCTTAAGCTGTCCGCACCGCAATTGGAGGGGCTCCTGAAACAGCTCAATTATCGCTACGATCCCAACTTAAACAGCCAGGCCAGCTACTATCGCCAGAAAACTCAAGTTGCTTTACGTACCCGGGCATTCCACTTTCCCGACGGTTTCGAGCCAAGCTACAAGGTCAGCTTGAGCTTCGAGGACGGGCAACTGGTCAAGCTTTACGACCTCGACCGGAAAACAGAACTGGCCTTGCTGCGCCTGGATCCGATGCAAATCGGCAGCTTCTATCCGGGCCGTAAAGAAGACCGCGTCCTGGTACGCTTGGACGAGGTTCCGCCGCTGTTGATCAAAACCCTGCTGACCGTCGAAGACCGGGATTTCTACGAACATCACGGTGTCTCGCTGCGCGCCATCGCCCGCGCCTTGTGGACCGACCTCAAAGCCTTGAGGCTAGTCCAGGGGGGGAGCACCATCACCCAACAGTTAGTCAAAAATTTCTTTTTGACCCCCAAGCGCAGCCTGTGGCGCAAGGCCAACGAGGCCCTGATGGCACTGATCCTGGAGGCGCGTTATACCAAACATGAAATCCTAGAAGCCTATCTCAATGAAATCTATCTGGGTCAGGACGGCTCCCGCGCCATCCACGGCTTCGCCTTGGCGAGCGAATTCTATTTCAGCCGTCCCCTGGCGGAACTCAAACCTCACCATATCGCCCTGCTAGTCGGTCTGATTCGGGGACCGAACTATTACGACCCCCGCCGCCACCCGGACCGGGCCATCGGGCGCCGCAACCTGGTTCTGGACCTTAGCGCCGAGGAAGGTCTGATCGACGCTGCCACCTTAAACCTGGCCAAACGCCGGCCTTTAGAAGTGACGCCTTACTTCCACCGTCCCAGCGCCCGCCATCCGGCGTTTCTGGACCTGGTCAAGCGGCATCTGGCGCTGGAGTACAAGGAGGAGGACCTCACCTCGGAGGGTTTGAAAATCTTCACCACCCTGGATGTATTCATCCAGGATGCGCTGGAGCAGACCACCAAGACCACTTTGATGCAGCTGGAGAAAGGATACCGGCTTAACCGATTGGAAACCGCAGCGGTCGTCACCCGCCGCGACAGCGGCGAAATCGTAGCCCTGACCGGCGGCCGCGATCCCCGTCAGGCTGGTTTCAACCGCGCCTTGGACGGCGTGCGCCAAATCGGGTCGCTGATCAAACCGGCGGTCTATCTCACCGCTCTAGAACAACCGCAGCGCTACACCGTCATTACCCCGCTGACCGATGCCCCGGTGCAGATCAAAAACTCAGACGGCAGCCTCTGGCGCCCGCAAAATTACGACCGCAAGGTGCATGGCCAGGTACCGCTCCACTGGGCGCTGGCCCAATCCTATAACCTCGCCACCATCCATCTGGGCCTGGAACTGGGTTTGGACCGCGTCGCAAAGACCTGCCGCCGGCTAGGGGTCGACCGGCCACTCGCGCTCTACCCTTCCCTGCTCCTCGGCGCTGCCTCGATGTCCCCCCTGGAAGTCACCCAGATGTATCAGACCCTGGCCAACCAGGGGTTTGCCACCCCCTTGAGGGCTATCCACGCCGTCCTGTCCAACGACAACCGCCCGCTCCAACGCTATCCCCTGACCGTGCAACAGACGGTTGATCCAGCAGCAGTCTATGTACTGAACACCATTCTGCAGGAGGTCGTTGCGCAAGGCACTGCAAGCTCGGCTTACCGCATCCTTCCCCGGACCATCCAGGTGGCAGGCAAGACTGGCACCACCGATGATCTGCGCGACAGTTGGTTTGCCGGTTTCAGCGGAGATTATTTGGCCGTGACCTGGATCGGCCGCGACGACAATTCCCCTACTCGGCTGACCGGCGCCACCGGCGCCCTCCAGATCTGGACCAGATTGATGGCCAAGATCTCCGACCAGTCTTTGCTTTTGAGCCAACCGGAAACGGTGGAATGGATCTGGATCGATCCTGTCACAGGACTTCGGGCGGATGAAAATTGTCCGGGGGCGCACCAATTTCCTTTCGTGCGCGGCTCGGCCCCGACGGAAAGCGCTCCCTGTGCCTCAAGACCGCAGGCGCCTTCGATTCAGCAGTGGTTCGAACGCTTGTTTTAGCGCTTGGCGCGCGCTGCCAACCCCAACACCATGACCGCAGCCCCCACCACCGCCGCCATGAACGCCGTCTGCTTGGAGGCGGCGAACAGATACAAGGCCCCGTAACCACCGATAGCCGCTCCCAGGGCGCTGAAAGCCATCGCCCGCATCACCCGGCACAGGGCACAGTCACGATCGTAACGCTGCATAGCAATCTCCCTCAATTCAGGTCGGCCCCGACCCCCACCGCCCCAAGGCGCTTCAGTTTAGCCATCAGCTGACCGGAAGTGAAAGGGTAGATCACCCCCAACCGCAAACCGCTAAGTTCCAGTCCTTCGGCAATCCAACTATTACAAGTATTGAACAGATGGAACTTTCCTTTCGCCGGATAGAACCAACTGTCTCCGTAAAGGCCCCGCTGCAATGGCTTGACTCTTTGCCCACCGCCTCTCGCAAAACTGGCATGAATATATCGAATCAGCCGCATCCAGGCGCGCAGGTCCAGATCCAAGCGCACCATCTCAAGGCCAGCGAAGGCGGAGGCTGGCGCACCGCGGATGCCAACTACATGGAGGACACTGGCAGTGGGCCACAAAGCAGCTTTCAGGGTCAACCACAGGCCAGGAGCCTCAGTCGGATAATAGTCGACCTCACCCCACCCGATTTCCAGGTAGGAGGCGTATGGAAAATCAGCTTTCTCCGGCACCATATTCACCGGAATATCAGCGCGCCTGACCATCAATCCGGTGTGTTTGCCGTGATTGACCACATAAACAGCCTTGATCGGCCCATCTTCAACCGCCCGGGGCAAAGGCTCAGGCCCTGCGCATGCGGAAAGCAAAAAAAACAGGGCGACCAAAATCAAAGGCTTTTTTTACCCGACTGAAGGGTGTCCAGAACCAGCCTGGTCAGCATCGCCCCCTGCCCATCGCTGTCATTGAGCGCCGGAATGTAGCGATATCGCTCTCCCCCGGAGCGGATGAAAACCTCACGGTTGGCGACCGCGATCTCCTCCAGAGTCTCCAGACAATCCACCGCAAAGCCTGGGCAGGCCACGTCCACTGTCCGAATCCCTTCCCTGGGCAGAGACTTCAAGACCTCCACACAGTAAGGCTTGAGCCAGTTGGCCGGCCCGAAACGGGACTGAAATACCACCTGCCAATCGGACGGGGCCAGCTCTAGGGCTTCGGCGATCAGACGGCCAGATACCAGGCACTGGTCGTAATAAGGATCGCCCTGAGCGCGGCTTTTCTCGGGCAGGCCGTGGAAGGAAAGCAAAAGCCGCTGAGGGCGGCCGTACTGGCGCCAGAAGGCATCGATCCGCCCCGCGATCGCCTCGATGTAGGCAGGCTCGGCATGATAATCGTTCAAAAAGTAACAAGCTGGCAGATACGACCAGCCGGAAAGCACCTGGCTGAGACGATCGAACACCGCTGCGGAAGTAGTCTTGGAATACTGGGGGTAAAGCGGCAGAACGAAGATTCGCTTTGCCCCCTGCGCTTGCAACGCCTCAAGCCCTGTCTTGAGACTCGGCTCGCCGTAGCACATCCCGACCGCCACCTGCCACCCGTGGGCGATCAGTTTTTGGGCCAGCCGCTGTGTGTACACCAACAGCGGAGAACCCTCCTCTAGCCAGATAGACTGGTACCGCCTGGCGACCCGACGGGCGCGCAGCGGTGCGACCACGGCATAGAGAATCGGCAGCCACAAGGCGCGCGGCAGCGGCACCACCCGCCGATCCCCCAGAAACTCCCTAAGATACCGGCTGACAGCGCCAGGCGTTGGGGCCTTAGGGGTTCCCAGATTGACCAGCAAGATGCCTAACGACATCGGTCAGATCTCACGACCGATGAGATTTAAGAACTCCGAGCGGGTACTGATGCGGTCGCGGAACAACCCCAACATGGCTGAAGTGGTCATCACCGAATTTTGTTTCTCCACCCCCCGCATCATCATGCACAAGTGTTTGGCCTCGATTACCACCGCCACCCCACGCGGCCGAATCGCAGTCTGGATGGCGTCGGCGATCTGCTTGGTCAGGCGTTCCTGGATCTGGAGCCTGCGGGCGTACATTTCAACGATCCTAGCGGTCTTGGAAAGCCCGATCACTTTCCCGGCAGGGAGATAGCCTACGTGGCATTTGCCGATGAAAGGCAAAAGGTGGTGTTCGCATAGGGAATACAATTCGATATCGCGCACGATCACCATGTCCTCGGTATCCGCCTCGAAGATGGCATTGTTGAGGACGTTTTCCAGCGACTGGTGATAACCGCTGTTGAGATAGCGGAAGGCGGCCGCAGCCCGTTTGGGCGTGTCGACCAGGCCTTCGCGGCTGACGTCTTCACCGATCGCTTGAATGAGTGCGGCAAAAATTTCCTCCATTTTCATCCCATCATCCTCGGGAGATTGACACCTTGGATGCTAGTATACCTGGTTTTACTGATTTAACATTGCCGGCTGAGGTTTTAAGCTACCCCCCTCTTCGCCAATTACAGCCAGGAGTCAAACCATGAGCGAACGCATCGTTTTCCGCAGCGGCGAGGCCCTGGTGGCCGGGGGTCCTCCCGGTACCGCCGCCGAACCACAGGTCATCATCGGCGAGCTGGACGGTCCGGTGGGGACTGCGCTTGCCATCCTGACCGGCGATCAGGTGCCGGGACACAGCCGGGGGTTTGTGATCTTAAACCCTGACATTCAGGTGCGCCCATTGACCTTGATGGTCAGCAAGGTGACCGTCAAGGGCAAGATAGCCAAGCGCTATACCAACCTCCTGATGGGCACGGTCCAGGGGGCGATTGCCCACGGCGTTCTGGATGCAGTGCGGGCCGGTGACATCCCCAAGGAAAAGGTCAATGACCTGGGGATCATCGTCTCGGTGTGGCTGAATCCGATGGTTAGCCAAGAAGATTACGAATGCGATCACAAGGCGCTGTTCGAAATCCACCGCCAGGCCACCGCCCAGGCCATTCACAAAGCCATGCACCACCAACCGGACATCGACTGGCTGCTGGAAAACCAGGACAGGATCGTCCCCAACTATTACCAGATGGGAGGGGAAGGCAAACTGTAAACCCGCGTGGCCATCGTCAGATAGCCATGTTTCAGGCATCGTATTTGATGTACTTAAAGCGCGGATCGTCCGGAGTGCCTTCCAAGGCGCTGCCCTCACCCGGCCGCCACATCACCACCTCCTCGATCTTGCTGGCCAGCTCGAAATCCTTGTCGGTGATCCCCTTGGCTGAATGGGTCATGAGTTTTACGATCACAAAGGCGTAGGAGACAGTCAGATCTGGATGGTGGAAAGCCGCCTCCGCCAGATGGCCGATCGTATTGACTACCATCAGCGTCCCCTTCCAGCCTGAGGTCTTGTACTTGCGCCGAATCCAGCCGTTTTCGTAATACCAGTGAGGGAGTTCCTCATGCAGCCGCGCCTTTATTTCTTGTTCGGTGTAAGTTTCTTCAGGTCCGCGCTTGCGCCAACCCATGGTTTGCCTCCGCTGTCCGATTGCCGGAGTAAAACCTACCATCAAACTCAACAATCAAGCAAGCGCTCAGCACGCCTGGCGGATCGCCCAGGCCACCTCAAGCGCCTGGCGGTTTTCCCTGACATCGTGGACGCGAAAGACCTTTACCCCCGCCATCACTCCCAACGCAGTGGTAGCCACGGTAGCGGCTACCAGCTCAGTCGGGTCGGTCACTTCCAGGACCTGACCCATGAAGCGCTTGCGGCTGGTACCCAGAAGCACCGGCCAGCCAGTCGCCACGCATCGGTCCAGATGGGCCAGCAGCTTGAGATTGTCGAGCTTGCGCTTGCCGAACCCGATTCCCGGATCGATCAGAATGTGTGACCGCAAAATTCCAGCCTGCTGCGCCGCCTCGGCGCGTGCTTGCAGAAACTCTAATACTTCTGCCACTACGTCCCGGTAGCTGGGATTGTCCTGCATGGTTTTAGGGCTGCCCTGCATGTGTACGAGCACGATGGGTACTTGGCGCTTGGCCGCAATCTGGAAGATTCCCGGATCGTCGCGCCCGGCCGAGATGTCATTGATGAGGCCGGCACCGGCCGCTAGCGCAGCTTCAGCGACTTCTCCCAAGGTGGTGTCGATACTGATGCAACGGTCGGCAGGAAGTGCTTCCCGAAGCGCTTCGATCACCGGGATCACGCGCCGGATCTGCTCAGCCGCCGTCACCCGTTCGGCCCCGGGCCGGGTGGATTCCCCCCCCACGTCGATGATCTCGGCGCCCTCCTCGGCCAGCTTAAGCCCCTGGACCACCGCGGCGGACACTTGCGCGTACCTGCCGCCATCGGAAAAGCTGTCGGGGGTGACGTTGAGGATACCCATGAGTATGGGCTTGTCCTGTTCGAGCCGCTTAAGGAAACGCATGGCTTGAAATTCGTCCAACATCAGGTAGAGCCGGCTATACCCTTGCGATGATAGCATATAGACACTTTGCTGCTTCCATGCTCTTCCTCTATGACCGAAGCCAGGCGCGAACACATTCTCTTCCTCACCGGCAAGCTGGCGGAAAAGCAGTTACGCCAGACCCTTGAGGCCATGCAGCCGCAGTTTGACTATACTGTCCACCAACTGGGACTGACGGTGGCCGCCCTGATGACTGCCGATATGATTCGCCGCCGTCTCAAAGATACCTTCGGTGCCGATCGGATTTTGGTTCCCGGGCGCTGCAGTGGCGATCTGGGACAGCTATCCCAGGATTTGGGGATCCCGGTCGAACGCGGCCCCAACGAACTCAAGGACCTGCCGGCCTTCTTCGGTCACGAGGCGATCAAACCGGATCTGTCCTGCTATGACATCCGCATCTTTGCCGAAATCACCGAAGCGCCCAACATGCGTCTGGAGCAAATCCTGGCCCAGGCTGACTGGTATCGGCGCCACGGTGCGGACGTCATCGACGTTGGATGTCTCCCCAACACCGCTTTCCCCCACCTGGAGGAGACCATCCAAGCGCTGAAGGGCGAAGGCCATATCGTCAGCATCGATTCCCTCCACCCCAAAGACCTTCTCCGCGGCGGTCGGGCCGGCGCCGATTATCTATTGAGCCTGCACTTAGACACCCTTTGGATCGCCGAGGAAGTAGCCAGCATCCCCATCCTCATTCCCCAGCCCTCCACCGAGCTTGAGACTTTAGACCAGGCGGTGGAGACCCTGGCAAAACAAAACCGCTCCTTTATTCTCGATCCGATCCTGGAACCGATCCACTTCGGGTTCACCGCCTCGATCGTGCGTTACTATGAAACCCGAAGGCGCTATCCCCAAACCGAGATGCTGATGGGGGTTGGAAATCTCACCGAACTGACCCACGCCGACACTGCCGGCATCAACGCCATGCTGCTGGGAATCTGCTCGGAACTGAATATTCGCAACATCCTCACTACCCAGGTCAGCGGCCACTGCCGAAGAGCCGTGCCCGAAGCCGATCTGGCCCGGCGCATTCTTTATTATGCGCGCGAGCACAACACGCTTCCCAAGCACATTCACCCGGGATTGATGAGCCTGCACGAACCAAAGGCCTTGCCGTATAATTTGGACGAGGTAAAAGAATTGGCAGCGATGATCCGCGATCCCAGCTTCCGCATCCAGATCACCGAAGAAGGCATCCACATCTTCAACCGCGACGGTTTTCACTCTGCTACCGACCCGTTCGAGTTGTTCCCTCATTTGGGGGTGGAAAACGACGGCGGGCATGCGTTTTATCTTGGCGCCGAACTCACCAAGGCCCAGATCGCCTGGCAACTGGGCAAGCGCTACGAGCAGGACGAACCCTTGGCGTGGGGCTGCGCGGTAGAGCCAACCAAAACCGAACCGGTCAATCTGCATACCTACAAACCTGCCGGAACGACCTTGCCGCAAAAACCCAAAGGATGATCCTGGAAACCATCGTGACTACCCAAGACCCGTTGGGCCATCCCCATCTCGCCCCCATGGGCGTCCATCCCTGGGAGGAAGGGATGATCATCCTGCCTTTCCGCCCTTCCCAAACTTTGGCCAATCTCTTGGCCACCGGCATGGCGGTGGTAAACGCCACCGACGATGTGCGCATCTTTGCCGGCTGCCTTAGTGGACGCCGAAACTGGCCGCTGGTGCCGGCCGAGCGCATCGCCTGCCCCAGGCTGCGCGATGCCTTAGCTCACACCGAACTGAAACTCGTCCGGGTAGAAGAAGACCCGATCCGTCCCAGGCTGTTCTGCCGCCCCGTGCACCAGGCCAACCACGCTCCTTTTTGCGGTTTCAACCGGGCCCAATTTGCCGTATTGGAAGCGGCCATCCTGGTCAGCCGCT